>CEOG01037340.1_pt1 | contig 10378 bp, 10 predicted proteins | sample 530301 | NCBI WGS metagenome assembly CEOG01 (sample SAMEA2619903, study PRJEB7988) | marine metagenome | biome: marine biome (ENVO:00000447); feature: surface water layer (ENVO:00002042); material: "saline water (ENVO:00002010), including plankton (ENVO:xxxxxxxx)" | depth 5 m | reverse complement strand
ATCGCGGAGGACTGAGCCGCGGCCCCGACCGCCACGCTGTGACGGCGGCCCAACCGGATTCATTCAGCCACCCGGCGCCTGCGCGCGCCAGATCATTGACCTTTCCGCCATATTAGACTATTCTTATTTGCACTATTTCCTCAATTGGGAGAGTGCCATGACGCGCACGAATGCCCTCCGGTGGCGGCTGCTGTATCCGCTGGCCCTGCTGGCGGCGCTTACGCCCGCCACTGCCCTGGCCGCGCCACAGATTCTCGCCGTGGCGGCGACGGATATGCCGCTTCCGCTGACCTGCGAGGCCGGGGAATGCCATGTGGAGCTGACCACCATCTGTTTGCAGGAGCATCGCGCCTCCCCCAACCCCGGCGCGGGATATTATGTGCATGGAGAGCGGTTCTTCGATCTGACGGGCCGGACAGAGACGGGGCAGGAGATCTCCCTCGCCCATCTGCCCATCGCCATCACCGCCGCGCGCGGCCATAACGCCGTGCGCGTCGCCTTCCGCCAGCGGGAACTCATCAAATACGGACTGATGGAGGTGAGCCTCAAGGTACCGGATAACCTCTCGCTCATTCCGCTGCCGATCCGGGATGATGTCAATCCGATGACGGAGGTGGAAATCGCCCTCGCCACCGGGCCGCAGCGGGCACTGGCGAGCAGCCTCGTCGATCAGAATGGTGACCGGCGCGTTGAGGCCGAACTGCTCAACCAGGTGATCAACCGCCTGCCGGAGCGCGGCCGGGCCAGCGATACGGAACGCGCCGCCGCGCGCGCGAGCTACCCGGAAATCCTGACGAAGGCCGCCGTCTCCGCCCCCGCAAAGGCGAACGCCCGCCAGAAGCTGGAGGCCTGCTATACGGAAACAATCGCCGGCAGCCTCAGCTTCCGCGGCTGCCTCGCGAGCTGGCACGACCGGCTGATCGGCAAGCTCAACACCCAATACTGGGCCGCCGCCAAATCGGGGAGTTGAGGAGCGGCAACGATCCATCAGAGCGAAGAAAAACCCGGCGCGGTGGCCGGGTTTTTTCGTGTTGTGGCAACAGCTTATCAGGCGTTGTGGAGGATCTGGCTGAGGAACAGCTTGGTGCGGTCGCTTTGCGGGTTTTCGAAGAATTCCGTTGGCGGCGCCTGTTCGATAATCTCCCCCGCATCCATGAAGATGACGCGGTCGGCGACGGTCTTGGCGAAGCCCATTTCATGGGTCACGCAGATCATGGTCATGCCCTCTTCGGCGAGGCTGATCATGGTGTCCAGCACCTCGGAGATCATTTCCGGATCGAGCGCCGAGGTCGGCTCGTCAAACAGCATGATGCGCGGGTTCATGCAGAGCGAGCGGGCAATGGCGACGCGCTGCTGCTGCCCACCGGAAAGCTGACCGGGGTATTTCATCGCCTGTTCGGGAATTTTCACCCGCTCCAGGAACTTCATGGCCGTCGCCTCGGCCTCCTTCTTCGGGGTCTTGCGCACCCAGATCGGCGCCAGCGTGCAGTTTTCCAGCACCGTCAGATGCGGAAACAGGTTGAAATGCTGGAACACCATCCCCACCTCGCGGCGGATTTCGTCAATTTTCTTGACGTCGTTGGTGAGCTCTATCCCGTCAACGATGATCTGCCCCTGCTGGTGCTCCTCCAGCCGGTTGATGCAGCGGATCATGGTCGATTTACCGGACCCGGACGGGCCGCAGACGACAATCCGCTCCCCCCGCTCCACGGTCAGGTTGATGTCTTTGAGAACATGAAAATCGCCATACCATTTATGCATTCCGATAATCTGGATGGCGACATCCATACCCGCCTGTTTCGTCATGGCAGCATCACTCATAATCCACCCTCCTTCTATCTCTTATGACCGGTATGGAGCTTGTTCTCCAACCAGATACTGTAGCGTGACATGCTGAAGCAGAAGACAAAGAACACCGCCGCCACGAAGATATATCCCTCCTGCGCCATGCCGATCCATTCCTTGTCCGTCGTGCCGCTTTTCACGATGCTGAGCAGATCGAGCAGCCCGATGATCAGCACCAGCGTCGTATCCTTGAACAGGCCGATGAAGGTGTTGACGATGGACGGGATCGAAATTTTCAGCGCCTGCGGCAGGATGATGAAGCCCATCGCCTGCCAATAGCCGAGACCGAGGCTTTTCGCCGCCTCCATCTGCCCTTTCGGAATGGCCTGCAGGCCGCCGCGCACCACCTCGGCCATATAGGCGGAGGCGAACAGCGACATGCCGACGAGCGCGCGCACCAGCTTGTCGAAATTCACGCCTTCGGGCAGGAACAGCGGCAGCATCACCGAGGCCATGAACAGCACGGTGATCAGCGGCACGCCGCGCACGAACTCGATAAAGCCGACGCAGATCATGCGCACGACCGGCATGGAAGATCGCCGCCCGAGCGCCAGCACAATGCCGAGCGGCAGGGAGACGAAAATCGACACCGAGGCGAGGACAAGCGTCAGGAACAACCCGCCCCACTGCGCCGTTTCCACATGTTCAAGGCCGAAATAACCGCCCGAGAACAGGATGTAGCAGGCAACCGGCACAAAGCCGAACAGATAGATTGCGGGCCATTTCTTGTCCTTCACCACATCGGACAGGACAAAAAACAGGCCAATCGCCACCAGCACATAGCCGACATCAACGCGCCAGCGCTCCTCCTCCGGGTAGAACCCATACATGATCTGCCCGAAGCGCATCTTGATAAACACCCAGCAGGCGCCACTGCCCGTGCAATCCTCCCGCGTGGTGCCCGCGAAATTGGCATCAATAAAGGCATAGCTGATGAGCGAGCTCAGCGCCATCCAGCTCACATAGCCCGCCACCAGGGTCAGCACGATATTCAGCGGGCTGGAGAACAGATTTTCCCGCATCCAGCCGATCACGCCGGTCTGGCTGGACGGCGGCGGCAGGTCGGGATGACGTTCCGTCTTGACTATAGCCATCTTATCTCTCCACCAGGGCAATATGTTGGTTGTACCAGTTCATGAACATCGAGATCAGCAGGCTGATCCCGAGATAGAACAGCATGGCGATCAGGATCACTTCGATTGCCTGCCCCGTCTGGTTGAGCGAGGTCCCGGCAAAGATCGAGGTCAGCTCCGGATAGCCGATGGCGGTTGCGAGCGACGAGTTCTTCGTCAGGTTCAGATACTGGCTGGTCAGCGGCGGGACAATGACGCGCAGCGCCTGCGGCAAAACCACCAGCCGCGTCGTCAGGCCAGGCCGGATGCCGAGCGAATGCGCCGCCTCCGTCTGGCCGTGGCTGACCGCGTTGATGCCCGAGCGGACAATCTCGGCGATAAAGGCGCCGGTATAGATGGACAGCCCGAGCAGCAGGGCGAGGAATTCCGGCTTTAAAGACCAGCCGTCATTGATGCCAAAGCGACCTGCCGTCGGATAATCGATCGTAAAGGGCAGGCCCGCCACAATCGCCGTAATCACCGGCAGCAGCAGGATCAGGGCGACACTGGCCCAAAAGACCGGGAATGGCTGCCCCGTTTCATCCTGCCGCTTATGCGCCCATTTGCGCATGAAAACGGTGGCGACGATGCCGATCAGCAGCGCGACCGGGATCACCCAGAAGCCCGCCTCGGGAATAATCGCCGGGAAATTGGCGCCGCGGTTGTTGATATAGAAATTCTCACCGATGCGGATACTGTCGCGCACCACCGGCAACACCGACAGCACGGCGAAATACCAGAACATGAGCTGCACCAGCAGCGGAATGTTGCGCACCACCTCGATATAGACATAGGCGATCTTGTTGACGATCCAGTTCTTCGACAGCCTGAGAACGCCGAAAATAAACCCGATGAGGGTCGCCAGCACAATGCCCGCGAACGAGACGACAAGCGTGTTGATGATGCCGATAATCAGCACATCCAGATGCGTCGAGGTCTGGCTGCTGTAACTTTTGAAAAGAACGATGCCGATGTCGAAACCGGCGGGCTGGCTCAGAAAGCCGAAACCCGATGCGATACCGCGGTTTGCCAGATTGATCGCCGTGTTATGCGCAATATACCAGGCAAAAAAGACAACAAGCGCGATAACGAGAAACTGGAAAAAGACGGCCCGGACCCGCGGGTCCCTGAACATATTAACACTGGATGCCGTCGCTTGAACATCTGTGGTCATACACTGTTACCTCCCCAGGCGCAGCTATAACTGAAACGAAAAGAGCACATACTCCCTTCCCGGAATATGTGCTCTTTATCTGCTAGTTCATCAGAGGTTCCTGTCTTAACGCAGCGGTGGTGCGTAGAGGATGCCTCCCTTGGTCCACTGTGCGTTCAGACCGCGGGCGATGTTGAGCGGCGTCCCTTCCCCGAGATTGCGGGCGAAGACTTCACCATAGTTGCCCACCATCTTGACGATGTTGTAGGCCCAGTCATTGGAAAGGCCAAGGGCCTGACCCAGATCACCGGAGGTGCCGAGAATACGCTGGATGCTCGGGTTCTGGCTCTCCGCCTTGAGCTGATCGACATTGGCCGAGTTGATATTCAGCTCTTCCGATTCGATCATCGCGTTCAGCGTCCAGCGGGCAATATCGCCCCACTGATTGTCGCCATGACGGACGAGCGGGCCGAGCGGCTCTTTCGAGATGATGTTCGGCAGAATGATATGCTCTTCCGGGTTGGCGATCACGGCGCGCTGGGCATAAAGGCCGGAGGCGTCCGTCGTGTAAACGTCGCAGGTGTCCTTCAGATAGGCTTCACGCACCTCGTCGGCGGTGTCGAAAACAACCGAATCGAATTTCATGTTGTTGGCATTGAAATAGTCGGCGAGGTTAAGCTCCGTCGTCGTTCCGGACTGCACGCAGACCCGGGCGCCGTCCAGCTCAAGGCCGTCTTTGACGCCAAGGGACTTCTTCACCATGAAGCCCTGGCCGTCATAATAGTTGACGCCGATGAATTCGAATCCGAGGTTCACGTCACGGCTGAAGGTCCAGGTGGTGTTCCGGGCCAGTACGTCGATTTCCCCCGATTGCAGCGCCGTAAAACGCTCTTTTGCGGTGGTCGGCGTGTATTTCACCTTTTCCGGATCGCCAAAGATTGCGGCCGCCATGGCGCGGCAGAAATCAACGTCAAAACCTTCCCATTTACCGTCATTGTTCGGGGCGGCGAAGCCCGCCAGTCCCGTGGTTACACCGCATTGGATGAAGCCCTTGGCTTTCACATCATCCAGCGTGGCCGCGCTCGCAGCGCCAGCCATAAAAGTCGCGGTTGCCGCAATGGCAATAACACTCGCTTTTTTCATGAATTCACCTTCCTGTCCGATATCCACTATTTAATATCTTCTTGTAATTCACATCTTTCTTTTAAGGATTTAATCCTGTTTCTGAAGGTTTTCGTGAGCTACATTTGGAAATCATAATCTGAATTATCATGATCTCCTAATTACTTGACGATAGTAGTTTTATACTCCGCGTCAACGCAAAAATTTGCTGCACCTGCGAAAAACAACTTTTTCCCGTCATGGATGCGCAGAAATTTGATCTTTTAACTTGCCGCCGCTTCCTATATGCAACAAGGGTGTGGAATTTCAGTCAATTCGGGATTGTGCCGTCATGAAAGATGAAACAAAACTTGTTGTCGCCGGACGGGATCCGGAGGCTAATTTCGGTATTGTAAATGTGCCGGTCTATCATGCCTCCACCGTTCTTTTTCCGACCGTGGAATCCCGGGAAGCGGCCCATGCGGCGCGCGCAAACGGGGAACGGCTGGTGTCCTACGGCCGTCTTGGCACGCCGACCACCTGGTCGCTGGAAGATGCCGTGGCGCAGCTTGAAGGCGGCTATCGGTCCCAGGTATTCCCCTCCGGCATGGCGGCCTGTGCGGGCGCCATCCTCGCCTTCGTGAAGGCAGGCGATCATGTGCTGATGACCGACAGCGTTTATGGCCCGGTGCGCGGCTTCTGTGACAAATTCCTGAAACGCTTCGGGGTGACCGTCACCTATTATGATCCGTTGATCGGCGCCGGAATCAAAGAGCTGATCCGTCCGGAAACCCGCGTTGTCTATGTCGAGGCGCCGGGCTCCCTCACTTTCGAAATGCAGGATATCCCGGCCATTGCCGAGGCCGCGCACGGCAAGGGCGCAAAGGTGATCATGGACAACACCTGGGCCTCCCCCCTCTTCTTCAAGCCGTTCGAACATGGCGTCGATGTCTCCGTTCAGGCGGGGACAAAGTATATTGTCGGCCATAGCGATGTGATGATCGGGCTGGTCACCACAACCGAGGAGTGCTGGGACGAATTTGTCCGCGACGCCAACATGCTCGGCCAGACGGCCGGTCCCGATGATGTCTATCTGGCGCAGCGCGGTATCCGCACGCTCTCGGTCCGGCTGAAACAGCATATGGAGAATGCCCTGCATATCGCCGAATGGCTGAAAGGCCGCCCGGAAGTGCATTCCGTACTGCACCCCGGCCTGCCCGATGATCCGGGACATGCCCTTTGGAAGCGGGATTTTCTCGGTGCATCGGGGCTGTTCTCTTTCCGCCTCAAATCCGTGCCGAAAAAGGCCATTGCCGCCTTTCTCGATGATCTGGAGCTATTCGGCATGGGATCGTCCTGGGGTGGATATGAAAGTCTGATCCTGCCGTCCGATCCCAGCCATTACCGCACGGCGACGAAATGGGACGATACAAACCCGCTGATCCGCATTCACGTCGGGCTTGAAGCGGTCACGGATTTGACCGATGATCTCGCCGCCGGTTTCGCGCGGATGACCGCGGCAAATCGCTAAAATTTGACGAATCACCTGCAGATTCGCTGCCAAATACAGGACCCTTGCGATGACACGCAGCATTCTTGAGAAAATATCCTTCGATGCCAACGGCCTCGTCCCCGCCATCGCCCAGCAGCATGACACGGGGGAGGTGCTGATGATGGCCTGGATGAACGCCGACGCGGTGCAGGAGACGCTGGAGGCGCGCCAGGTCTGCTACTGGTCACGGTCGCGCGGGCGACTGTGGCGCAAGGGGGAAAGCTCCGGTCATGTGCAGAAGCTCGTGGATTTCCGCATCGACTGCGACGGCGACACGCTGCTGCTGCTGGTTGATCAGACGGGCGTCGCCTGCCATACCGGTCGCCACAACTGCTTCTTCACCAGCGTGCGAGAGAATGGTGAAACCGAGATCATCAGCGAGGTTGAGATCGACCCCGAGGAGATATACGGGGGGAAGGGCTGATCATGAGCCTTTCGCCGCAGGAAGTTGATGTCATTCTCCTGTCGCTGAAAGTCGCGGTTTTCTGCATTGCCCTTTCCTTTCTGCCTGCCCTGCTGGTGGCCTGGCTGCTGGCCCGGCGGGAGTTCTACGGCAAGACGCTGCTCAATGTCATCGCCCATCTGCCCATTGTGCTGCCGCCGGTGGTGGTCGGCTATTTCCTGCTGGTGACGCTTGGCAATCGCGGCGTGATCGGCGGCTGGCTGCTGGAACAGTTCGGCCTGTCCCTCATCTTCAATTGGAAGGGCGTTGTCGCCGCCACGTCGGTCATGGCCTTCCCCTTCATAATGCGCGCCATCCGTCAGGCGTTTGAGGCGGTGGACAGAAATCTGGAGACGGCCGCCCTCACCCTCGGCCGTTCGCGTCCCATGGTGTTTCTCACCATTACCCTGCCGTTGATCTTTCCCGGCATTCTGGCCGGGCTGACCCTCGGCTTTGCGCGGGCGCTCGGCGAATTCGGCGCGACCATCACTTTCGTTGCCAATATCCCGGGCGAAACCCGCACCCTGCCCGTCGCCATCTATTCGCTACTCCAGGTACCGGGCAGCGAGGCGGCGGTGCTGCGCCTCGTCGTGATCTCCGTTCTGCTCGCCTTTGCCGCCATCGCCCTTTCGGAATGGCTGGCCCGCCGCTCCGTCCGGCGGCTGGGGTCGGCCTGATGCTGGATGTCCGCCTGCATAAAAAGCTGGAGGGCTTCGCCCTCGATGCCAGCTTTACCGCAGAGGCGGGCCTTACCGCCATTTTCGGCCCGTCCGGCGCGGGCAAGACGATGATCGCCAAGATGATTGCCGGGCTTATGACGCCGGATAAGGGGCATATCCGGCTGGGTGACCGGGTGCTGTTCGATGCGGAGAAAAAGATCGACATTCCTGTCCAGCGCCGCCGCATCGGCTTCGTCTTTCAGGAGCATCGCCTGTTTCCCCATTACAGCGTGCGCGGCAACCTCACCTATGGCGCCGGGCGAAAGGGCGGCGCGAGCGGTAAAATCCCATTCGACCGGGTAGTCGATATCCTCGGCATCGGGCATCTGCTGGATCGCAAGCCCCTCGCCCTCTCCGGCGGGGAGCGTCAGCGCGTCGCCATCGGCCGGGCGCTGCTCAGCACTCCCGAACTGCTGGTGATGGATGAACCGCTGTCCAGCCTTGATGACGGACGCAAGGCGGAAATCCTGCCGCTGATCGAGACACTGAAAAGCGAGTTCGGCCTTGCCACCCTCTATATCTCCCATTCCATCGAGGAAATCACCCGCCTCGCCGATACGCTGGTGCTGCTGGAAAAAGGCGCGGTGAAGGCCGTCGGCCCGGCAAGCGAGTTGCTGAACCGGCTGGATCTGCTGCCCTTTACCGGTGGTGATGATGCCGGCACGCTGCTGGAGACATCTGTCGTGCAGTATGACCGCGCCCACAGCCTGCTGACGGTTGCGACGGAACAGGGTAACCACCTCTATCTCACGGGAGAGGAAAAACCCGCGGGCACCCGTCTCCGCCTGCGCATCCGAGCGCGCGATGTCGCCATTGCCACGGCACCGCCAACCGCCCTCTCCATCCTGAACCATTTCGAAGGGCGCATCGAAGACCACTGCGCCGGGGAACAGGGTATGGAGGAATTACTGCTCGATGTCGGCTTTCCGCTGACCGCGCGCATCACCCGCCGCTCCTTCGAGACGATGGGCTTGAAAAAGGGCAGCCCGGTCTGGGCGCTGGTCAAATCGGTTACGCTAAGCCGCCATTGAGGCGTCTGGCCTTTAACTGACGGCGCGACCGCCCGCCGCCCGCCGCCCGCCGGAACTCTCAACGTCCGCCGGAACCGGACGCCATGGCCAGCGTGCGAATATAATCCTCGATGGCGGCGCGATTGCGTAAATAGAGCGTCTTGCCCTTTTTCGTGACCATGCCTTCCTGCGCCAACTGGCCAAGCACGCGGGCCACCGTCTCGCGTGTTGTCGAGACCCGGCTCGCGATCACGCTCTGCGTCGGCATGGGGTAGATCAGCCAGCTTTTCGGCGTGACCGGGTCCGGCTCCGCCATGCGCAGCAGTTCCTGACAGACCCGCTGCACCGCGCCGAGGGTGGACAGGTCAAGGATGCGGTCATCATTGACGCGGATGATCCGCACCAGCCGTTTCAGCACCGCCATCATAATCTCCGGATGACGCATCAGCAGCGTCTCGAAGCTGGCCGGGTCGAGCGCCGCCAGCAGACAGCGGGAACTGGCCACCACATTGGCCGACCGCGCCCGCCCGTCAATCGCCGACAGTTCGCCGAAATACTGCCCGGCGGCGATGGTGGCGTAGGTCACCTCGCGGCCGGAAACCCCGTAATTGACGATGTTCACGCTGCCCTCAACCACGAAATACATGTCGCGGCTGTCGCTGGAGCGTTCCAGGATCTGCTCTCCGGACGCAAAGCTGCGCCACACGCATTGCGCGGCCAGCGCCGTTCGTTCCTCCGTCGGCAAATCCTGCAACAGCTCTATGTTATCGAGATTTTGCATATCCCCCCAAATGCCGCCCCTCACCAAATACACCTTTGCAAATCATTATTAAGAATACACCATAACGCAAGCCCTCATAACAGAAACCCCGTTTGTCGGTGACAGGGATGCGGCTTTTGGCCGATTTCGCCGCTCATCCATCAGGCATATGCGCAACGAAACGTCGCCACCGGCGCAGATATCGTCTCCACGGGATGTATAGCAAAAAAATGTTTCAATTTCCGCGCGGCACCGTGCATGATAACAGGCGGAGGCAGGCCACAGTGCAAGATCAACAATGGACGAGGGCTTGGGGAATATGTCAGCAGGGTTGAAAATCTGTATCGTCGGCTCCGGCCCGGCGGGAATGTATGCGGCGGGCGATATCGTCAAGAAAAGTCCGGACAGCCGGATAGATATCATCGACAAGCTGGCGACGCCTTACGGCCTCGTCCGCGCCGGGGTCGCGCCCGATCACCAGACCACGAAGAATGTCACCCGCGCCTATGACAAGGTGATGGAAAACGCCAATGTGCGCTTCGTCGGCAACATCAGCCTCGGCAGTGATATCCCGCTGACCGAGCTGCGCCGCCTTTATGATGTGGTGATTATCGCCACCGGCACGCCGAAGGACCGCAGCCTGAATATCCCCGGCGAAGATAAAAGCGGCGTCTTCGGCGCCCA
>CEOG01037126.1_pt1 | contig 10458 bp, 12 predicted proteins | sample 530301 | NCBI WGS metagenome assembly CEOG01 (sample SAMEA2619903, study PRJEB7988) | marine metagenome | biome: marine biome (ENVO:00000447); feature: surface water layer (ENVO:00002042); material: "saline water (ENVO:00002010), including plankton (ENVO:xxxxxxxx)" | depth 5 m | reverse complement strand
TTCATGTTCATGTTCATGTTCATGTTCATGTTCATGTTCATGTTCATCAGAGGCTATCAGCCCGGACACATCCACCGCCATATCATCCACTTCACAACCACCGCCCTTAAAGGCAAATAATTGCGGTATATCCTTTAGCGTTGCCTCCACTTCACGCACTTTGTTTACATCATGTTCTGATTCGGCTTTATGTTCAAAGCCGACCATGTTCATTGCCGGTGAATCCAGACTAATATTCACTTTATCCTGTTCAATTACCACCGTCATATCCACAAGCCCGTGAACATGAGATTCATGCTCAATACGTTCTGCAGCAAAAACAAAAACCGGGAACAGCTGAACACAGCCCAGGGCCAGGGCCAATACTTTCTTTTTCATCTTATCTCCCACTCTATAAGAATTAAGCGTTCTCTTGCTTAGCGCGATTAAACCAACCAATCACATCACGCCAATGTTTATCACCATATTTTTTCCTGAAGATACGTGTTTCTTCTAACGTATCATTAGTCAAAATAGATAACCGTTCGTTGATGTAATTTTGGTTAAGTTCAATTTTGCACTCACCAACAATGCATACGTACCACTCGTCATAGGTACTTGGAATCATAAGCTAGCCTCTTTTACTCAACTCAACTCAACTCAACTCAACTCAACTCAACTAAACTCAACTCAACATCAGCCATCAAATCGATAGCTATTATTCGGGGAAATACACCATTTTTCCATCAGGCAAGCGATAGGTTATACCTGCTTTGACACACTCGGCATCCCCATCTCTCCAGCGTCTCTGCTATGCATTTGGCATAATCTCCAGGCTCGGAGATGCTGTATGTTTCGAGAACTGGCGACAATAGGTTCAAGCCGTGATGCATCGGCTCAAAAATCAATTAATGATATATTATATCTTCAATAAAGCAATGTTACATTGCCCAGAACGTTCTTGTTCTCATGACAGTACTCGCTGTCAGGTTTTTGAATAGTTTGTCACTTCAGTATGCTGATCTATATTTATTGACTTAGAGAAACAGGCAAGCCAACTGATGATCAGTTATTGCGATCGGCTTCAATTGATTTTTTCAGGTACGGAGCTCTCAAGTTTGCATCCATCCAAAGCAGCTATACAACAACATCGATAGCCCTGATTGAAGTTGACTATGATCAATGTCTTTATTCTTCAGCTTAAGTGATATGATATATCAAAATAATCATCGATGATTATCACCACTCTATTCCAATATCATTGATTTAAAAGATTCAACTATGAAAAAAGTACATCGTAAAGGGTCTCTCTCTGCCCCAGCTTATATTGCTTTGTTTGTCATTTTAGTGGCAATGATCATTCTGACAGTCTTGCGCCTTGACTCGGACATGACCAATACATCAAACATCACCATTTCAAAGCCTGTCGTTCTTCCCGCTCTTAGCTCTACATCAGATACAAATGACACCAGTGTAGAACTCACTGAGCCGAATAAGGCAATGGCAACAGACGACCCGGCACAGTTGATACTTGTCAGTACACCTGAACCTCAAACACATACCGTCGATTACAAAGTCAAATCCGGCGATAGCCTTGAAAGCATTTTCAAACACTTTAGCCTTCCCATCCAGACACTCTTCGGCATTCTTGAAGCTGATGAGCCCTATCTGGAGATGGATGTATTACACCCAGGTCAGCAACTAGGTTTTACATTCAACAACGATGACACTCTGATGGCATTATCCGTAGTCAGTAGCACCAAGAAGACTATCGTTTATCAAAAAGAGGATGACAATCACTTCAGCCACAATGAGACCATTGCTCCCACAACATGGGAAACCGTGGTGCTTAAAGGGGAAATAAGCAATAGTTTCTACCTGGCTGCAGCCAATGCAGGGATCAGTGATCCCACTATCATGATGCTGACCAAACTCATTCGAAATAAAATTAACTTCCGCCGCGATCTTCGTAAAAACGATCAGTTTCAAGTCATCATTAAACGTGAAATGCTAGACGATACGCCGGTGGGTAATAACTATGTTGCCGCTATTCGATTAGCTGGGCAGAAAATCGACTTCAATGCCTACCTGCATACCGATGGTCAGTATTACGATAAAGATGGACACAATCTGACACCCGCTTTACTGCGTTACCCTACCCGAAACACATTCCGCATCAGCTCCCCTTTCAATCCAAAACGTCATCACCCGATCACAGGCAAAATATCACCACATAACGGCGTAGACTTTGCCATGCCAATCGGTACTCCCATTATCTCAACTGGTGATGGCCAAGTAGAACGCGTCGCCAATCATCGTTATGCCGGTAAATATCTTGTCATTAAAGAATTTGGCCCGTATTCAACTCGCTATCTACACTTAAGCAAAATTTTGGTACATAGAGGACAAAAAATCTCTCGTGGTCAAACCATTGCCTATTCAGGTAATACAGGTCGATCTACTGGCCCGCATTTACATTACGAGCTACGCATCAATGACAAGCCTGTTAACCCTATTACGGCAAAAATCCCTACATTGAAGTCCGTATCACAAACTGAGTTAGCCGCATTTCATGAGCATGTCAAAACCCTTGATGGGATGATGTCAGATGAAACGACCATCGCCACCGCTAATCTGGACTGGCTAAATAACTGGTTAATTAACACGGCCTCGGCATCTACGCGTTCAATGATGTAATGCAACATTCAATCTCGTTTGCTTGGCATAAGCCAACGAAAAAGGCATGACTGATATATATGAATAAACACCACTTTTTTCAGGGCTCAATTTTGGGCGCACAGGCTTATCAGAGACTGATTGTCGTTCTACTTATTAATATCGCGTTGTGGTCAGCAATATTCTGGGCGGTATCACTCCCATGAGCAGTCCCGTCATCTCACTGAACAATGTCAGTGTTGCTTATGAAAATCAGCCTGTTATTCAGCAGATATCTGGCAAATTTGCTCCTGGCAGTCTGACAGCTATTACTGGGCCTAATGGTGCTGGCAAATCCACGTTATTAAAAACGATTATGGGCGAACTTAGCCCTTCTCAAGGCTCACTTGAACGACACAATATCCCGGTTCGAAGCATCGGTTACTTAGCACAGGCGGCGGATATTGACCGTCAATTTCCAATCACGGTCTATGAAACCGTCTTGCTCGGCTTATGGAAACAAGTCGGTCCTTTTGGAGGTATATCGTCAGATTTAGCCCATAAAGCCAAGGAGGCTTTAGTCACTGTCGGCTTGAAAGACTTTGAACGACAACCAATCAGTATGCTGTCTGCCGGACAATTTCAACGCGTCCTTTTTGCCCGGCTGCTACTGCAAAATGCTGACGTGATTGTGTTAGATGAACCCTTTACTGCCATTGATGCGCAGACAACCAAAGTTCTGATTGCCCTTGTTATGCGTTGGCATACAGAAGGTCGCACTGTCATTGCAGTATTGCACGACTTAAAACAAATCCGAGACTACTTTCCGAATGTCTTACTGCTGGCAAGAAAGCTTATTGGTTGGGGTACAACCAAAGAAGTGCTCACCACGGCCAATGTATTAAAGGCAGTGCAGCAGTCTGAATCCTGGTTTGGTCAGCTTGAGCCGACACTGTTTAATCAGGTTGAAACACCATGACCAGTTACCAATTACTGATTGAACCTTTTGCAGATTACGGATTTATGCGACGGGCGCTTATTGCCTCTGTATCACTGGGTTTGAGTGCCGGCCCCGTCGGCGTGTTGTTATTGCTACGTCGAATGAGCCTAATCGGGGATGCCATGAGTCATGCCGTATTACCTGGCGCAGCGATAGGCTTTTTGGTTGCTGGAGGCTTATCACTGATTGCCATGGGCATTGGCGGTTTGGTTGCCGGTATCAGCGTGGCATTACTATCAGGCTTTGTCAGTCGCACCACGATATTAAAAGAAGATGCCAGCTTTGCTACGTTTTATCTGACCTCACTGGCACTGGGTGTATTAATCGTCTCAATGCGTGGGTCAAATATTGATCTCTTACACGTACTCTTTGGCACCATACTGGCGATTGATGCCCAATCATTGTATCTGGTGGGTGGCGTAACTAGCTTGAGTCTTATTGTGTTAGCCATTATCTATCGACCACTGGTGGTTGATTGCTTTGATCCCGGCTTCTTAAAAGCCGTAGGTGGTTATGGCCCTGTTTATCATTTCTTATTTTTATTTCTGGTTGTGTTGAACTTGGTCGCCGGCTTTCAGACATTAGGCACGCTTATGGCTGTAGGAATCATGATGTTACCCGCTGCTATCGCTCAACTGTGGACCAGAACACTGCCAATGATGCTGGTCATTGCTGCATCGAGTGGTGCCTTTTCTGGCTTTATCGGTCTGCTAATTTCTTACCACTTAGGTTCGGCGTCCGGACCAACTATTATTTTGACCAGCAGTTTTATCTATCTTGTCACTCTGTGCGTTGCCCCACAAGGGGTGTTAAAGCAGTGGTTCTATCGCTACAAACTCTAGTATCAAAACAAAAGGTTCACTATGTATAAACCGTTATTCACCTATCTGATTCTTATCGGCCTAACTTTTGTCATCAAATCCGCTTCCGCTAACACTATCAATGCTGTCACCAGCTTTGGCATTTTGGCTGATGTCGTCAAAAACGTAGGTGGCAAGCATGTAAAAGTGACCAGTATTGTGCCACCTAATGGTGACCCACACAGCTACGAGCCCTCCCCAGGTGATGTAAAGTTAATCAAATCCGCAGACGTCATCTTTTTAAGTGGCATGGGTTTAGAGAACTGGTTTCAACGTTTAGCGAAAGCCGCCGGCACCAGCACAGCTCCGATTGCTGTTTCAAAAGGTATTGAGACCTATTCTGTAACAGCCGGCTATGGCCAGTTCAGAACGGATCCACACGTATGGAATGATGTCGATAATGTTCAGGTTTGGGTTAATAATATTGAAGCGGCCTTGATTGAAGTCAGACCAGATCTGACAAATGAAATACAACAGGCTGCTCAAGCGTACAGGGAAAAACTGACGGCACTGGATGCCAATATCCACGCAAAGCTGACAAGCCTGCCCACTGACAAACGTGACATTTTAACCAGCCATGACGCATTTAGTTATTACACAAAAGCCTATGGCGTCAGGTTTTTGTCTCCCCAGGGCGTATCCACAGAAACCGAAGCCTCAGCTGCTACCATCGCTAAACTCATCGATCAGATTAAACAGCTTGGCGTAACACGTTATTTTCTTGAAAACTCTAATAACACCCGTTTGATCAAGCAGATTGCTAACGCCACCGGGGCAAAACCAGGCGGCAGACTCTATCCCGAGTCGTTATCTGAAGAAAATGGCCCGGCTGCAACCTATATAAAACTAATGCAATACAACACACAACAAATCGTCACGGCCCTTTCCGAATAACGCCGAGATACCCAGGCTATTTATCTTCAGATAGTCTGGGTAGTGGCTCCTTAAACCGTTACACATGGTTTATATGCATAACTATTCTCAGAGAAAATCAGTCGGGACAAGGGCAAAACTGGCTCCGCTTAGTTGAGTTTCGACATCAATTCACGAACCTCTTCAGCACGTAATGGCCGCACCAGACGATCCACTTCTTGACCATTGTCTAGCAGTATCAATGTCGGCCAGAGTTTGACCCTAAACCCACGGCCCAGTCGCTTGCCCTTGCCATCATAGATTTTGATATGACGCAGCTCCGTATGTTCATTGATCACTTCGTTGATCGCTGCACGTGCTGCCTGACAATGACCACACCAGGGCGCACCAAACTCAAGTAATACCTTACCCGGCAATTCGCTGGTTTGATCAAAGGTCAATGTTTCCTGTAGATATCCTGAGTCGGCATCAGCTTGATCGATGTTCATATAATTAACTCTATGGGTAAATGACAATCTCTTTACTCAAACGCCGAAAGACTCTTCTCTCAGCCACAAAAAAAAAGGTTCATTTGCCATATCATCTTGCCATAAGTTTCTTTCAGGCAATAAAAAAGCCGTAATGAACTTAATCATTACGGCTTTAATCGGTTTAACAGTCTGGGTATTAAGCGACTGTTTTTTGAGCTCTACGACGTAAGCCCATGAAACCTAATAATGCAGGCGCAAACAAGAATGCTGCAGCAGGAATAGGCACTGCAGATACATTTAATGACATACCACCGATGTTGTCACCGTAGTTACTATCATTGATGAAGAACTGAACTGTGGCATCAGATAACAGTGTAAATGTTGCACCAAGTGCGTTCAGCAGCGCTAAATCTGCTGTCTCATATCTACCAGTATCGCTAGTGATGATATGAGTAGTGCCAGACGGTGTAGTGAATGAGTAGTTGTTGACCCAGCCTTTTGAACAACCAGTGCCATCAGCACTACAACCTTGCACTTTACCCCAAGCATTCCACGCTGTGTATGTGTCATCTTTAAATGGGCTTATTGAATAAGTACCTGCTTTCAGGTTGAGTTCAACAGCATTCGAAGAAGTGTTTGTTTTTGCATCAAGATGGACAGTTGCTGCGTTAGCAGTCAACGGCGCCATAATTAACAACCCGAGTGCGATTAATAAGTTTTTGCTAAATAACTTCATTACATAAGCCTTTGTTATTCTGCAACCCAGCCATCTTTATTCACTACTTATAAAGACCTGAAGCTTTCCGTGCTTGGCTCACACCAAGGTTGGCTTTATTAAGAAATTAATTTACTACAGCTACAGGGTAAATCGCTTTTATAGCTCAATCAATTGTACATTGGTACTAGAAGGCCTATATAAAAGTGGGTTTTGGCGATTTCTAGCATTAAGACTTCCCCACTCACATCAATCTGAACAGGCAAAGCTGGTTAGGAATACAACTATGTATCAAGTAGATAAATCAAACTCAGCGCGAAAATAACGTAACAAGCTAAAGTGAAAAATGACCAAACCAGAGAGCGAGTAGCCCTGACTTTTCCCCACCATAAGCTAGGTTCTCAATAAAGATCGCTTCTTGCATGCACTTGGCAATAAAGTGCATCGCCACCACAGCAAACAGAAACTGAATCAACGCTGGCACCCAACTCAAAACAGTCGCGCTTATCACTATTACTATTCATTATTCTCACGTGGATGTAGCTCAGACTCTATCCACTGCGCGACTTCTTGTTTGTCTTTTCGTTTTACCATCTGCCTAGTATTGATGTCTTTTGGATAAACGCAAGTGCCTGTATTGTGCTTCAACACAAATGCGCGTTTCGCCCCAACAGGGTGTTTACTTGGCGCATGAATTACTGCGGATCTTAACTCGAGACATTCAACGTCTTCCAGTGAAGCGTTTAAACCTATTTCATTTTGAGTCTTTTCAATAATGTCTCGAAATGTTCCTAAAATCAGATAACTACCATTTAGCAACGGCCCTTGACGCAAGGTTTGCTGCACATTTTGCTCCGTAACATTAATGCGCTCAAACTCGGTCACAGCAAGCTTATGCTCCTCCCCGGACGTCATTTTTATCACGGCTTGTACACACACCACATGAACAGGCCGCTCCCCCATATTCACCAACATACACAGCGCATCGGGGTTCTCATTTTGAGCATGGTGAAAAAGAAGATAGGGCCGATTATTACGGCGATATTGACTAAGAATTAACTGTAAATAGACAAGCCAGATAATGGCCATAACAGCAGAGCTGACGGGGCCAACATACTCCATAGGTTCTCCTCCTCCGTGGGAAATTAATGTTTAGAGGGGTACTGACTAAGAACTCAGTGATGAGTTTCATTTAGTAAATTGATGAAGTGTGTGAGTGAGAAATCTATAGAAAGAAATCAAGTTTGCTGACACCTTGAACATGCATAGCCGTTGCCGTGAGCATGAACTCTCCGTCCAAAGCTCCCCATATCTTCTCCCCTTTCCAGCCTCGCCAGTTGTCTGCCATATCCCGAAACAGAAGACTTGGCGGGCCGACAAAATAGGTTGTTGTATTGACTTCACCTATAAATGGAGCGCCAGTAACAGAGGCAACAAAGTTTGAGCCCTCCTCGTTGCCACCAACGATCCTCAAGGAGAGGGTTGTGGCGTCATCACATGACTTGATTTCTATCGTTTCCATAGACCATTAACGCCAACAGCACGCGCGGCTGCGAAATGGAGGCGAAGCCGCAATGTAGTAGACGTCGCCGTGACTGTGATTGTTAGGCTCAATTACCGGTTTTGCGCCGATGATTAATCGACAAAACCGAAATAGTGGCCAACACCCAGAACGGTTTCCACAAATTTCTTGGCTGTAGCACGATCCATAATCACAGATTTGCCATCGACATTCAGATAAATACTATCCTCGTCATAGAATGAAGAGCGGCCAAACTCAATATCCATTTTTTCTTTCCCGCCCTGACATTTTACCGTTTCTTCAAAAACATGGTTGTCGCTATAACTCAAACCCTTCTTGTAAAGTGACGACTTTTGATCGTCAGATATGAACGTTGGGCTTCTGGCCTAACGCCAGCATCAGCCGGCGCGCTATTCGCGCGCGCGGCTGAATGCCATCGTTAGGCGATTGATCGTGTGTTGATTCTTTGCCTGGAAAAATAATTTCAACCAGACCCCTTTAATTCTTTAATTGCAGGGTGCGAAACGCCGCTTCGATGAATAACGCCTGGTTGAGAAACGGATTTTTACTGAATAGGTCGCCGGATGTCACTCGATCAATCAGTGACTGGCGCGGATTGCTAGTGTCTGTATTGGGTAAGTTAGCTGATGATTGGGGAATAAACTTGCCTGCATTCTCACTTGGCTCATGCACTAAATAGATTGTACCTGAAGCAATAGCGGCTTGGCGTCGTCGGTCACTGGCAAGTAACCCGGCTGCCAGTTCAACATCATCAGCATCGAGGTTGTTCTCTACAGCATAATCATACGCAGCTTCCAACGCTTCTCTGTCGCTTTCCGATAAAAAATCAAAGACATTTCCACTATCAGATGAAGGGTTAGGTCTTGGTATCGTTTCACGAATGTTGTGTTCTTGCTGCAAGGCATTTCTCAACGCTTGGCCATCTATATCAATTTCGGTATTGGCTGTTACCATGCTAACGGCTTGGTCAAGCAACGCTTGGCCTCTTGCTATGGGAAGGTAACTGGGCCCAAGTTCTTGGCGTAAAAACTCGTTCGCGCCTTGCACCAATAGGCTTATAGAATGACCTCGGGCGCTAATCTGCAGGGCTGGATTAGTAGTATTGCTGATCCGAGAGCCGGAGCTGCTTGTATTCTCTGAATTCGTTATATCCTTGGAATTAGCAACGGAGGTATCCGACTGCAATGCGCTTTGGGCTGAGCTGTTAATAAATCCAGTGATGATATTCATGCTGCATTTCCTCCTTATGACAAAGGGGGTAATCTGTCATATTGTATTACATCAGTAGCTGTAATCCACTCTTACTGTATCCGCTGTACGGATAGTTGAATACGCTCCTCCGACTAAAGTAAATCGTAAATGGAAAGTGCCACGGGCGTTAAACCCGTCAAATGCATCTGAATTGTCATTTTGCGCAGCTGATATATCGATACAAAGAAAATCAGAGGATGAGTATTGTTTTCGGTAACACAATTCGACTTCTTCAGACGTATGGCCGTTAGGAATGGTATTCCAATCCCAGGAAACGTCTGTAATTTCAGCGTCCCTTCTGGGGACAGAAGACGGCGGGTTAAATGGAGTGGTTGCATAACCTCCAGAAAAATAAATTGTGTAACCTAACCGCGTGTGCTCCCAGAAATCATCCGCCGCATGTGCTGCTGATGACAAAAAAGCGAATATGACGCCATTCCAGTAAGTATGCTCTTGATCTTCATAGCAGTTCTCCAATTGTATTGATCTATTCATTAGCTCCCCAATGCGCGGGGCGCAACCACATAAAAACAGTAACTTAAGTCAAGTTACTTGGAAGTCAACTACCGCTGTTCGTTGCGCATTAGGCCTCCAAGATATTGGATGCACAACGCCGAATAAGTGTCAAGCGAAATCAGAAACTGCCTCCTTGCGACATCCGGAATTGACCTCTCAGTTCACACGGGTTGTTTTTTTGATGTCCGCAGTGGCCACGGCCTTGATCAGCCCGGATCGCCGCTTCAAGAATAGGAAGTCCAACCGCCTATGCGAAAATATCCCCCTGATCTGGAGTGCCGTCAAGACTCGGTTTAAGCCCTTCTGACCACCGAAGAGCGATGATGGAGAAGAAATTGGCCGCTGGCAGCCGCATCTTCCCAAAGGCCGATCCCAGGCACTGATTGCCCCAACAACCCTGCTATCCTTGCGCGTTTTGAGTGATATTGGTGCCAGGCTCGATTTATTTTACGCCTAACAGTGTCTTTTATGAAGCCTGCGGCTTCATAATAAATATTAAAGAAGTCGCTTCATAATTCAGATTTATAGATCTTAAGCAACTGATTATTAAGGGTATACGGATTTAATGGTTGATGGGGCACCTTCACCCCATCAAT
>CEOG01012008.1_pt1 | contig 10460 bp, 14 predicted proteins | sample 530301 | NCBI WGS metagenome assembly CEOG01 (sample SAMEA2619903, study PRJEB7988) | marine metagenome | biome: marine biome (ENVO:00000447); feature: surface water layer (ENVO:00002042); material: "saline water (ENVO:00002010), including plankton (ENVO:xxxxxxxx)" | depth 5 m | reverse complement strand
ACCTTGTCAAAGAAAACCCATCGGGTATAGTCGGGTTCAACCGTGCCATCGTGAAGGGCTTCAAGATAGTCATACAATTCACAAAAGTTTTCAAACACGAAATTGTGATTCATCTTTCCACGAAGCCACATTGACATTTCGGCTTTGCCTCCTTTGTGAACAATGAGCGTAGGCTTCCTTCGGCGTAGGGACTCAAAGATTTCATCGTATGTTCCGCAAATGTGAATGTCTTTGTCCACATAGGCGATTAGGAAATCAGCAACCTCAACCATTCTCAAATCAACGAGAACAATTTCTTTTGCCATTTCTCGCAATTCATCCCATCGCTTGAGATTTACCAATTTTTGAATATGTTCCTTCTCATCACCGATTTCATTGTAGCGACATTGGGAAGTGGGTTTGTTCGTGGGGTCAAGAATTGTCAATCCCATTTTCTCTAAGTAAGGGGTCAATTCTTCTCGCCATCCAACGCCATCATCACTCGCATGGTCAATTGGCCCTGCAAGATATACACGGTGGTTGTTCAAACGGCCTTTGACCTTTTTGGTCGGGCAAGGTTTTTCAATCGTGTTCATCATCGTATCAATGACTTCTTTGCTATCTTCATCAAGATTTAGCGCATCATCGGACATAGGCGGTCATTTTCTTATCGCCTTAATAAAGGTTCATGTCCTTCGGAGAATACCATAGCAAGAAGCGGTAAGGAATAATCCACCCACTACGAGTGAAATAGCATCCATTCTTTCCAATCTCGCTCGGTCTTCGCTACGAATGAACCGATAAGTCCCGTAAGCAAAAGCACCGATACCGACTAAAGCACCAACAACAGTAATCATTTCACCATGTTGGAGAATGACTTGCTTCATAATAACCAATCCTCTCACTTGTTATCTAAGCATTCCTCTTTGTCTTCAAGACCTCAAGTGCCTCATCATAAGATGCAACCTGTCCTGTGGAAACCATTTCCTCAATTTCATTCAAGGCTTCACTAATTTCCTTTCCTTGCACATTCAATTGTTGGATGACCTTTCTCGCAAAGTCCTTCGGCCTATTTCCTGTTTTAGCCTTTTGTGCGTTCACTTTGTCCGTAATCTCATTGATTTCTTTCAAACGGGCTTGTAATTGGTCTTGTCCACCCCTGCGAATTCCCATCGTATCTCCTGTAATAACTTGAACAAGAAGTGGGAATGATTCATTGTTTCGCATAGCGGAAACTTTCATCGGCTTTTTCATTTCCCAAAACTTGCCTAAGTGATGGTCAGTAGTCCAAGCAATCGCTTGTAATTCTTTCTTGGAAAACTCAAACGGGCCGTCTTGGTTGTTGTAATTCTCCAAAACCAATTGCGCCCCTTGCTTATCGTGTCCATAAAAGGTGTGATAACCGCCTTCTTCATTCCATTCAGCCGTTTGGGGTTTGGCTATGTCATGGAACAATAAAGCCCACGCACCTAATTCTGTCCGATTAGGAATCTTGGTAAATTCCTTGAAGGCTTCTATGTAGTGATTGTAAAGTGAACCTTCGGGGTGATAATCCAATTTGTGTTGATATTGTTCCATATTGCGGAATTCGGGCATCAAAACAGGTAAAATCCCTGTTTCCATCAACAATTGATAGCCGTTTGGCTCAACGAGGACTTTACCAATCTCATCTCGCAATCTTCGCCCCGATAAGGTGGAAACTAAATCGGCGTTAGAAACAATCGCTTGATATGTTTCTTTATCAATCGGCAATCCGAAACGAACCGAGAAGCGAATCGCACGAATCATGCGGAGAGGGTCTTCAACGAATCTTTGGGTCGGGTCGCCTACGGCACGAATGACCCCGTTTTGTAAATCTTCCAAACCTCCTTGCGGGTCAATGACTTTACCATCGGCGGTCATACCCATAGCGTTGATAGTCAAATCCCTGCGCTCGGCATCTTCATCAAATGTATCAGCAGGTTCAAAGACACCTTTGGTTCTTCCACCTGCATATCCTAACTCTTTTCTAAAAGTAGTAATTTCAATGGCTTCCTTTTCATTCGGAATGGTGACAAGGCTCGTAAGATTCAACACCGACTTTTCAGCCTGTGGGCCGAGAACATATCGGTAGCCCTTGACACCATCAACGACCTCTTTGACTTCATCGGGTTTTGCATTAGTAGCCAAATCGTAATCTTTGGGTTCAAGTCCCAAAATTAAGTCCCGAACTGCCCCTCCTACGACAAGGATTTGGTAGCCATTATCTTCAAACGCCTTCATCAAATTCCTAATTTCCGCAGGTGGAGGGGTTAATTCCGTGTTTTCGCTCATATAGGCGGCTTGTCCCGGATTCAATTCGTTGTAATTCTCAAAGTGGAGAGTGGCGGGTTCAAAACTAATATCATCCACAGGCTCTAAAATCATCCTCATGTTGCCAAATCTTCGGACAATAGCCGAGTGATTCCACAAATCGTTGTAAAACTTACGACCTGCTTTGTAATTTTCAAACATGATGGTTAATCCGTTAGGATTTGTTTGAACATCATAAAGCGGTTTGTTTCTTCGGAAACCTGCGGGTGGATTTGCCATCCATTCATCAAGATATTCCAAAACTTCGCTCTTTTGGAAGGTTTCGGCATCAAAATCAATCCCTTTCATGTTGAAAAAGGATTCGTCTTGACTAATTTTTAGTTTTTTTTGAACCTGCGTAGCATTAGTTCGCCTACGGCTTGTTGGTTAAGTGGGGTAATTGAACCTGCTTGCATACTGTTTTGAATAATTTCGTTCTTTCTTTCATATTTGTAGCGGTCAATGAAAGCCATGAGGAATTTTTCTTGATTGAATTGCCAATCACCGTTCAAATCTTGCTTGAATGACTCATCATAGATTTTTCTTTGAGTGGATGGGCGAGGGGTAATAAAGTTTCCACTTCCTTCGGGGTCAAGGATTTCAAATTGGAATTGCTTGCCATATTGAGTATCAATTTCTTTCAATTCTGTGCTTCCGTAGCGATTGTTGGTGTCCCATGTGTATTCTTTTGCACCATTGAAGAATTTGAGAACCCTTTGTTGGTTAATCATCACACCTGCCCCATAACTGCCTTTGTTTCCGTTAATCGTTATAGTAGCCGATTTTAAGTTATTTCTTACTGCATTTTGAAACCAAGCGGGATAGGATTTGACCCATTGTTGCCTGTTTTTGTTGTAGCGATTAACGCTTCTCAAAGTCCCTGCGGATTTTCCAATGAAAACCAAACCTTGAGCAAAAGCGAAAACATCGTATCTATTCAAAATAACATCGCTTGCTAATTCCACATTGGAATTGCTCACCGATTTTCCACCGCCATAAACGGTAGCAAAAACAACAGGTTCTAATTGATTCGGGCCGCCCAAAGCATAGTATTGAGTTTGTTCGGCAGTAAGGATATTTCCTTTCTTATCAACAGTAGCGGGAAGAACGACTCTTTCAATTTGAACCTTACCCGATTTCAAACCTTTGGAAATCTTGAGTTTGTCAATTGGACTCAATGCTTTTTGCTTAGGTTGAGCGATGTCTTTGTTATACCAATCTAACAAGCGACCTGTAAGTTGGGATTTGTTATCCGATGAATACGGAATCCATTGGTCGGTTTTGGGAGATTTAGCGTAAGCCATCCATGAGTCCTTTCTCAAAGTCGGTTTGAATAAGTGCAAGTGATAGCCTTCGGGCAAGTCATTGATGTGGTAGCCATCTTCTATTTTGTAAGAATCAACACGGCCTGAGTAGTAGCCACGCCCTTTTCGGCTACGGCGAGTGAACAGTTCGGCATAAGGAACAGTATCTTTGTCAGTAAATCCATCTTCGGGGCCTCTTGTCCATGTCCAACGAGTCCTTCGGCGGATTTTACGGTCAGCCTCAAAAACTTCGGCGGCAAAGAATCGGAGTTCTTCGGCATCTCTAATATCAACAATTACCCAATCTTCATCGGCTAAATCACTTACAGCGAGTTCCTCATACGCTTCGTCTTCATCCTTAGCAAGAACAGTAGTGATGGCTTGATTTTGGAAATCATACTGTTGTTTGGAATAATCATCCATAGTGCGATACTTTGGTTCAGCATTTAATTCAAGGGCTTCGGGAACAGGGACAAATTGTTGCCTCAATAGGTAAAATCCTAATGCACCCGAAAGGAAGGTAGCGGTGTAAGGCCACCATCCGACCTTTTCATCTCCTTTGCTTACTTCCATTAGGGCTGAACCAACAAGGAAAGTAGCCCCTCCAACAATAACTGAATTACGGAGAAGGCTCATAGTATTCATTTAGAGTTCTTGTTATCTAAAACCTCACACCTTTTACAATGATATTTTCCCTCAAATTCGGGTCTATGTGCTAAAGGTCGTTTGCACTTCATTTTAGGCATCTCCGCACAAATCGGTGGAATAATCGGGAGTCATAAGGAAATATGCCACAAGGGACAAGGAAACGCCAAGCGAGCCTAAAACGGATGCTACGGCCAATTCTTTACCCTTGACACCTGCAAGATACACTCCGGGCGCAATAAAGACGGCTCTTTTGAAAGAGTTTTTGAGAAGCGAAGGAATCACTTCCCATTCTCCTTTCGCTAACCTCTCGGTAGCAAAAACACTATCGGGTTTGAAAAACCACTTGACACCCTCAACAATCATCTTTCTTCCTCATGGGGTAAGATAACAATAGGTTCTTCATCCTCTTGTAATTGTCCTTTGGCTCTCCGAATATCGTTTTCGGTTTTGTGTTGCCTACGCACGGATTCAATGTATTCTTCTTCCTCCGCATTCCAACGGTCAAAGAATCGGGAAATAGCCATGTAAGCAGGGCCACTCAAAATCCCAAGAACGGCAATATAGGCTTCAATATCTTCTCGGACTTCGGGGTTCACAAATGCAGTAGTAATCAATTGGTAAGATAAAACCATAAAGACCAAAATTAGAGGGAGTGAAACGAGGGCCACCATCAAGTTATTGAAGGTAATCCGAATATCCCAATCTATTTTGCTCATTTTGCATCAATCTCCCGGCTGTTCTATGGATTTAGTTCTCGGTTTAACCAAGTTTGCTCAAGGTATTGTTGGTTGCCATCGGCATCCTCCCAAATCGCATACCAATAGAAATCATAGTGAGTCGTATTTTCCACCGTGAAGTTATCCAAAACTAAAGTCCGAACATCGTCAGCATAGCCTTCAATGAAATACAATTGCGTAGTCCACTCCAAAGGCCCTGTTGCATTCGGGCCACTATTGCTTTCATTAACATGATAAACCAAGAATTGAACGCTTACATTGTAGCCTTCAAGGTCATTTTCCTCATATCCACAATCAAGGTCAAAGGCAACGGTAGCCGTAGTGTTGTTGGTTTGGAGAGCAATTCCGAAAAGGTTAATTTCACAATTTTCGGGTTCTTGTTCCACAATGTCAATTCCCCAAAACCAAACCTGTTCCAAAATATCACTATTCAATGAGGCGATAATGGTTGGTGTCCACGAATTGCCTACGGCAACACCGTCAAAGACATGGGAAATATCAATGTATTCTTCATCTCCACTTACCGTTTGCCAATGGGAATAATTTGCATCGTAGCCATTTTGGAACAATTGAATGTCAATTTCAATTTCATCACCTTCACAATTACTTGGAACGACTCTAAAGGCGACTAAGATAGCGTCTTGTTCGGCATCATCGGCTACATGACCCCGATAGTGGTTTTGGATTTCAACATCACAAGGGTCTTCGGGTTCGGGATATTCACAAGATTCATCATCAACGGTGGCTTCGGGGTTATAATTCTCGGCTTCGGAATCCATGCAACCATAAATGGGGTCTTCCACTTCGTCAATAACAACCGAATTAGATTCGTGCCATCCACTTTCATAAGGTGCATCATCAGCGTTGGCGTGAGCGTATCTTACTTTCACTACCCAATCATCACCATCGGGAAGTTCGCTCAATTGAGCCTTACCTTGCACACGCATGAAGGAATCGCCTTCGGGTTCAATCCAAAAGACACCGAAATGGACTTCCCCATAGTCCAAATTATCGTAAAATTCTCCCGCATTCCAAATTTCCATCTCAATTTCAATATCTTGACCGCATCCTCCCATGTCGGAAAATACTAAATCAACAATCAAGTCATTACCTTCGGTAGTTAGCATAGGTTCGTCTAATTCGGTTTGGGGATAGCAAGCATCATCAAATACTTCGTGAGTTTCGGGCGAATCCCAATTCCAATTTGAGCCATCGTAGGTTTCAAACGAGAAGTGATTCCGATACACTCCCGGTTCTAAATCGGAGAATATGAAGTTAATCTCATAATTTTGCTTAAATTTTATGTTTTCCCATTGATGTTCAGTTTGATAATAACCATCCTTCATCAGTTCAACGGTGAAACGCCCTTCCATTTCATGCGGGCATGAATTATCACCAAAGGTCGCACGAATTACCAAGTGGTCTTCGTTGTCCATGAAAGAGTTATCACTCCATGTCCATTGACAATTTGCAGGGGGTGGGCCTCCGCCTCCGCCATTATTATCATCCCAAAAACATGAACCATCATCATGTGTAGCATCGGGCATATAATTTTGAGCATCGGGGGCGGTGCAACCCCATACTTCGTAGTAGTTATCGTCTTCCCAACCTTCATCTTCCGCACCCATTACATCAATGATACCGAGTGCTTCAAGACCACCACCTGTTAAGAGTAAGAATAGTGGGGTCATGGTGATAATCAATTTCTTGATGTTTTCGGACTTTCTTTGAATGGACTCAATTGCCCTGTCCACAATGTCGCCTTCAAGAGTGGTTTCAACCTTGACTTCTGTTGAATTTTCCCCACCATTGAGAACCTTGTTTTCGGAAACTTCTTTGTTGATGGATTGGACAGTCGTAATGAGTTCAGCCGCTTCCTTTAATTGCGTGACTAAATCTTTTGACTTTTCGCCCTCATTTGACATATTGACAATACCATCGTCAAGCAAGTCAGCCAACACATCGGCCTCATCACGACCTGTGGCTTCCGCTACGATTTTTGCCTTCTCCGCCAATTCGGAAATATCGGGTTCGTCTGCGCCCATGAGTATTTATGTGTTGTCCCATTATCTAAGGATTCTTAGTGGTTGTTTCAACCTCTTGAATCGGCTCAATGGAAATCATCGCCGCAATTTGCTTTGGATTGGCTTCACTAAGCAACATGGTAGTCCTTTTCTCGCCATCTCGGATGACTATGCGGTAATCTGTCATGTATTCAAGACCCCGTTCCCACTATTTATAGTTTGTTATCCCATTCAGCAACCGCTTTCCGATTATCGGGGTCATCGCCCTCATCCATCGGTGGGTTTCGGGGGTCAAAGCCGAATTCATCCATGAAATCTTCAAGACCCATCACCCGAAGGTTTCTTCCATCATCCACACGAATTTCTTCGGGAGGGTTGAATACCTTTTCCTCAAAATGATGGAAACAATCATGGAAATCGGATAATTCACGACCCATCTTGTAAATGCGACCCGAAATGCCTAACAGCATAAAAATCACAATGGCTTCAAACCAATACTCCCACATGAGGGGTCAATTATGCGAAGGGGTATATCAATACATGGTTGTGGCTAATTGGAAAATACGAAGTGGTCTTTTCCTACCATCTTCACTCATGGTGAAAAATATCAATTCGGTTCTTTCACTTCGGTTTGTGCTACCAAAATTGCGGCTAACGAAATAATGACCATCCGACATTTTGAATGCTTCATCTAACTCAAACTCAATTTCTTCAAGCCCCTCCCTCATCATCGGTTCATAAACAATGGGCTTTGATTGTTGTTCGGGATATGTGCTAACAAACCCACCATCAGTAAGGGGATAGGTGTAATCAAAACTGATGATTCTTGCATCATTGTCTTTGACATCATAAGAAGTTCTCCTGACAAGTTTTGTATCAAACCAATCTAACACTACATCTTCACCTTCCGCCTCAAGAGTAATCTCAACATCTTCAAGATACTTTGTAGTGATGTGGTTAGAAAGCAACCAACCGCCGAAAGCAAAGGCGGAAATTCCTAATGCGTAGCGAACCTTCTTGTCTTTTTGACTTTTGAGGAAATAATCTCCAACCAAAATACCTGCTACGGGAAACCCGACTTGAATGCTGAAAAGAGTCAAACTTGCGGAAATAATTCCTGTCATGTATGTGATTTACTCTTGCCGACTATCTAATAATTCGGAATTCCAAATCTTAAATGTGGTTTTTTGGTCTAAATTCTGTTTCAGACGCTTAATTTTTGTCAATTTTGACAGATTTTATCCAACCCATTTTTCGCTCAAATTTTTGACGATATTCGGATTTCCAACCATGACATTCTTCTTGGCGTTTTCCGATTGCCACATTATGACGAGGTTTGTAGCCTTTATTTTCGCCTGTGTAAAACAAACGGGAACAATCGGGACATTCCCACGATTTCTCTAAACAGGCTTCGCAAATGAAGCCTTTTCTTCCACTCCACCGAATCGGTGTATCAGTAGCAGGGTTCTTGATACAAATTACGCATACTTGAACCATGAAGGTTTCCTCGTTGGTATTTTATTCCATTGTGGGCCTTTTCCTTTGTTCATATAGCCTTTTCCATAGCGATAATACTTGCGATACGAAGCCACAACATCTTTCCAATTAGAACCGCCCACTTTGTATTCAAGACCCATGCACTTTGGCGGAACGGTCAAACGACCTTCGGGAATCCAATGCTTCAAATCAGCACAACGATACAAGATTTCTTCGCTCTTGTGGAATTTACCATACCGTGCGGTATATTCACGGCATAGGGCTAAAGCGTGTTCAACCAACCACTCAAAATTCGCTCTTGTTTTACCCGCCCAAATCGTTGAAGGGTGTTTAGCGTGAGTGATGCCATAAACCCACTTTTCAAAGCGAGGGTCTAAATCTTCGTGCTTGGATTCATCGTAGCCATGTTGCCTTAACGCTGTGGATAGCATTTGTGCGCTTTCCAAAATCATCTTGATGGAATGCCTGTCGCAAGCCATCTTTGCCGCTTCATTAGGTTCATCGGAAAGGAAAAAGATGTTCATAATTCACGATGGATTAAACGGCTATTTAATGGTTGCTGAAATCAAGCAAACGATTCACCACAACCACATGATGATTTCGCATTAGGATTGTTAATTTTGAATCCGCCGCCCATGAGTTTATCTTCGTAGTCAATTTCAATCCCGTCAAGTAAATGACTTGCCATGTTAGGGACTAACACTTTGACTCCGCCAATCATCAATTCTTGACAATTTTCGGCGTATTCAACGATTTGTAAATCATACATGAAGCCCGAACAACCACCCGATAAAACACCCACAAGGAGTGCCATATCTTCATCATCACCGAAAGCATCGGCAAGCATGGCATGAGCCTTGTCAGTAATCGTCAAATTAACCGATACTACTTGGGGTTGCTCTAAAGTGATAGGGTTTGCACTTTCACAAGTCCCACAGTCCATACATTATCATTGTCGGAATGACTATTTGAGCCTTTGTGCTTGAAATGATTCCCATGCTATCTTCAAGATGAAAATTGAGAAGATTACAATGACTGTTATGATTGGGAGTGTATTAACCCAATCCATCAGTATTCCCACCTGTCAGCCATTCTTTGAATTGCTTCTTCGGGAACACCGTGAGAATTGCGCTTGGCGTAAAGGTGAATGTCCTCTTGTTGCCAATCAATGCTGATGATTTGAACCATGAATCCGTTTTCCTTTGCCGCTTCAACATACTTCTCGTATTCCCAATGTTGGGTGTTGGTGTTATCAATGATACACAACCCATCGTTATTCGGGCCAAAACCTTCCATATATTCAGTCGCTTTGGCAAGATTTAGAGCGTGATATTCACCAAGTTTGGAGGGGTCAAATTGATACTCTCCATCAACCATAAACAAATCATCGGTGGAAAACACTCTTGCCCTTGTATGGCTATCACGCAGGTTCTTAGCAAGTGTGGATTTTCCCGTTCCCGAAAGTCCTCTTAGAATGTAGCAAATTTTAACCATATTATCACGCTCATTGAATCGGGTTAATAAAGATTCTTCATGTAAATGTCTTCCCAATTAGGTTCAATCATGGCTGTTTCCAATTGAGAAAAGTCCCATACATTCATAGAATGAAGGGTTTCAGCATCAGTTTCCCCATCCACTAATTTTTGAAACTTCTTGTAAATCCTGTATTCCTTATCCCATTTGTAAGGCTTATCCAAAACGCTTAGAATGGCTTCCCCATCCATCATCAAAAACCGACTTAGAAACTTGGTAAAATAAACCAATTCCCAATAACCGCCTTCGGGTGCATCTTTAGCAAAAACGCCCCACATAGCATCATCCATTTTGTCTTGATAATCCTTCCAATCTTGCTTACTGTCAAATGTCATGTATGCCATATTCTCACCGTGCCGTAATCAGGTTAATAAAGATAGCGGAGGGTGGGTGCAGGTCGGATTTTC
>CEOG01032999.1_pt1 | contig 10464 bp, 7 predicted proteins | sample 530301 | NCBI WGS metagenome assembly CEOG01 (sample SAMEA2619903, study PRJEB7988) | marine metagenome | biome: marine biome (ENVO:00000447); feature: surface water layer (ENVO:00002042); material: "saline water (ENVO:00002010), including plankton (ENVO:xxxxxxxx)" | depth 5 m | reverse complement strand
ACCAGTCTTTTCACAAAATTAAAGCGCACGGCGCGCACCCCGGCCGCATCCATTGCGGCAAGCGCCTCGTCCGTGACGTCAGCTCCGACCACCGCAACGCCGCGCGCGAGGCCATTCGATGATTTCAGCGCATCGACAAGCGCGTCATTATTCCGGCCGTGGCAGGAGGCCTGAACGATGACATTACGCGAAAAACCGAGATAGTCACGGAGGGCGAAAAGCTTTTCTTTTGGGGCATCGCAAGGGGTGTATTTCCGCTCCGGCGCATATGGAAATAAATTAGCGGGCCCGAAAACATGGCAATGCGCATCAACTGCCCCGGCCAGCGGTTTGAAGGTCGGCTTTGACGGGTTCGGGTGAAAGGGAAGGTAATCAGGATCCATTGTATTCTCTCGTTCTTTATCGGCCGAAAACCACGCCGTCAAAAAGTTTGCGGGCCGTCCGCAGGATGGCGGCACTCATCACCTCTCCCCTGTCATTGATGTCGAGGACGACGGTTGTCTCCCCAATCGGATGTTCGATTTGCAGGGATTTTTGGGGGCCTTCGGGAATGACAGCGAGGTCCGAGGCGGGGGAGCCTTCAAGCGCGGCAGCGGTCGCGACCGTCACCGCCCCCAGCACGCCGATGGAGGCGTGGCAGCGATGCGGGATGAAGGTGCGGGTGGAGAGCGCGCCGCCCTTTGCAGGCGCGCTCACCATGCACATTTTGGGGACCGTCTTGTTCGCGACATCGCCCAAATTCATCATTGGCCCCGCCTGCAGGCGGATGGATTCCAGGCGCTTTTTTAAGGACTCATTCGCCTCCAGCTGTTCCCGGCTTTCACGGCCGGTGATACCCATATCGCTCGCTCTGAGGATAACGGAGGGCATGCCGTTATCAATCATCGTCACTTCTATGCCGTCAATGACATCGAGGACATTTCCGGTCGGCAGCAGGGCGCCGCAGCTGGAGCCCGCCGTCTCCGTAAAGGTGATGGGGATGGGAGCCGCGCTCCGGGGAACGCCATCAATTGTTGCCGGACCGGTGTAGCTAACCTTTCCATCGGGTGTCTGGACACGGGCGATGGCCGTTTGCCCGGTATTCTCCATGTATATGGTGACCGTTGTTTCATCCCCGCGAAGGGGGACAAGGCCGCGTTCAATGGCGAAGGGAGCGACGCCCGCCAGTATATTGCCGCAATTTTGCGAATCCGAGACAACGGCCTGATCGACGAAGACCTGAAGAAACAGGTAATCCACATCAACACCCTCGCGGGCCGAGGGGCGGATCACTGCAACTTTGGAGGTGAGCGGATCGGCACCGCCCATGCCGTCGATCTGTCGCGGATCGGGTGAACCCATGACTTGCAACAGAAAGGCATCGCGCGTCGCCCTGTCCAGGGGCAGGTCACTTTCCAGGAAATATCCACCTTTCGAGGTGCCGCCCCGCATCCACATGCAGGGCGCGCTAGACATATTTGAGGCCCTTTTCCTTGAGGCGTTCGCGCATCTTGTACATGTCGAGGCCAAGCTCTCCGGCGGCAAGCCGTTTGCGTTTTTCCTCTTCATTCTTCAGGCGTGCTTCCGCCTTATCGGCGATGTCCGCCGCTTCCTCTCGGCGGACGACGCAGACCCCGTCATCATCCGCGACGATGACGTCACCGGGATTAATGAGTTCCCCGGCGCAGACGACGGGGATATTGACCGATCCCAGCGTTTCTTTGACGGTGCCCTGCGCGGAAATCGCCTTTGACCAGACGGGGAACTGCATGGCCGTCAGATCGCGGATATCCCGAACGCCCGCGTCAATCACCAACCCAACTCCACCGTGCGCCTGCATCGAGGTGGCCAGCAGATCGCCGAAATAACCGGCGTCGGAGGGGGATGTCGGCGCAAGAACGAGGATGTCGCCGGGTTTCACCTGCTCGATTGCGACATGGACCATCCAGTTGTCAGCAGGCGGAGCGGAGATGGTAATCGCAGAAGCGGCAACAGATGCGCCAGAATATATCGGCCGCATGTAGGCCGCGAGGAGACCTTTGCGCCCCTGCGCCTCATGAACGGTAGCTACGCCGCAGGCCGCAAGACGTTTTATAATCGTGGCATCCGCCCGTTTGATATTCTGGACAACGACGCCCATCACAGTTCATCCACGGTGCGCGGATAGATGGACTGGAACCCTTCCGCATAACGTGCCGGGCGCCCGCCCGCCTGCCCGCCGGAATTGCGGCGGAAATGATTGCCCCGGTTTTCGGCAACGTTGGTGTAGTAATCCCACAAATGCTCCTGCCCCTGCATGCATTCGATGGCGGCGCGCTTTTTATCCCAAACAGGAGTGATATCCAGAAAGACATCCGGCTTCCATCCCATCTGCTCCGTTTGGTGTGGCTCGAACAGGTAAAGCTGCGGCGCTCCTAAAACCTTCTGCCCCGGATTGTGGCCCCAGGCCTGCGCGATCATCCGGCATTCCATGGCCAGCGTCGTGGCGAAGCTGTGATCCGTATTGTAAGGATCATATTGCGAATGGCTCAGCATGAAGTTCGGCTGTACCTTGCGGATCAGATCGACCAGTTTAAACTTGTCATCGCGGGTTACTTCCAGCGGATAATCCCCGAGATCGAAAAACACGATGTCATGGGCATCAAGCGCTTTTGCGGCGTTTTCCGCCTCGATCCGACGCGCTTTCTTGACCGCCTCCAGTGTGGTGCCGCCGTCCTGTTTCCAGAGTTTGGCACTTTCCCCACGCTCCCCGAATGAGAGGCAGGCAATCGTCACGTCATAGCCCTTTTCCTGGTGCAGGGCGATGGCCCCGGCGCAGCGCCAGACAAAATCGGCGGCATGGGCGCTGATGACAAGGGCAGTTTTTTTATCAGACATTCAGGACTCCTCGCTGCCGGATAGCCTGTTGAAATCGACTAATTCCCAATTTTACCATGTTCCGTCACCGCTGATTTTGCTATTTCAAATTGACATTCGTGGTATAAATTTTTTCTATAGTTTATAAAGTTTCCAGCAAGAAGAATGTGTTTTTATGATTAACATGGCCCCCAATCTGCGGCATTTGCGCGCCTTTTGCGTCGTCGCGGCGCATCAGAGCATCAGCCGCGCATCGGAGGAGGTGTTCCTTTCTCAACCCGCAATCACACAGGCGATTGCCAAGTTGGAGCAGTCTCTGGATGTAGAGCTCTTTACCCGGCGAACAGATGGCGTTTTTATTACTGACGCGGGACAGCTTTATCTGAGACGGGTTGAACGGGCTCAAGAATTTATCCGGGCCGGGATTGATGAAGCGCGCAAAATGGCGCAGATCAGGAATGGCAGGAGCTTTGCAAATCTGGATCAGCTTGTCTCCGGTGTGCAGCTTCGGGCCTTGATTGCCATTGCAAAAACGGGAAATTTCAGTCTTGCGGCGCGCCTTGTCGGAATCTCTCAACCATCTCTTTATCGGGCCGCGCGGGATCTGGAGCGATTGTCGACACTCATGCTTTTTCGCAAGACAGGGCAGGGGATTGAATTGACGCCCGGCGCCGAAATATGGGCCCGCTATGCTCAGCTTGCCTTTGCTGAACTGCAACAGGGGCAGATGGAAATCAGGTCATATAAAGGCGTTGACAGCAGCCGGATCGTGATCGGGACGATGCCGCTTGCGCGCACCTACATTCTTCCCTCCGCCATTACTCACATTACCCGCTTGCGCCCGAATGTAGAAATCAGTGTGATTGACGGGCGTTATGAAGATCTTCTGCATGGCCTTCGCTATAGCGAGATTGACATCCTTATCGGAGCTTTGCGTAATCCGCCGCCAATTGATGATGTGCAGGAGGAGGCCGTATTCGATGATGAACTGGCGCTTATTGTCCGGGCCGACCATCCGCTAACCCGGAAGAAGCATGTCAGCCTGGAGGATTTGACACGCTATCCCTGGATCACGCCGCGGGAGGGCTCGCCCACCCGGACAATATTTGAAGGGCTTTTTGCAAACAGGCATTCCGCCCGCCCGAAAAGCATTGTTGAGGCAAGCTCGCTTGTCCTGATCCGCAGATTGCTGATGGATAGTGACCGGATCACGCTTATCTCCAGTCATCAGACACGTCATGAACAGGAGATGGGCCTGCTTGTGCCTCTGCCGTTCGATCTTGGCGATACGCGGCGGCCTATTGGTCTGACAACCCGGCGGGACTGGCATCCGACGGCAACGCAGCTTGAATTTCTGGAGGCGTTGCGTGTTGCGGGCCGGAGCCTGATGTAACTATTTTATGGGAAGGCGGCTTATTCAATATTTGAATAAGCAGACGGGTTTTTTTAATTTCCCGCCCTCCGCACAGACGGTTAGGTAAGGTTGGGGTGATACAGCTACAGGCAGGAGAGAATGACACAGCCCGGAAACATTGCATTTATCGGATTTGGTGAAGCCGCCATGGCTTTCGTCCGTGGCTGGCGCAAGGCAGGCAATCCCCCGGCGGCAATGCAGATAACTGCATATGACCTCAAAACCGCACATGACGATCCGGTAGTCAGACAGTCAAAGCTGGATGACTATGCCTCTCTTGCAGTAGACGGCACGAAGAGTTTGCAGGCGGCCCTGAAGGACACAGATGTCATCTTTTCCCTCGTTACGGCGGATCAGGCCGCCGCCGCGGCAGCGACGGTATCTGAGTACCTGGAGCAGGGCAGCCTTTATCTTGACTGCAATTCCTGCGCGCCGGGAACGAAACGCCGGTCGGCAGCCAGGATTGAGGCGGCAGGTGGGCGTTATGTGGATGTTGCCGTGATGGCGCCGGTCTATCCGAAAATGCATGAGACTCCCTTGCTGATTTCCGGCCCGCATGTGGCGATGGCTCTCGAGGTTTTTAACCAGCTTGGCATGAGCCCGCAAATTTATGAAGGGGATGTGGGCGGCGCGTCTTCTGTCAAGATGATCCGCAGTATCATGATGAAGGGGATGGAGGCGTTGTTCGCTGAATGCGTTCTTGCCGGTCGCAGGGCGGGCGTTGACGAGACGGTGCTTGCCTCCCTCGATGTCACCTATCCGGGGTTCGATTTTCCGTTTCGCGCCGCCTATAATTTCGAACGCATGATGAGGCATGGCCGCCGACGGGCGGAGGAGATGAAAGAGGTGGCCTTGACTGTTGAAGAGTTGGGCTTGCCGAACGGCATGTCCGAGGCAACGATCAAGTGGCAGCAGTTGATCGGCGATCTGCATGTGCAGGCGGGTGACGATAACTATCAAAGCCGGGCTGACGCATTGCTAGCCCGGATGAACGTGACAAGTAAATAACAGGAGAGGTGAGATGCGGGTTTGTGTGGCAGGCGCGGCGGGCGCCTTCGGTCAGAAGCATCTGGATGCTATCGCCAAAATAGAGGGGGTTGAGGTTACCTCCATCGTCGGGCGGGAAGCGGACAGCACCAAAGCGGCGGCAGAGGCGCGTGGCATTGGGCACTGGACCCTTGATCTCTCGGAGAGCCTTTCCCGTCAGGATGTGGACTGCGTCATTCTTTCCACTCCGACGCAGATGCATGCCGCGCAGGCGATCCAGTCATTGCAGGCGGGCAAGCATGTGCTTGTGGAGATCCCGATGGCAGATAATCTTGCGGATTCGCAGCGCCTTGTCGATGTGCAGAAGCAGACAGGGCTGATCGCTATGGCCGGGCATGTCCGCCGCTTCAACCCCAGCCACCAGTGGATTCACAAACGGATCAAAGCCGGAGAGCTCAATCTGCAACAGCTTGACGTACAGACCTATTTTTTCCGTCGCACCAATACGAACGCACTTGGCAAACCACGCAGTTGGACCGATCATCTGCTGTGGCATCACGCCTGTCATACAGTGGATCTGTTTCAGTATCAGACGGGTGCCGCGGCCGCTCAGGTTTACGGGCTGGAAGGTCCGATCCATCCGGAGCTTGGCATCGCACTTGACATGAGCATCGGCATGAAATCCCCGGGTGGCGCGCTCTGTACCCTGTCGCTTTCTTTTAATAATGACGGGCCGCTCGGCACCTTTTTCCGCTATATTTGCGATAACGGCACCTATATCGCCCGTTACGATGATCTTGTGGATGGCTATGACAATCCGATCGATCTTTCCGGTGTTGCCGTGTCCAGCAATGGAATTGAGCTGATTGACCGCGAATTTTTTGCGGCCATTCGCGACGGACGTGAACCGAACTCCTCCGTCGCGCAGTGTCTGCCCGCCATGGAAACGCTGGACCGGATCGAGAAAAGCTTTATCGCCTGATGTATATTCTCCGGGGCCAACTTGACTCGGGGATATACATATGACGCAATGGCCGGCGTTTTTTATCTGCTGGTTAGTATCATGCTGCATTTTCAGGGAACCCTGTTGTTTGTCCGTCAGGAATGGCGGTTTCTGCTGTTTGGCTTTCTACTCGCCTTCTGGTCCGGACCCGGCCAGACCTATGTGATCTCGGTTATTGGCGGCGAAATACGCGCAGCATTCCTCCTAACAAACAGTGAATTTGGCCTGATCTACACCTTGGCGACGCTGGTGTGCGCCGCGCTCCTCTGGAAAGCAGGGCCGCTCGTCGATCATTTCCCTCTCAAAAGTATCACAATGAAGATCGGCCTGATGATGGTGGCGGCGCTGCTCGCGTTCGGGTTTGTAGTGGGGCCGATCTCGCTTTTTTTCGGGATCATTGCCATCCGGTTTCTGGGACAGGGGATGATGACCCACATAGCGCTTACGTCTATGGCGCGGCGTTATGATGCGGAGCGGGGCAGGGCGATTTCGATTGCGGCGCTCGGCATTCCATTGGGTCTGGCGGTCTATCCGCCCGTCATTTCTATGGCGCTCGGGTTTGTTGATTGGCGGTTTATCTGGCCTGGAATGGCAGTACTGCTGGCCATTACCCTGTTGCCCGCTATCCCGTTTCTTGTCCGTGCGTCCTCAAGGCAGGAAGAGGGTCGGGTAGAAGCGGATGATATCGAAGAGAAGGATATAAAACACTGGACGCGTCGGGAGGTGCTGCGCGATGTCAGGTTATATTTATTGGCGCCATCGATCATGGCTCCGGCGGCTGTGATTACCGGGTTTTTCTTTCATCAGGTTTATCTGGTGGAAACCAAAGGCTGGAATTTTGACGTGTGGGCACTTTCCTTCTCGGCCTTTGCGCTCGCACATATTGCGGGTAGCGTCAGCCTCGGCTTTCTTGTTGATATGGTGGGGGCGAGGCGGCTCGCTCCCCTCATTCTGATGCCCATGGCTATTGGCATTATGCTTTTCGCCTATGTCCCGTCAGTGACATTTGCCGGGGTCATTATGTTTTGTCTTGGGTTTGGGTCTGGCGCGGTTGGCCCGGTTCTCTCTTCTCTCTGGGCTGAAATCTATGGTACCCGGCATTTGGGAAATATCCGCTCCGTCGTCGAGGTGGCCACGGTATTCGGATCGGCATTGGGACCTGTTTTCATGGGTCTGGCGCTCGATCAAGGTCTGTCCGTGTATTTTATCGCCATTGTTTCGGCCGGCATCGCGGCGATGGCAGCCATTCTGGCGAAATCCGCGTTGATTGCCCGCTGATGAATAGTTGTGCCGGATAGATAGCGATCTGCCCCTCATGGATATCGCTCCACCTTTCATCATAGGCGATATCCTGCATTTAGATGATCGTGGGCATGGGAAAATATTTAAAATTTTACTAATTTTTTCAGATTATACCCCGTTTAGGGGATGTGAGGCGGGGCGTACGCATAGTACTGTCCATTTAAATTGGATAATTTTACAGACAAAATAATTGAATTTGGCTATTTTTTTGCGGGTTAGGTGCGAAGGCCGGGCCGCAGTAATAGTAATTTCAGTGGAGTATGGCAAAAATGGCGACGTCAAACGGTAACAAAGTCATGGGCGCGGAAAAGGCGGCCAATGCAGAAATTATTGTTGAGGTTACTCCCGGAAAAACAATCAGGCTACCGGTTGAATCCCTGGACGGCGCTCAGTTCATGCAGGAGGCGGGAAGCCTTCTTGTCATCCCGGCCGATGGTGGCGATCCTATTTTGCTGCAGGATTTTCTGACCCTGGCGCAGACGGAAAATCCGCCAAAAATTGAACTTGAAAATGGCGATATTGTCGAGATTGCCGAAATCACGCCGCTGGTGCAGGGTTATGCCCTCAATGACATTGAGCCGGAAGCCGGTAATGAAATCAGCGATGGCGGCGGCGCCAGTTTTCGCAGCTATCAAGAGGGAGGCATTGGCGATCCGCTTGGAATTAATGGTTTGCTTCCGCCGACCGACCTTGCGTTTTCGCGGGATCAGGTCGAAGAGATTATCGGTGTAAATCAAACGGCGCCGGGCTTTGGTGCGCCTTTTCCGCCGGGACCTGACCCGGATCCCGACCCGACCCCGCCGGGCGGCAGCACGACAGTTTCTTATGTGACGGATATGGGTGCTGCGGGGATGCGTTCGGGTGGTTTTGAAGACTGGCAGCCCGCGCAGAATACCGGTGACATGACGGTCCGCCCGATGCAGATGACCGTCAATTTTACCCCGGAAAATGACGAGCAGGTCACGGATATTGAAATTTCCGGATTTCCCCCGGGCACGCGCTTCTTTGTCGGCGGGACGGCACCTGGCAATGAAGTGGATGTGACGGGGGGGAGTGCGACGGTTGCGGCCCCTGGTGGCAGCCTGCCCCCGATGTATGTCTTGCCACCTGCTGACAGCGACGGCGATATATCCCTGACTGTTGTAACCAATTTTGCCAACGAAGATGGTGATACCGGTTCGACGACGACAACGGAAACAGCCACTATTGATGCGGTTGCCGATTTGCCGACGATCAGCGGTGGCGATGCCAGCGGACTGGAAGATACGCCGATCACAATTCCGCCCATCACTGTCGGTGCGACAGATACAGATGGTTCGGAGGCATTGACAGTGATGCTGAGCGGTGTTCCGGCGGGCGCAATTCTGACCGATGGCGTCAATCTGTTCAATGGTGATGGCACGGATGTGGATATCAGTGACTGGGATCTTTCCGCCCTCACCATCACGCCGCCCGCCGATGATGATACGGATTTTACGCTGACGGTGACGGCGACCTCAACGGAGGCCGCGACGGTTGCGAGCGGCGGCGAAATCACCGACGATAATAACAGCGCGACCTCGACCCTCACGATTGATATCACCGTTGATCCGGTTTCGGATACGCCGAGTGTTACCGTGTCCGACGCGGCGGGCAAGGAAGATCTGGGCGTTGCCGCAGACCAGATCGATGCCGTGGGCGCCCCCCCGACCGGCGATATTCCGCTCACCATCAATCTGACGACGGGCGAAGGCGGAACCGAAGATGGCTGGGTCATTCTGAGCGGGTATCCGGCAGGTATTACTTTCTCAGTCGGAAGCGCCGATGCTGATGGCTGGCGCGTAGAGCGGGCGGACCTTGCGTCTCTTGCGATCACGGGCCTGCCCGAGGATAGCGATGAGGATTTTACGATCACCGTTACCCCCTATTCGCAGGACGGGACGGCAACCCCGGCCGCAGGAAGTGCGGGTACAATCAATGTTGTCATTGACGCAGTTGCAGATCTGCCCACGCTGACTTTGAACGGAGGCGCAGGCAATGCCGCTGTCAGCGGCGATGAGAATACAGCGATTGACCTGCCGGACATCGCGGCGACATTGCAGGATGCGGATGGCTCGGAAACCCTTGGCATCTCGATCAGTGGCCTGCCGTCCGGCGCAACACTTTCCGACGGGGTCAACAGCTTTATCGGCGATGGCAATGACGTGGATATTACCGGCTGGGATCTTGCCAACCTCACAGTAACATCCGCCACGGATGATGACAGCGACTTCACCCTGACCGTAATGACAACGGCAACGGAGGGGGCGACAGTTGCGGGTGGCGGCGAAGTGACGGAAGCCGATAACAGCGCCAGCACCAGCTTCACCATTGATGTCACGGTCAATGATGTGACGATCCCGGTTGATGATGGTCCGACGGCGGTGGATGACGGCCCGGTTCTGATTGCCGAGCCAGCGGACACTCATGCGGTTTTTGTCATTGATACCTCTGCCAGCCTGAGCCAGGAGGATATCGCCCTGATGGAGGAGGCGCTTAAGAATCTGGCGACAACCCTGTTTGAGCGCAACCCGACCGGGACGGTAATCACCCTGATCGATTTCGATTCAGCGGCGCGATTTATTGGCGATGGCACCTTCTACACTTTGGATTCGGTTCTGGATGCGCTGGATACGCTCGATACCCTGGAGGGCGGCGGCACCAACTATAAAGCAGCGCTCGACCTCACCCGCACGGTTGAATTCGAGCCGGGCTTTGATCAGGAAATCTATTTCATTTCCGATGGCGTGCCGACACAAGGCAACACCCAGGGCGGTATTGATGATTTCAACAACTGGGTGACTAATGATTTGAACGATGCCAGGGTTTATGCCGTCGGGATTGGTACCGATGCGCAGAACAGCACGCATCTCGGCCAGATCGATAATACGCCGGAAGACAACAA
>CEOG01026734.1_pt1 | contig 10464 bp, 14 predicted proteins | sample 530301 | NCBI WGS metagenome assembly CEOG01 (sample SAMEA2619903, study PRJEB7988) | marine metagenome | biome: marine biome (ENVO:00000447); feature: surface water layer (ENVO:00002042); material: "saline water (ENVO:00002010), including plankton (ENVO:xxxxxxxx)" | depth 5 m | reverse complement strand
GAGCCAGAACCTGAGCCAGAACCTGAGCCAGAACCTGAGCCAGAACCCGAGCCAGAACCTGAGCCAGAACCCGAGCCAGAACCCGAGCCAGAACCAGAACCTTTCGTGGCCTCTCCGCGCCGCGTGCCGAGCCCGCGGACACTGTCCTGGGTGCTGTTTGCCGCCACCCTCGTGATCGGCGCTGTGGTGTACGGGTATCTGGTTCAGGAGCGAGAGGCGCTGAGGGCAGAGTTCATGGCCCTTGAGCAGCGTCGTGCGGATGTGGTGTCGCAGGAAGACCTGCTGTTGCAAGAGCGGCTCGCCCGTGACGTGGCGGAAGGCAACGCCCGGCTGGAGCGCGACCTCAGCCAGCTGCGGGATGAAAACCGCGAGCTGTCAGCAATGATTGAGCAGCTTGAGGCGGGCCTGGCACAGCGTCTCGCCGAGGCGGAGGCTGCGGCGGCGGCACCCGCTCCGGTGGCGGTTCCCACGCCGGTGCCAGAGAGCGCTGCGCCGGCGCAGGAAGCGTCTCCGGAGCCCGCGACACCTGCGGTAAGTGGTACCTGGTTCGTCAATTTCGGGTCTTATGTGCAGCGCAGCATTGCGGAGCGCTGGGCGGCGCGGTTGCAGGTCGACAGGGGGACGGTGGTGATCCAGGCGGCAACGGTTTCCGGCCAGGATCTGTTCCGGGTACGGATTACAGGGCTGCAGTCGCAACAACAGGCTCGGGCTCTCGCCGCAGGACTGGAGGAGCGTTATGGTCTTGGGCGTCTCTGGGTGGGCCGCAGCGACGCGAGCTAGTGGGCAGCTGTGCCGGCGTCGTCCGGTGCCAGCGCAGCCTGCAGTGATTCAAGTCGGCTGAGCAGCGCGCGGTTTGACGCCTGGATTTCTTCGACCTGCGTAATCAACTGCTGCTGGGTGTCTTCAAGGGCATACAGCGCAGGTAGCGTGCGTGCGATTGGCTGCTGCAGCACCGGTGATGCCTCGCTGATGGCTGTGGCGGTGCGTGTCGGCGACGCCACTACCGGTTCTGTCGCCAGGAAGCCGTGGCCCGCGGCTGCCGTGGTGACCAGCAAGGCACCAAACAGCGTCCAGGTCATCCAACTGCGTACGGCAGGCCGCGTGTGCGCACCGGGCTCGCGACGCCGCCGCGCACGCGGTGCCGCGGGGGCGCGCAGATCGCTCCGCAGCCACAGGTTGCCGGAGCTGGTGTTGGCCCGGCCACTGTGCTGCCGGGGGCTCAGACGCTGATGCACACGCGCCCCCGGCCCTGTGCCTTGGCGTGGTAGAGGTGTGTGTCCGCGCGCTGCAGCAGCGCCTTGTCATCATCGTCGGGCAGGAGATCGGCCACGCCGATGCTCACGCGAGGCAGCACACCGTCGGCCTTGGCGGCCAGTTCCACGGTGACCCGCTCGACAGTCTCGCGGATCTTGCGTGCCACATCTGCTGCTCCGCTGAGTCCAGTGCGGGGCAGCAGAATGGCGAATTCGTCGCCACCGAGGCGAAACAGCAGGTCCGACTCGCGCACGCAGCAACGGAAAGCCTGGGCCAACCGACGCAGCACCTCGTCACCCACCATGTGCCCCAACTGGTCGTTAATGTCCTTGAAGTGGTCGATGTCGATGATCATCAGCGACAGCGCGCTGCCGTGGCGCTTGGACAACAGCAGCTCCTGGACCAGGCGCTCATCCATGGCGCGGCGGTTGAGCAGGCCGGTGAGTCCGTCTTGCATGGCGGTGGTCCGGGCCCGGTCCAGTTGCCGAGCGAGGCGCAAGGCGCGTGCCAGGCCGCCCAGCGCCCGTTCCAGCAGCGTCAGCTCGGGTTCACTGTAGCGCTGGCGGCGCGACAGGGTGACTGCCCCCAGTGTGCTGCCTTCGATGTCCAGTTGATAGAGCGCGCGATGGTGCCGCTGTTCGCCCAGAACAACGGCCTGGTCGTCATCGGCGGCGGTGAAGCCGAGGCTGTCTGCCAGCCCGCAGCGGTTTGCCCAGTTGTAGAAACGTTCCAGCAGTGCACTCTCGTCGGATTCACCGAGCAGCAGATCAAACAGTCCCAGTAGCTGGTCGGCTGCGTCGCGCTCACCCTGCGGTGACGCCACGGTTGCAGCAACGGACGGCGCCAGGTTGGCAGCGCGGTCGCTGACAAGGGTGAACGGTGATCTGTCGGTCATGGCATTGATGCTCGAGTGAAGGTCCATCGAGCAAGGTAAAGCAAAGGACGTGCCAATCAGGTAAATTCGAAATTAAAAGATTTTAGGAGACATTAGCTGCATTTTGGCGAAAATTGGCGCTGGCTCATGGGTGGAGAGCGACGTGTCTCTCAGGGAGCGGCAAGACAATGCCGGGCCGGAAGTCAATTATTTGACGTTTTGAGGCCCGCTGTTCTAGGCCTTGCCAAGGCTTTGGCTGTCGCTGGCGCTGTCGGCTGCACCGGTACCCGAGTATAGCCGGGGATCGCCGTCCTGCTGGCGCAGCACGCGCAGCGCGTTGCGCGTGTGCTCGGTCAGGCGCCCGATGAGTACCCCGTTGCTGGCGTTGAGCTCGGCGCAGCGTTCACCCAGCGCAATCAACCGGGCCTGCAGCTGGCGGTTCTCCGTGGCGTTATCGAGCGCGCTGATCTGGCTGGATAATGTGGCGTCAGTGGCAGAGGTTGGGCGCTGTTGCTGCAGGCCGGCGAGCTGCTTCAGGGCGGCGTCTTTGGCGCGGGTGCAGGCTTCTATGCGTTCGGCATCACCGGCACGCAGCGCCTGTTGTTCGGCGTCGAGGTGGGCGAGTACGGTTTCCAGGGCGGTGATTTCGGCGCGCAGGGCCAGCGCCAGTTGCTCACCGGGCGTCACGTTCAGGACAGATCCTGTTCGGCCTGCAGCAGGTTGCTCACAATCCGCTCCAGGTCGACCTGGTAGCTGCCATCGCTGATCGCAGCGCGGAGCTGCTCCACGCGTTCCATATTGGCGTCGGGCACGCTGGCCAACTGTGTTTCCAGTTGCAGCATGTCTTCCGCCATGCGTGTGATGGTGACCGCATCTGCCTCCACCACAGGCTTGCCGGCACTGGCCTGGCTGCTGCGACCGGCCTGGTCCACTGTGCTGGTGCGTGCATCCCCGCCGGTGCGCGACGGTTTGATGTTGGCATTGTTGTCAATTGGGTCCATGTCGGTTCACGCAGTCAGTGAATGGCTGGCACGTGTGGGTGCCTCAAACAGGTTAGCGGCAGCCAGACGGAAAAGTTTAGCACAAGCACCACCCTGCCGTGTTCATGGTATGCGCACACTGCCGTCGGCGTTGACAATGCCCTCGACCCGGCGCCCGGATGCAAGGTTGGTCACCAGCAGGCGGTCACCCGCCGCGGCATTGGCCATGGCGCGGCCCTGCATGGTGACCTGCAGGCCCTCGCCACCGGCGATCAGGGTGACGGTCTGGCCGCGGGAAATCAGCTGTGGCGGGCGCAGCTGGCTGTGCCGTAACGGTGAGCCCGCGCTGGCGGGCCGGATCAGTTCCATGCCAATGGCCTGTTGCGGGTCCATGATCACCGCATCGGTGGCACTGGTGATCGTGCGTTCCACGAGAGTGAGGTCACGTTCGCTGATGATGCTGCCGCGGGGCAGGTTATCGGCGAGTACCGGCAGGGTGGCTCGGGTGCTGATGTCCAGGCGCACATACAGCGTCCAGGCGCTGGGCTGTGCACAGCGCACGCCGATGCTCACCGGTCCCAGCACGCTCGCGTTGGCGTTGCTGAAGGTCTCCAGCGGTTCGCCACAGGCCTGCAGGCGCAGGCGGGAGTCCAGGGGGCGTGCGCTCACCTCAAGGTCGGTGTAGCCCTGCGCCCGTGCCGTCGCGGTCGCCTCAGCGCTGGCGGCCGCCACCACGTCCTCCAGTGGATGCAGTGTCTCAGCCAGCGTGCCCGCGGTGAAGAGGGCCGGCAGAAAGATGGCGATGAGCAGCAGGCGCAACCTGGTGCGCCGGAAAATTGACATGAAGCCTCCCAAACAGGTCGTCAACGGGTAGTAAAGCAGGAACCATGCCAGCCGGGGACGACCATGCCCCCGGATGGTGGGGCGGCAATTCTTGCCGCCGGAGCGGCAACCGGGCTTCCGATCGGCCCCTGAACTCCCCTCAGAAATTTCTTAACCCATTGTAATAAAACACTATTTTTTGGTTGGCACGGTTCCTGATTAGGTTTCCTGTGCGTGCTGTGAGTAAGCAGCAAGGAGGAGTGACCGACATGAGTTTTACCGACCGGGTTTTTGGAACGAGTGGCCAGGCAATGGCGCTGCGCGCCCAGCGCCTGGAGCTGATAGCGGCCAACCTAGCGAACCAGGACACGCCCGGCTACAAGGCCCGTGACATCGACTTTGCGGCCGCCATGCAGGCGGCGACCGCCGGCGGGCTGCGTCGCACGCACGCCCGTCATCTGGATGCCAATGGCGGTATGGAGGCGGCGAGCGAGCAGCCCCTGCTGTACCGCGTACCCAGCCAGCCGGCGCTGGACGGCAATACCGTAGAGGCCCAGCGCGAGCATGCGGAGTTCATGGACAACGCCATCCGCTACCAGGCCAGCCTGACAATTCTGGACAGCCGTATCAAGTCCACCCAGCGTGCGATTCGGGGTGAATAAGCATGAGCCTGTTTAACATCATGGCGGTATCGGCTTCGGCCCTGGAAGCACAGAGCGTGCGGCTCAACACCATTTCCAGCAACCTGGCCAATTCACAGGTGGTCAGCAGCACGCCGGAGGGGGCCTATCAAGCGCGCTATCCCGTGTTTGAAACCCTGCTGCAGGACGGCCTCGGGGACGCTGAGGGCGCTGCAGGGGTGCGCGTTGTGGAAATCGTCGAGTCGACGCTGCCCCCGCGGCAGGAGTTTGCACCCTCCCACCCGCTGGCCAACGAAGAGGGCTACATCTACCGCTCCAACATCAACCCGGTGGATGAAATGGCCAACATGATATCGGCCTCGCGCTCCTACCAGAGCAGCATTGAGGCCATGAACACCGCGAAACAGCTTATCCAGCGTACGATCACGCTGGGTCGATAATTCACGAGGAGGACACTGATGACTACGCTCGCCGGCATCAATGAGCTGTTTCCGCAACCGGAAGCGGCACCGCGACAGGCCAATTCCGTTGAGGATATGGGGTCGGAGGCGTTCCTGACCCTGATGGTCGCGCAGCTGAAAAACCAGGATCCCACCAAGCCGCTGGACAATATGGATTTCATGGGCCAGCTGGCGCAGTTCGGCACCGTGTCGGGTATTCAGGACCTGAACACCGGCTTCGGCGGCCTTGCCTCGGCGCTGACCGGCAGCCAGGCCCTGCAGGCGGCCAACCTGGTGGGCCGCGATGTGGTGACTGAGGGCAACGTCGGCCTGTTGCGGCCCGTGGAAGGCAGTGCGGAAGGGAGCGAGGACCCGGCGCTGGCGCTTGATGCCACAGTGGCCTTCTCGGGTAACGCCACTTCGGCAACCCTGTTTATCCAGGATATGAGCGGCCGGCTGGTCTACAGCGCGGCGCTGCCGCCCGGCGTGAGCTCTGACTTTCGCGTGCAGTGGGACGGTCGGGATGGTAGCGGTGCACAACTCGAGGCCGGCCAGTATCGCGTTTCAGTGGAAGCCCTGGTGGGTGGTGTATCCACCACGGTACCGGTCTACGCCCACCAGCGCGTGGAGTCAGTGGCCATCGCTGCCGGTACCGGTGATGTCGCCCTCAACCTGGCCAATGGCCAGACCGTGGGCATGAACACGATCAAGAGCATTTTGTAACAGCGACGGGCCCCCCGGGACCGCGCGACACCGTTTGTTGAGCCAGGAGAGAGACAATGGCCTTTGATACCGCAATTTCGGGCATTAACGCTGCAAGTGCAGACCTCAATGTCATCAGTAACAATATCGCCAACGCCTCCACGGTAGGCTATAAGACCTCGCGCGCTGAATTCGCCGACGTTTTTGCCACCAGCCTGCTCGGTGCCGGCGGCAACGCCATCGGCAAGGGGGTGAGCCTGTCGGCGGTGACGCAGGAATTCGGCCAGGGCAACATCAGTTTCACCGACAACGCGCTGGACCTCGCCATCAGCGGCGGCGGCTTCTTCCAGCTCAGCGTTGACGGCGCGCTGCAGTACACCCGTGCGGGCAACTTCAAGGTCGACCGCGAGGGCTTTGTCGTCAGCAACGCGGGTTCTCGCGTGCAGGGCTTCCAGGTGAACGCTGTCGGTGACGTAACGGGGCAGCTGGGCGATATCCAGATCGACACCTCGCTGCTGGACCCCAACCCCACCGGCCTTGTTGACCTGACCTCCAACCTCGACTCGCGTGAAGTGCAACCCACCGTGCCGTTTGGTGGCCCCTACGATGCCTTCGCCCTGCCGCCCACCTCGCCGGACCCCAGCTCCTTCAACGCCACCACCTCTACCACGGTGTATGACGGTCTCGGGAATCCCCACGTGTTGAGCCTGTATTTCGTCAAGACCGCCACACCCAACCAGTGGGAGGTGCACTCCCTGGTGGACGGCGTGACCACATCCGGGCCGGACACGCTGACTTTCCAGTCCAATGGTCAGTTCGACCCGCTGACGCTGCCGGTGGAAGTGAACATCACCGGCTGGCAGCCATTGAATGCGGCGGGTGCGGGTACCGGCGCAGACCCGCAGGACATCACCGTGTCCCTCTCTGATACCACGCAGTTCGGCACACCCTTTGCGGTGAGCAGCGTGATCCAGGACGGCTTTGCCGCGGGCCAGCTGCGCGGCCTGGAGATTGATTCCACCGGTATCGCCTTCGCCCGCTTCACCAACGGTGAGTCACGCGCGCTGGCGCAGATTGCACTGGCCAACTTCAATAACCCCAATGGCCTGCAGCCCATCGGCGATACCAACTGGGTGGAGACCTTCGCCTCCGGGCCTTCCAACGTGGGCGCCCCCGGTACCTCGGGACTTGGTGTTATCCAGTCGGCGGCACTGGAGGAGTCCAACGTGGAAATTACCGCGCAACTTGTTGACCTGATCATTGCCCAGCGCAACTTCCAGGCCAACGCGCAGGTGATTCAGGCGGAAGACGCGGTTACCCAGACCGTGATCAACCTGCGTTAATCCGCGCCGAGCTTAGCTGATGGATCACTTCGTCTACATAGCCGCCTCCGGTGCCCAGGAAATGATGCTGGCGCAGGCCGCCAACAGCCACAACCTGGCCAACGCGGCGACGCCTGGCTTCAAGGCGGACCTGGTGAGCGCGGAAAGCCGCTACCTCGACGGTGTGGGGGCTGCCAGCCGCGTATACACGATCGAGAAACGCAAGGGCACCGACCTGGCACCCGGCAGCCTGGAGCAGACCGGACGCGACCTCGATGTTGCGCTGGTCGGCGAAGGCTGGATCGCGGTGCAGGCCCCGGATGGCACTGAGGCCCTCACGCGCCGCGGCGACCTGCGGGTGGATGAATTTGGCCAGCTGGTCAACGGTGGCGGGCAGCCAGTACTCGGCGAACGCGGGCCGATTGCCCTGCCGCCGTTCAGCTCGCTGACGGTGGGCGCCGACGGTACTGTGTCGATCGTGCCGCTGGGCGAGCAGATTAACGCCGTGGCAGTGCTGGACCGCATCAAGTTGGTCAACCCGCCCGCCGATCAGATCGACAAGGGCCCGGACGGTTTGCTGCGCGCGGGAGACGGCCTGGCCTCGGCCCCCGCCGCCGAAGTACGGCTGGCCTCGGGCATGCTGGAATCCAGCAACGTCAATCCCGTGTCCGCGATGGTGCACATGATCGAGCTGGCACGACAGTACGAAATGCACGTGCGCATGATGTCCACGGCCCAGGAACTGGATACGGCGTCAACCCAATTAATGCGACTCGAATAAGGAATTCAGGCCATGTCACAGTCACTGTGGATTTCCAAAACCGGCCTCGACGCGCAGCAGACGCGCATGTCGACCATTGCCAACAACCTGGCCAACGTCGGCACCACGGGCTTCAAGCGCAGTCGCGCGATTTTTGAAGACCTGGTGTACCAGAACGTGCGTCAGGTGGGTGCCCAGTCCTCCCAGGACACGCTGCTGCCCTCGGGGCTGCAGATCGGCACCGGCACGCGGGTGGTGGCGACCGAAAAGCTGTTCACCCAGGGCAACCTGACCAAAACCGACAACTCGCTGGACCTCGCCATCCAGGGCCGCGGCTTCTTCGAGATCCTGCTGCCCGACGGCACCCAGGCCTATACCCGCGACGGTTCCCTGCAGATTAACGATCAGGGCATTGTGGTGACCTCTGCCGGCTACCAGCTGCAGCCCCCGATCACCATCCCGCAGAATGCCACCTCGATCAGCATCGGTGGTGATGGCACGGTGTCGGTCACGGTGCCGGGCAGCGCTGCGGTGAGCCAGGTGGGCAATATCCAGCTCACCGACTTCATCAACCCGGCCGGCCTGCAGGCGCGGGGCGAGAACCTGCTGGTGGAATCCGGTGCCAGTGGTGCACCGCAGCCCGGCAACCCGGGGATCAACGGCCTGGGCACGGTGGTGCAGGGCTATGTGGAAAGCTCCAACGTGAATGTGGTGGAGGAGCTGGTGAACATGATCGAAACCCAGCGCGCCTACGAGATGAACTCCAAGGCTATCTCGACCGCTGACCAGATGCTCCAGTTCGTCTCCAACAACCTGTAAGGAGTGACTGTGCCTGCTTCCTTGAAGTGTATGATCCTGGCGACTGGCCTGCTGGTTCTGGTGGGCTGTGGTGGCGTGCAGGAAAAAAGCAGCGAGTTGTACGGGCCGGTAGACCCCATCGATTACTCTTTATTGCCGAAGCCGCCTACCAACGGCGGCGTGTATGTTTCCTCGCAGGCGATGTCGCTGTTCAGCGACACCCGCGCGGTGCAGGTGGGGGATATTGTCAGCGTGGTGCTGGTCGAAGCCACCACCGGCAGCAAGAGCAGCGACACCGAGCTGGACAAAAGCAGCGAAATCAACCTCACCAGCCCCACCGTCTTCGGCCAGCCGGTCACCGTGAACGGTCGTTACAACCTCGGTGTAGACATCAACGGTGCCAGCGCCTTCTCGGGCGAGGCGGCTCTGGGCCAGAGCAACAGCCTGCGCGGCTCCATCGCGGTGCAGGTGGCCCAGGTGCTCCCCAACGGCAATTTGTATATCCAGGGCGAGAAGTGGATCAACATCAACCAGGGGGACGAATATATCCGCCTGCGCGGCATCATCCGCCCGGAGGATCTGAGCCCCACCAACACCATTTCCTCCACCCTGATTGCCGACGCGCGCATTTCCTACAGCGGCACCGGCGTCGGTCAGGAAGCCAACACGCCCGGGTGGCTGACCCGGTTCTTCATGAGCCCCCTGGTTCCTTTCTGAGGCACGCTGATGTTAACGCTACTCTGGTCCCGTCTCTGTCCGCTGTTGCTGGTGCTGCTGCTGTCCTCCCAGGCCAGCGCAGAACGCATCAAGGATATCGCCAGCGTCAACGGTGTGCGCAGCAACCAGCTGATCGGCTACGGCCTGGTGGTGGGCCTGGATGGCAGCGGTGACCAGACCATTCAGGCACCGTTCACGATCCAGAGCCTGAAGAGCATGCTGGCGCAGCTGGGGGTGAACATTCCCGCCAACGTCAACCCACAGCTGACCAATGTCGCCGCAGTCATGGTGCATGCCGACCTCCCGGCCTTCGCCAAGCCCGGGCAGACCATCGATGTGACGGTGTCCTCGCTGGGCAACGCCAAAAGCCTGCGCGGCGGCACCCTGCTGATGACGCCGCTGAAAGCGGCCAACGGAGAAACCTACGCCCTGGCGCAGGGTTCCCTGCTGGTCAGCGGTTTTGGAGCCGAGGGCGCGGACGGCTCGCGGGTGACGGTCAACGCCACAAGCTCCGGCCGTATTCCCAATGGCGCGACCGTGGAGCGCACGGTGGATAGCCCCTTCGCTACGGCGCCCACCTTGATCATGAACCTCAATGCGCCGGACTTCACCACCGCGCAACGTGTGGCGGGTTCCATCAACGCCGCACTGGGCGCAGGCACGGCGCAGCCGATTGATGCCGTGTCCATCGAGGTGCAGGCGCCGGCGGATCTGGCGGATCGCGTTGCCTTTGTGTCCATCGTCGAAAACCTGCAGGTGGACCCGGCGTCGGCGCCGGCGCGGGTGGTGGTGAACTCGCGCAGCGGCACCATCGTCATCGGCAGCGACGTGCGAGTGGAAACCGCCGCAGTGGCGCACGGCAACCTGGTGGTGACCGTCTCCGAAGATATCAATGTCAGCCAGCCCGGCGCTTTCGCCGGCGGCGAGACCGTGGTCACGCCGGACTCCGAAGTGGTGGCGGAGCAGGAGAACGCGCGCATGTTCCTGCTGGATGCAGGCATCACCCTGCAGGAGCTGGTGGCGGCGGTCAACGGCGTGGGTGCGGCCCCCGGCGACCTGATTGCGATCCTCGAGGCGCTGCAGCAGGCGGGTGCCCTGCGCGCCCAGTTGATCGTGATCTAGGGGCGGGGCATGCAGGCGGCACAGGCATCTCT
>CEOG01037756.1_pt1 | contig 10507 bp, 10 predicted proteins | sample 530301 | NCBI WGS metagenome assembly CEOG01 (sample SAMEA2619903, study PRJEB7988) | marine metagenome | biome: marine biome (ENVO:00000447); feature: surface water layer (ENVO:00002042); material: "saline water (ENVO:00002010), including plankton (ENVO:xxxxxxxx)" | depth 5 m | reverse complement strand
CGCATTGGCGAGCTTGATTTTGACGTGCGCGGGATCATTGAGGCCGAGCCGGACAAGGCATCGCAGGGCATGGCGCTCGGTCCGCGGACGATTATTTCGACCGACGCCCTTGCCCAAACCGGCCTGATCCAGCCGGGCAGCCTCGTCCGTTATCACTATCGCATTGCGCTCAACCCAGGCAATACGGTGGCTGAATTCCATGAAAATGCGAAGACCGCCTTTCCCGATGCGGGCTGGCGAATACAGGATGCGTCAAACGGCGCGCCGGGCATCAAACGCTTTGTCGATCGGGTGGCGCTGTTCCTGACGCTGGTCGGGCTGACGGCGCTGGTTGTCGGCGGGGTCGGGGTTGGCAATGCGGTCCGGGCCTATCTGGACGGCAAGATTGAATCGATTGCAACGCTGAAATGCCTGGGCGCCAGCAGCAGCTTCATTTTTCGCGTCCATTATTTGCAGGTCCTGTTTCTGGCCCTTGCCGGATCGTTGATCGGCCTTGCGCTTGGCGTTGGCGGATCCATTTTCGCGGCGCAGTTCTTGTCAAGCAGCCTGCCGGTGCCGCCGTCGATCATCCTGACGCCCGGCCCGTTGCTGATGGCGGTTGCCTATGGCCTGCTGACAGCCACGCTGTTCACCATATGGCCGCTGGCGCGGGCGCGGGAAACCCCGGCGGCGGCGCTGTTCCGCGATATCGTTTCCGCGCATAAGCGGCCCCGGGCGATCTATGTTGTCGTGCTCGGCATTTGTTTTCTGCTGCTGGCCGGTCTTGCCATCGTGACCGCACGCGAAATGTGGTTCGCCTTTATTTTCACCCTGTCCATCATTGGCATTTTCGCCGTGCTGATCCTGGTAGGCCATGGCGTGCAGTATGTCGCGCGGGCCCTGCCGCGTCCGAAGGTGCCGTCGCTGCGCCTGGCCATCGCCAATCTATACCGCCCGGGGGCGGCGACCATCAGTGTCGTGCTGTCCATGGGGCTTGGCCTCACCCTGTTTGTGACGGTGGCGCTGATTGAAGGCAATCTGACACGGCAGGTGCAGGAACAGTTGCCCGAACGGGCGCCGGCCTTTTTCTTCATTGATATCCAGAACAACCAGCTTGATGATTTTGTCTCGACGGCGCAGTCAATCGCCGATGTCAGTGAAATCAACCATGTGCCCAACATGCGCGGCCGGATCATCGCCGTTGCGGGCACGCCCGCCGATCAGGTGGAGGTCGCGCCGGAGGCACGCTGGGCGCTTCGGGGGGATCGCGGCATTACCTATTCCGCGATGCCGCCGGAAGGGGCGACAGTGGTGGAGGGAAGCTGGTGGCCGGAGGATTACAGCGGCCGGCCGCTGGTCAGCATCGACCGGGAAATCGCCCAAGGCATGAATGTCGGGATCGGCGATACGCTGACTGTCAATGTCATGGGGCGGGAGATCGAGGCGGAAATCGCCAACTTGCGGGAAATCGACTGGACCACGATGTCCATCAATTTCGTGCTGGTTTTCGATCAGAACAGCCTGCAGGGTGCGCCGCATTCCCATCTGGCGACGGCCCGCGCGGAGGGGGAGGCGGAAAGCAACCTGTTCCGTGCGATCACGGATAAATTCGCCAATATCTCCGTCATCCGCATGAAGGAGGCGTTGCAGGCGGTCAGCCGCATATTGGAGCAGCTTTCAACCGCCGTTTCCGCCATCTCTTCGGTAACGCTGGTCACCGGCGTTCTGGTGCTGGCGGGGGCCTTTGCCGCCGGACATCGCAAACGTGTCTATGACGCCGTTGTCCTCAAGGTGTTGGGCGCGACCCGCAAGGATATCTTTGCGACCTTCCTGCTGGAATATGCCCTGCTCGGCCTGGTGACGTCGGTTATCGCGGCGGCGACGGGCTGGTTCGCGGCCTATATGGTGATCACGCAAATTCTGGAAGCAAAATGGATCAGCCTGCCCTATACCGTGCTGGCGACGATTGTGGTGAGCGTTCTGGTAACGCTGCTGTTCGGGCTGCTGGGATCGTGGCGGGCGCTTGGCGAAAAGGTCGCGCCCAGTTTGCGCGCCGATTGACCAAAAAACAAGACCGCCAGGGAAAAGGAGCTTCCCCGGCGGTCTCATTTCGGAAGTCAGTAACCTGACCGCTAAACCGTAATATTATTTAACGGCCGCTTCGTACTCTTCCTGGGACAGTTCCCCATTTTCGTCCGTATCGACAGAGGCGAACTGTTCCTTCGTTACATTCGGCATGACGACGATAAGCTCCTCATAGGATACCGAACCATTCCCGTCAGTATCAACTGCACTGAAATCAGGTGCCGCCGCCATTGCAGGTGCCGCAGCAAGAAGAGTAACGGTGGCGGTAGAAATAATAAGTTTTCTCATAATAAAGCTCCGTTTCTTTAAGTTGGACGGTTCGGCACCGTTTTATCGATGCATGTCCGCCGAACAGTCAACCACTGTGATCTTCAGGGATCGCTCGTTGATGTTCTGATGTTGAATTTGTCCATCCAATGTGGCGGTAACGTGCTCCCAATGGGGCCTGTTGATGGAAAAATTCTGACGGGCGGATCACATTTGCCCTGTCACAGACCGGTTTGCGGGGGAACACTAAATTGTGAAGCGGGCATAAATTGTCGATTGCTTTACTAAATTGCCCTAATACTTTATTTTATTAGCGGGTTTCCTTGAAATTCAGCCGTCTGAATACGATATAACTGACAAAGTCACACCGCAGAGGGAATGTATATGGCAACAGACTATTCTAGGTATCAAACGACAAGAACTGGCGCGCGCGATCAGGCCGTCCTCGATGAGGGTCTGCGCAGCTATATGCTGAAGGTCTATAACTACATGGCCTCCGGTCTTGCGCTCAGCGGGATCACCGCCGCGCTGACAGCGTCCACGCCAGCTATCTACAACGCCGTTTTTGGTACGCCGTTGCAATGGGTGGTCATGCTCGCGCCTCTCGGGCTGCTGTTCGCGATGTCGCGGACAAGCCCCGGCACGACGAAGGTGCTGTACTGGATTATGGTGGCAACCTTCGGCGTTTCCATCTCCTACATCTTTCAGGTCTATACGGCGGAAAGCATCGTTCGGGTCTTCTTTATCACGGCGGCCACATTCGGCTCCGCCAGCCTGTATGGCTATGTGACGAAGCGGGATCTGACCGGGTTCGGCAGCTTCCTGTTCATGGGGCTGATCGGGATTATCATTGCGTCGGTGGTGAATATCTTCCTCGCCTCCAGCATGATGCATTTCGTGATCTCGGTCCTTGGCGTGCTGATCTTCACGGGCCTGACGGCCTTTGATACGCAGCGGATCAAGTCCGAATATTATCACGGTCACAGCGATGAAGTGCTGGAGAAGGGCGCGGTTATGGGCGCGGTCTCCATGTATTTGAACTTCCTGAACCTGTTCATGATGCTGCTCAGCCTGCTGGGCAATCGCGAATAAGGCGACCAGAAATATGAAACGGGAAACCCGGCCTTGCGCCGGGTTTTTTGTGTTGTGCGCCATAATGAAATTGCTAAACTTGTTTGTAGGCAAACAGCCCCAGCACGCATCTACCTGAAAGGCGTCGTCCCATGCGTATTCTTATTGCGATGATGAAACATGAAACCAATACCTTCTCGCCGATTGTGGCGGATTGGAAACGGTTTCAGGACTGGGGCGCACATCTGGGCGAAGACGCGCTGAAGGCCTATGAGGGCACCGGCATGCCCTTTGCCGCCTATGTCAAGCTGGCGCGGGACGCGGGCGCAGAGATTGTAACCCCTGTGGCCGCCGAAGCGATGCCGTCCGGCCCCGTCACGCGGGAGGCGTATGAGCGGATGTCGAATGCCATTCTCGATGAGGTCCGAAAAGGCGTTGATGCGGCGATGCTGGATCTGCACGGCGCGATGGTGTCGGAGGTTACCGATGACGGGGAGGGAACGCTGCTTGAAAAAATTCGCGCCATCGACCCGGATCTGCCCATTGCCGTCACCCTTGATCTGCATTGTAACCTGACCGCGAAGATGGTGGATAACTGCACCGTGCTGATCGGTTACAAGACCTATCCGCATGTGGATATGTATGAGGTGGGCATGCAGATCGGGCAGGCGCTGCTGGATGGTATGGCGGGCAAGATCAATCCGGTGATGTCGTGGGGCAATGCGCCGCTGCTCAGCCAGACATTGCGTCAGGGCACCGATGACGAACCGATGGCGACCCTTATCCGCCTCTGCCGGGAGGCGGAAAAGGAACCCGGCGTCATCGCGGCGACAGCCTTTGGTGGTTTCGCCCTTGCCGATATGCGCGATGCGGGAAATTCGGTGATTATTGTCACCGATGGCGACAAGGCGAAGGCGGATGAAATCCGCGACCGTATCCTGGCCCGCATATGGGAGCTGAAGGATGATTTTATCTATCAGCATACCCCGCTCGCGGAACAGGTGGCGAAGGCGAAGACCATGACGGACGGGCCGATCCTGCTGCTCGATCATGCGGATAACTGCGGTTCCGGCGCGACGCAGGATGTCATGACGGTGATCGAGGAAGTCCTGCGGCAGGGGCTGGAGGATGTGGCGGTGGCCGCCGTCTGGGATCCCGCCGCCGTGCAGGAGATGCAGAAGGCGGGCGTTGGCAACAAGGTCACGCTGAAGCTGGGCGGCAAGACGGACATGCCCTCCATCGGCGAAGCGGGGGAGCCGCTGACGGTGACCGGCGTTGTCAAGACGCTGACCAATGGCGAATGGATCGTGCGCGGGCCGATGTATACGGGCGTCAAGGTGTTCATGGGGCCCACCGCCGTTCTCGATACCGGAAATATGGAGATTGTCATTGTCTCCAACCATCATGAGCCATGGGATACGGGCGTCTTTACCTCCGTCGGCATCGCGCCCGAATATAAACGCTACCTGATCCTGAAAAGCCGGATCCATTATCGCGCCGGTTTCGCCCCGATCGGCAAGGCGACGCTGACGCTCGATGGTAAGGGGGTCACAACATCCGACAATCGCCTGCTGCGCTATGAAAAGGTGCGGCGCCCTGTCTATCCCCTCGATCTTCTGAACCGGGAGTGAGCGATGCGGGAGGACAGGTTCGGTAATCCGGTGAGTACAACGTCCGATCATACGGTGGCGGTCATCAACCGCTTCATGGACAGCTTTATCGGGTTCGGAACGGATTTTTTCCCTATCTTTGCGGCATCGGATGAGGATCCGGACTGCGCCCTTGCCGCGGCCTATGCCTGCCTGCTGGGCGTCTTCTTTGAAAATGCGGAAGGGCGGCGGATTGCCGCCGGATATTACGCGCGGATGCGGGCCGGCGCCGCAGAGGCGACAGAGCGGGAGCGGCAGTTTATCGCCATCATCCGCGACCTGCATGATGGGAAGCTGGATCGTCTTCTGGCGACGCTGCGCCGCCATGTGAAGGAATTTCCGCGTGATCTGTTTTCGGCGAAGCTGGCCCAGAACGCCTTTTTCAATATCGGCGATGATGCGGCCCTGCTGTGGGTTGCCGACACGGTGATCGACCATCACAAAAGCTGCGCCTACGCCTATGGTATGCGGGCCTTCGGGCGGGAACAGTCGAGCCTGCTGAAACTTGCCGAGGAGGATGGCCGCCGCGCCACCGATATGCAGCGCAAGGAACCCTGGGCCCATCATGCCGTCGCCCATGTCATGCTGACCGAGGGCCGCCATGAAGAAGGCATCAAATGGATGCGGGAGCTGTCGGATGAATGGGACGACCGCAACAGTTTCATGCTGACCCATAACTGGTGGCATCAGGCGCTGTTCCATCTGGAGATGGAGGATTTCAAAACGCCGCTGGACCTCTATGACACCAGGGTCTGGGGCGTGGATAAAAGTTACAGCCTTGATCAGGTGAATGCCATCTCGCTCCTCTGGCGGCTGGAGCAGCTCGGCGTCGATGTCGGGGACCGCTGGCAGGATATCGGCACATATGTGGCGGGGCGGGAGCTTTATAACGATCAGCCTTTCTATGACATGCATTATGGCTATGCGCTGGCCCGTGCCGGTCAGGAAGAGGCGATCCGGCGTCTGCTGGACGGGATGGAAAAACTGTCCCGGGAGGCGCCGCTGACCACCCGCAAAGCCTGGGCGGAGGTGGCGCTGCCCGCGACAAAGGGCTTTATTGCCATTGCACAAGGCGATCACCGGGAAGCCCTCCGTCATCTGACGCCCGCCCGGCCGCGCTATCAGGAAATTGGCGGCAGTCATGCGCAGCGCGATCTGTTCGAGCTGGCCTGGATCACCAGCCTGCTGGCGGCGGGCGAGTATGAGACGGCGCAGCCGGTTCTTGAAGCGCGGGTGAATTTCCGGCAGAATGTCCCCATGGACGCCCGGTTACTGGCGCGGGCGCAGGATCGTCATTGAAAGGGCGGCAGCCGGGGAGGGAGCCATGGCAAAAACGGATATCGCGGGGAAGGGCGGCAACCGCCGCATCCATGCGTTGCTCACCGAATATGGGATGAGCCACCAGAATGGCACGAACAAGCTGATCCACTGGATTGCGGTGCCGGTGATCTTCTGGACCATCGTCGCACTGCTCTGGGTTATTCCGGTGCCGGAGGCGTTTACCGTCCTCCCCTATCTCAACTGGGCGACCCTCGCGCTCGCGCTCACCGTTCTTTATTATGCCGTTCTGTCCTGGACGCTGGCCATCGGTATGGTGCTGTTCACGCTGCTGTGCTTCGCGCTGATCCAGCTTTATCTCGCCGCGCCGCCTTTCGGCTTGCCGCTCTGGCAGTTTGCGGTGGGGGCTTTTGTCATTGCCTGGATTTTCCAGTTCATCGGTCACAAGATTGAGGGAAAGAAGCCGTCCTTCTTCAAGGACGTGCAGTTCCTGCTGATCGGTCCGGCCTGGCTGATGGGTTTTATTTACCGGAAACTCGGCCTGCCGATTTAAGGTCAGTCTTCATCCACGGTTTGAAAGCGCCGGGCCTCAAATATTTTCAGGACCTGCGCCAGTGTTTTTCCGCGTTTCAGGACACGGCCGTTCTGGGCCAGAACCGAATAGGCCCCCTGTTTGGCGGCCAGCCGCGGCTCTTTATAGATTTTGAACAGCGGCCGGTCTGCCGTGCGGTGGAAGATAGCGAAGATGCAGGCGGTTTTCGTCTCGCCAATGGCATAATCGCGCCATTCGGCCTTGGCGACCATGCGGCCGTAAACCTGTAATATCTGGCTGAGTTCCATCCGGTTGAAGAACACATTCGGCTGTTGACCCCCCGGCCGGGATTTGCCTGCCGACCGGGTCAGGTAATGATCGTCGAAGCTGACAACTTCGCTCAATTTGCTCTCCTGCGTAATCGTGGTGGATATTGTCGGCCAAGGCGTCCGCTTCGTCAAGTATTGAGAAAAGTGCGCGCCCGGCATATCTTTACGAAAGAGGCGCCGGACAGCGGCGCCGCGGGCGCATGAAAGGACAGAGTAATGACCGATAAAATCAAAAAAAGCGATGCCGACTGGCAGGCGCAGCTATCGCCGGAGGAATATCATGTCGCCCGGCAGAAAGGGACCGAGCGGGCCTTTACCGGACGGTATTACAACAACAAGGAAGAAGGCACCTATCATTGCATCTGCTGCGGGGAGCCGCTTTTCTCCTCGGAAACCAAATATGAATCCGGAACCGGCTGGCCCAGCTTCTGGCAACCGCTGGCCCCGGAGAAAGTCGGGGAAGTTGAGGACAACAGTCATTTCATGCGGCGAACCGAGGTCGTCTGCAACAAATGTGATGCGCATCTGGGGCATCTTTTCCCCGATGGGCCTGCGCCGACCGGGCTGCGCTATTGCCTCAATTCGGCCGCGCTGGATTTCAAAAAAGAAAAGTGAACACCGCAAGAATAGAAGCAAGACGACGATGAGCATTGAGAGAAAACCGCCGCAGATTGCGGTCAAAGCGACGGAGGTACCGCCGCGCACCAAGCCGTCGAATTATCCCGAGCCTTTCTTCAGCCGCATGAGTGGGCGGGAGAAACGGCAGCTTGGCGATATGTTCGGCCTTCGGAATTTCGGCGTCAACATGACCCGCCTGGCGCCGGGCGGGGAATCCGCCCTGTTGCATCGCCATACGCAGCAGGATGAATTTATTTACATTCTGGAAGGCGCGCCGACGCTGATAACGGAGGATGAAGAGCGCCTTCTGGCACCGGGATATTGCGCAGGCTTTCCCGCCGCCGGCCCCGCCCATCAGCTTGTCAACCGCACGGACAGGGAGGTGCTTTACCTTGAAGTCGGCGACCGCAGCGCGGGCGATGAAGTCAGCTATCCGTCCGATGATCTGAAGGCGGTTCTGGGGCCGGATGGCCAGTGGCTGTTCACCCGCAAGGACGGCACATCCTATTAGTCCGGGCTAGGCGGACGCGGCTTTCGCCCTCACCTCGTCCGAGAAATGACAGGCCGCCAGATGCGCCTCGCCCACCGGGGCGAGCGGCGGCTTGATTTCCCGGCAGACGCTTTGCGCCATGGGGCAGCGATCCTGGAAGGAGCATCCCTTGCGCCGCTCTGTCTGGCCGGTGACATTGCCTTGCAGCTTGATCCGTTCGCGCTTCTTGCCGCGCCCCGGTTTGGGGACGGCATCCAGCAGGATGCGGGTATAGGGATGCGCCGGACGGTTAAACATGTCTTCGGTCAGTCCCCGCTCGACAATCTCGCCCAGATACATGACGGCCACCTCGTCGCAGAGATATTCGACCACCGCCAGATCATGGCTGATGAACATATAGGTGACGCCGAGCTGTTCCTGCAAATCCTTCATCAGGTTGAGGACCTGCGCCTGCACCGAGACATCGAGGGCGGAGACCGGCTCGTCCGCGACGATCAGCTCCGGACGGGTGATGAGGGCGCGGGCAATGGCGATACGCTGACGCTGGCCACCCGAAAACTCATGGGGGTATTTCTCCACATCCTGCGGTTTCAGCCCGACGGACACAAGCACGTCGCGGACGCGCTTTTCCTTCTCGTCTTTTGGCAGGGGACCCAGCGCGGCCAGTGGCTCGGCAACAATGCGGCCGATATTGTGATGCGGATCGAGGGAGCCGTAAGGGTCCTGAAACACCATCTGGAAATGGCGGCGCAGCGGCCGCAGCTTGTCAAAGCCAAGGCCGACAACTTCTTTGCCGAGGATGCGGACGGAACCGGAATCGGTGTCTTCCAGCGCCATGACATTGCGGGCCAGCGTTGATTTGCCGCAACCGCTTTCGCCGACAATGCCGAAACTCCGCCCCTTTTGTATTTCGAAGGAAACCCCGTTCAGCGCATAAACGAAGCCCGGTTCCCGAAACAGGCTCTCCCGCGGCAGGCGATAATGCCGCACCAGATCATGGACTTCGAGAACGGGGATCTCGCGGTTTTCCTCCGTCATGAAAACAGCTCCTCGGTCTTTCTGTGGCGCGCTTCCTGTACATGGTGACAGGCGACCATATGCCCCGCCTTGACCTCCACAACAGGCGGCGGGGTGTTGCGGCAGATATCGCTCGCCAGCGGGCAGCGATCGGTAAAGGTACAGCCCGTTGGCATATGGATAAGGTCGGGCACCGTGCCGGGTATCGTAATCAGTCGGGCGTTGCGGGCCCGGCCGAGTTTCGGCATGGCGGCGAACAGCCCTTGCGTATAGGGATGTACCAGATCGTCAAAAATCCGCTCCGTCTGGCCGATCTCGACCGCGGCGCCGCCATACATGACGAGGATGTTGTCGGTATTTTCCGAAATGACCCCAAGATCATGGGAGATGAGGACAAGCGCCATGCCCTCCTCCTGCACCAGCGTCTGGATCAGCTCCAGTATCTGGTCCTGGATGGTGACATCAAGGGCGGTTGTCGGCTCATCGGCGATCAGGATGTCCGGTTTACAGGACAGTGCAATGGCGATCATGACGCGCTGCCGCTGGCCGCCGGAAAGCTGGTGCGGGTAGTTGTCGATGCGGGCCGTCGGGTTGGGAATGCCGACGCGGTCCAAAAGGCGCAATGTTTCCGCCCGCGCCTCGCTGTCGGACAGGCCGAGATGCAGGCGCAGCGGTTCCATGATCTGATGGCCGATGGTATGCACCGGATTGAGGGAGGTCATGGGCTCCTGAAAGATCATGGCGAGCCGGTTGCCGCGCACGCGGCACATCTCGTCTTCCGTCTTTTGCAGCAAATCTTCCCCGTCGAGCAGGATTTGCCCTTCCGTCCGGCTCATTTCCGGCAGCAGCCCCATGAGGGCGAGGGCGGTCATCGATTTGCCGCAGCCACTCTCCCCGACGATGCCAAGGGTTTCTCCGGCATCCAGGTGAAAATCCAGATGACGCACGGCGCGGGCCGGGCCGTCATTGGTTGACAGGATAATGCTCAGATCCTTGACATGCAGCAGGGGCATCAGCGTTTCCTCGACAGTCTGGGGTCAAGAACATCGCGAAGCCCGTCGCCCAGCAGATTGAGACCGAACACGGCAATGGCGATGGCCAGGCCGGGATAGACGGCCTGCATCGGCTGCAGGAACATCAGCTTCTGCGCTTCATTCAGCATGCGGCCCCAGGACGGATCCGGCGGCTGGGT
>CEOG01037765.1_pt1 | contig 10515 bp, 8 predicted proteins | sample 530301 | NCBI WGS metagenome assembly CEOG01 (sample SAMEA2619903, study PRJEB7988) | marine metagenome | biome: marine biome (ENVO:00000447); feature: surface water layer (ENVO:00002042); material: "saline water (ENVO:00002010), including plankton (ENVO:xxxxxxxx)" | depth 5 m | reverse complement strand
CCCCGTTTCTGCCGTGATGAAGCTCGCGGAAGGACAGCCCAATTCCTTCCTGCTGGAATCCGTCGAGGGGGGCGCAGTGCGGGGCCGCTATTCCATCATCGGGCTGAAGCCGGACCTGATCTGGCGCTGCGACGGGAATGAGGCGCGCATCAATCGCATGGCCCGCTTTGATCCAGACGCTTATATTGCCTGCGATGAACCGGTGCTGGAAAGCCTGCAATCCCTGTTTGACGAAAGCCGGATTGACCTGCCGCCGAACCTGCCGCCCATGGCCGCCGGGCTGGTTGGCTACATGTCTTATGAGACCGTGCGGCTGATGGAAAAGATTCCCGACGGCAATCCGGATGATCTCAAAATCCCGGAAGGTATGTTCATTCGCCCGACGGTAATGGCGATTTTCGATTCTATCCTCGATCTGGTCACCATCGTAACGCCTGTCTGGGCGGGAGATGGCCGGTCGGCGCAGGATGCCTATAATCATGCGGCGGAGCGGATTGCTGACGCCGTGCATGATTTCGAACGCAGCCTGCCCCATTCCGCCACGCTTGACGCGGGTCAGCTTGATCTGCCGGAACCCACGTCCAACACGACGCGTGAGGAATATTACGCGATGGTGGAGAAGGCGAAGGAATATATCCGCGCCGGTGATATCTTCCAGGTCGTCCCCTCGCAGCGGTTCGAACTTCCATTCGAGCTTCCCCCTCTCGCGCTTTACCGGGCGCTGCGACGCACCAACCCGTCCCCCTTCATGTTTTATCTGAATTTCGGCAATTTCTCGATTGTCGGGTCCAGCCCGGAAATTCTCGTCCGGCTGCGCGAGGGCAAGGTGACCGTCCGTCCCATTGCCGGAACCCGTCCGCGCGGCGCCACTGCCGCCGAAGATGCGGCGCTGGCCGAAGATCTGCTGTCCGATCCGAAGGAGCTGGCGGAGCATCTCATGCTGCTTGACCTCGGGCGAAACGATGTCGGTCGCGTCGCCAAAATCGGTACTGTGACAGTGACCGAGAAAATGGCCATCGAGAATTATTCCCATGTCATGCATATTGTCTCCAATGTGGAAGGCGAAATTGCCGAAGGCCTGACGGCGGTTGATGCGCTGAAAGCCGGTTTCCCGGCCGGAACTGTGTCAGGTGCGCCCAAGGTCCGCGCGATGGAAATTATTGATGAGCTGGAAAAGAGCCGCCGGGGTATTTATGCCGGAGCGGTCGGTTATCTCTCCGCCAATGGTTCCATGGACACCTGCATTGCGCTGCGCACCGCGCTCGTGAAAAATGGCAAGGTGTATATTCAGGCGGGCGGCGGCGTCGTTGCCGACAGCGATCCGGAATCCGAGTATCAGGAAACGGTCAACAAGGCAAAAGCCCTTGTCCGCGCCGCCCAGGAAGCCATTCGTTATGCTGCTGATACGGGCCGGGTTAATCGCTGATCACGACTAGAAGCGAGCGAAGGATCATCCATTAAAGGTGAGCCCGGTTACCACGCTCACCGGGACGAACAGAAACCCTTTTCTCGTCGCATCCGGCACCCATTTTTGCAGCACCCGGATGGTTTCCGGATGCGGATGGCCGATAGCAATCACAACGCCCCTTTGCATCGCCGATGCTTCAACCTTGGCGAGCTGGGCGAGGATCGCTGTCTCATCGATCACGTGGTCAATAAAATAATCCCGCTTGACGGACGGCATGCCCCGTTCCACCGCCAGACGATAGCCTTTGGAGGCGGCAGTTGTTTTTGAATCAAGGAACAACAGTCCCCGTTTCGCCATTTCATCCATAACAATGGCCATTGCCCGCTCGTCCGCAGTAAAGCGACTGCCCATATGGTTGTTAACACCCACATAGCCGGTGAAACGGTCAAGGTTGAGCTGCGTCCGGCGCAGCAACTCCGTATCGTCAAGGCTGGTCAACAAGGCGTCCGGTCCGGGATTGACATCGCCATTCGTCGGCTCCATCGGCAAATGCAGCATCACTTCATTGCCCCGCTGCCGGGATATATCCACCTTTTTCTGCAGTCCCGGCGCATAGGGAAGAAAAGAAAGCGTCAAGAGCGCGGGAAGATTGTTCAACTCCTCAACCCGCTGCATATTGAGGCCGACATCATCAATGACAATGGCGATCATCGGGCGGCCGTCCAGTTCCGGCGCGAGTGCCGCGTAGCGTTTCCAGGCTGGCGTCCCCTCCGGCATAGGCGACGTTACAGGTGACGGCCGGTCCAGTGTCAGCTTGTCCCCGTCTGTATTATTATGATGATCCTGCTCCTCAACGGGCAGTTTTTCCTCGAACGCCGGATGCGGCAGGTCGGCGATATACCCGGGCGTATCAGGCAAGGTCATCTCTGGCGGATGAGGCGTGTTGCCTGTCTCGCCGGACCGATTGTCGCCAGGGCCGGACATCGTCCTTCCATCGCGGGAAACTTCCGCATGACTACTCGCAGGCCGCTCCGCTACCGGATGTCCGGTGGACCCTTTGGCCGTCTCCGTCCTTTGCTCTGCAGGCCCTTCTTTGTCCCCTGGCCCAAAAAGCTTGCCAATAAGAATGCCGCCGCTGACACTGATCATCAGCACGGCAACGCAGAGAATCAGAATGCGAATCGGCGAAGACGTGATTTTGTCCGCCCGCGACAGCATCGCCGGCACATCACTTCCCTCTTGCCGGGTTCCCTTATGTGGGGATGTCATAAAATCTGGGCCCCTTCGCCTTAATCCACGCGCAATCTACAGTTCTTTTTTCATGTTAAGTCTATTTCAATATGGTAAACAAGGCATAAAAGCGGTTCTCACGCCTTTCTATCAAACTAATGCATACTTGATTTTACGGCAAAATCAGCGAAACTGGCGCTCTTATCCTTGCCCGGAGGCGAGGAATGTAAAATTCTGCTCCGAATCTTAAGAAATCGTGATACAATATTGATATGATTACGTTAATTGATAACTACGACAGCTTTACCTACAACCTTGTGCATTTTCTGGGGGAACTCGGCGCCGAGGTCAAGGTCTACCGCAACAATGTTGTGACGGTGGATGCGGTCTTTTCCGAAGATCCGGCTGGCATCGTCCTCTCTCCTGGCCCCTGCGATCCGGACCGCGCCGGTATCTGTATCGAGGTGGTAAAGCGCGCCGCTGTTATGGGAACTCCGTTGCTCGGCGTCTGCCTCGGACACCAGACCATCGGTCAGGTTTTCGGTGGCAAAGTCGTCCGCGCCGATCAGTTGATGCATGGCAAAACCTCCGAAATTATTCATAACGGCACTGGTATCTTCAAAGGCCTGCCGAACCGCTTCACGGCAACCCGCTATCATTCGCTGACGATTGATCCCAAGACCGTGCCCAACACGCTGGAAGTGACGGCCACGACAGATGATGGCGTGATTATGGGCCTCAGCCACATATCAAAGCCCATCCATGGCGTCCAGTTTCATCCCGAAAGCATTGCCTCGGAACATGGGCATGATCTGCTGCGTAATTTTCTCGACCTGACCCGCCCGGACAACAAGGCCGTCGCATGAGCACTGTCCAACCCGATTTCAAGGCGCTGATCGCGAAGATCGCGACCGGCAAGACCCTCTCCGTGGAGGAGGCGAAGATCGCCTTCAATATCATCCTCTCCGGCGATGCGACCCCCTCGCAGATGGGCGCGTTCCTGATGGGCCTGCATTTGCGCGGCGAAACGGTGGATGAACTGATCGGCGGCGTCTCCGTCCTGCGCGAAAAGGCCACCTATATCACTGCCCCCGAGAATGCCGTTGATGTGGTCGGCACTGGCGGTGACGGGCATGGCACGCTCAATATTTCGACCGCCGCCGCCTTCGTCACGGCGGGCGCAGGCGTTCCCGTCGCCAAGCACGGCAACAAGGCCGCCTCCTCCCGCTCCGGCACGGCGGATGTGCAGGCGGTTCTCGGCATCAATACGGAATGCGATTTTACTCTGACAGAACGCGCCGTCCATGAGGCGGGCATCGGGTTCATGGTCGCTTATCGACATCACGGGGCCATGCGCCATGTGGGTCCGACGCGCGGTGAGCTCGGTATCCGGACCATTTTTAACCTGCTGGGTGTCATGTCGAACCCGGCGGCCGTCAAACGTCAGTTAATCGGCGTTTATGATCCGGCCTGGATGCGCCCTATGGCAGAGACCCTGCGTGAGCTGGGATCGAGCCATATCTGGGTCATGCATGGCGCCGACGGACTTGATGAGCTAACGACCACGGGCCCATCCCAGGTCGTGGAAATGAAAGACGGCGCGATCAGCAGTTTCGAGATTACTCCAGAGCAATACGGATTTACCCGGGTCTCCCTCGATGACATCAAGGGCGGCACACCGGAAGAAAATGCGGCGGCGCTGCTGGCTGTCCTGAAGGGGGAAGCAGGACCCTATCGCGATATCACCCTGCTGAATGCCGGAGCAGCCATCATGATCGGCGGCAAATGCAGCAGCGTCGAGGAAGGGATTGATCTCGCCCGGCAGTCGATTGACGGCGGCGCAGCGCTTAACGCATTCGAAAAGCTGAAACGCATCTCCAACGAGCCGGGAGCGGCAGCATGAGCATTCTCGCGAAAATCTGCGACGACAAGCGCCAGCATATTCACGGCGCCAAGAGCCGCATTCTGGTATCCGATCTGGAAGCCGCCGCCAGGGCGGCGAGCGCCCCGCGGGGTTTCATCAAGGCACTACAGACCAAACGGAATGCCGGGGAGTATGGTTTGATTGCGGAGATCAAGAAAGCCTCCCCCTCCAAAGGCCTGATACGCTCCGATTTCAATCCGCCAAGCCTTGCAAAAGCCTATGAGGCCGGCGGAGCGGCCTGCCTTTCCGTCCTAACCGACATTCCTTATTTCCAGGGGGCGGATGAGTATCTGGTGGCGGCGCGCGCGGCCGTCTCATTGCCTGTCCTGCGTAAGGATTTCATGCTCGACCCCTATCAGGTTGTTGAGGCCCGTGCTCTCGGTGCGGATTGTATCCTGCTGATTATGGCCGCGCTTGAGGATGGCAAAGCGGCGGAACTTGAGAGTATCGCCCATGAATGGGGTATGGATGTACTGATCGAGGTTCATGACGCGGAAGAATTGGAACGCGCCGTAAAACTCAAAAGCCCGCTCATCGGCATTAACAACCGTAACCTCAAGACACTGGAGGTTGATATCTCCACTACGGAGAAACTGGCGCATGGCCTGCCGGAGGGATGCCTTGCGGTCAGTGAAAGCGGCCTTTACACCCCGGCCGATCTTGCGCGCATGGCAAAAGCAGGATGTGGCTGTTTTCTTGTCGGCGAATCCCTGATGCGGCAGGAGGATGTGACAAGCGCCGTGCGGGCCCTGTTGTCGCGAAACTAGGGAAACAGATCCCATGAGCAAGCTGACCCATTTCGATAACAAGGGCGATGCCCATATGGTCGATGTCGGCGGCAAGGACGTAACCGAACGAGAGGCCACTGCCACCGCCACAATCCGCATGACGCCGGAAACATTGAAACTTATCTGCGCGGGCGATGCGAAAAAGGGAGATGTCCTTGGTGTGGCCCGTCTGGCAGGGATTATGGCCGCCAAGAAAACGGCTGATCTAATCCCGCTCTGCCACCCACTCGCCCTCAGTAATGTGACGGTTGAATTTCTCATCCATGAAGACAATAGCGCTATCGAGGTGCAGGCAAGCTGCAAGCTGAAAGGCCGCACTGGCGTCGAAATGGAAGCATTGACGGCCGCCTCCGTCGCCGCGCTCACCATCTATGACATGTGCAAGGCTGTCGATCGGGCGATGGTGATAACCGACACTCGACTTCTCCTTAAAAAAGGCGGAAAATCGGGAACTTACGAAGCGATATGATATCTGTAGATGAAGCGCGGGAGAAAATCTTTCAGGACCTCATCCCCGTTGGGACAGAGGTGGTCCCGATCAATGCTGCCCTTGGCCGGGTTATTGTCGAGGACATCCACCCCCGCCGCACCCAGCCGCCCACAGACATGTCGGCGATGGATGGCTTTGCTGTCCGCGCGGTGGATGTGAAAACGGTTCCTGTCACCCTCAAAATTGTTGGCGAAGTGGCGGCGGGCGGATGTTTTACAGGCGTGATCAAAACAGGCGAAGCGGTTCGCATCTTTACCGGCGCACCGCTCCCTGCCGGGGCGGATACGATCATCATTCAGGAAGATACAGAATTTGATGCTGGACAAGTGACCGTGAAAGAAGAGGCGGCAAAAGGCACTTATGTCCGGCCTGCAGGGCTCGATTTCAAAGAGGGGCAGATCGGCCTCGTTGCGCCGAGACGTCTCACCGCCCGCGATATTGGCCTGCTGGCGGCGATGAATATTCCATGGGTGACGGTGCGGCGCAAACCCGTCATTGCGCTGCTTTCCACAGGTGACGAACTGGTCCGGCCCGGCGAGCCAGTTGGCGAAAGCCAGATCATTTCGTCCAACAGCCTGCTGATCGGTGCGATGATTGAGGCTGCGGGCGCAACGGCGCTTGATCTCGGGATTGCCCGCGATACGGAGGCAGATATTCGCGAAAAGGCCCGCAGCGCAAGGTCTGCCGATATGCTTGTCACGCTCGGCGGCGCGTCCGTCGGGGATCATGATCTGATCCAGCCGGCTCTTGCAAGTGACGGGCTCAATGTGGATTTCTGGCGAATTGCCATGCGACCCGGAAAACCGCTGATGTTTGGCCAGCTCAAGGGACAGCCCCTGCTCGGCCTGCCCGGTAATCCGGTATCCGGCATGGTATGTAGCCTGCTCTTCCTGCTGCCTGCGCTGAATGCTCTCGTCGGTTTGCCGCCGCAACGGCCGCCGCAATTGCCCGCCCGGCTTGCCCATGACCTCAAGGCAAACGACCAGCGGGAGGGCTATATGCGTGCCGAAATTATCGGAGTGGAAAACGGCACCCCTGTCGTCCGGCTGTTTGATCGACAGGACAGCTCTATGCTTTCTGTGCTTGCGGCGGCAGATTGCCTTGTGATGCGCAAACCATTGGCGTCAGCGCTTCCCAAAGGCGCAGAAATTATGATTATTCCACTTCGGGATACTTATCAAACCCTATAAGAAAAATACACGATTTTCACTTGACGGGCGCCTGGAACCTTTGTAGAACATTTGTAAATGTTTTTGATTTGTTCTGCGCAGGAAACCTCGTTATGCTGACAAAAAAACAGCACCAGCTTCTTCTCTATATCCATGAATGTCTGGAAACACGGGGCGTTTCCCCCTCTTTCGATGAAATGAAGGAAGCGCTTGACCTTAAATCAAAATCCGGCATTCACCGGCTGATTACCGGATTGACGGAGCGGGGATTTATCCGCCGTCTCCCCCATCGCGCACGCGCGCTTGAAGTCCTGAAACTTCCCGATGATCTGCGTCATCGCGCGGCGGCGGAAAAGGCCAGCGCCCCGAAGAGCCGGGAAAATCTGGTGGAGGTGGATTTTATGCCGCGAAAGGACCTCCCCATAGGGCTGTCCTTTGCCCATGGTGATGACGATGACGATGAATTTGACGCCGCAGATGATCATAGTCTCGTCACTCTGCCCCTTTATGGACGGATAGCCGCCGGCCTCGCGATTGAAGCGCTCAGCAACCCTGACAGTTTTATGGACATTCCAGCTGACATGATCGGCAAAGGACGGCATTTTTGCCTGGAAGTCGCCGGTGATTCCATGATCGAGGCGGGTATTCTCGATGGCGATACTGTCATTATCCGGGAAAGTGAAACGGCCGAAAATGGCAAGATCGTTGTCGCTCTCATTGACGATAATGAAGTCACCTTGAAGCGCCTCCGCCGCAAAGGCGGCTCTATTGCTCTGGAAGCCGCCAATCCGGCTTATGAGACCCGTATTTTCGGCCCGGATCAGGTCAAGGTTCAGGGGCATCTGGTCGGCCTGTTTCGTCGCTATTGAAGGCGCAGCCTGCTACTGCCGGATGGGACAGATATCCTCTTCCCTGCGCTCACATCAAAAGTATCTGGCTGTCTACGTCCTAACAGAATGACAGGGCGACCCTCTACGGTAAATACGCTGTTATAGCAAATACAGTACCGCCTTTCCAAAGGTGACAGTATGCAGCATATATATGTGGTAAGCCCGTCATTTCATAATGGTCAATCGGCCTATCGTCTGATATCCGGTGGCAAGAAAAAGAATGCCTCCAACATTGCCAAAAGAAGCGAGGTATCGGCTGGCGGATCACTGTCAGCAGGCGTATAGCGGCTTCTGAAGTCCAGATCTATCGCCTTGAAATCTTCTTGTTCAGCCGTCATTTTCGGATCTGTCGCGGCTTTCCAATCCCTGGTAGCGAAGTGGCACCCAGGGCCGCTTCCCGCGCAGACCGTTTGCGGTTTTAATGATCACTTCCCCCTTCTTCCCGAATGCGAGGCTGTGCGCTCCGGATCGCCAGAGGTCGAACTTATCGATGACAAGCTGCGCCTCTCTGCAAGGGTCCGGCGCCGGTACCCGGCTAATGACAATATTGGCGCGGCGGCAGTCTTCCTCAACGCCCTGCACCGTTTCGGAAAAGGCAATGATGTCATCTGATCGCACCAATATGCAGCCATAGAAATCGCAATGGATCGGCATATCCTCGGGTTCCGCCACGCCTTTGCCCATCACAAGCTGCCATCTCTCTGCTTCAAACGTCTCAACGGTTGAAGAGGAAAAATAGACCCCGCCAGATTGACTGCGGATCGCATAAAGATTGCCACTTGCAGAGACAAGAATATCCGGTGGGCGTACAGTCGGGACGATCAGCAGCAGCAAGAGCAGCGGCAGCGCCAGCCATCGTGGCCAGCGCCGCCAGATGATAAACCACAACCCGAGTAGAGTGATAACGACTAGGCGGAGCGTTGAAAAACTTCCGAGGTAAAGTACGGAATCGGGCCAGGATGTTGTTTCATGCGCAATGGCCAAAATCAGGTCTATCCCGTATCCGACAATATCAAGTGGAAAGGCAATCCCAATCGGATAACCGATAAAGGCAAGAATAACCGCAGGCATGACCCATATCCCCATCAGGGGAACAGCCATCAGATTGGCAAGAATGCTATAAACCGCCACCTGACCGAAATGGTAAATCGCAAAGGGCGCGGTCGCCAGGCCCGCCACCAACGTGGTCAGCCCGACCCCGACGATATAGACAAGCGCGCGCCGCGCATAGCCACCGCGGCGAGCATAGCGGCCGAGCGGCTGACCCGCAAATTCGTACAGCGAGATCAGGGCAAACACCGCTGCAAAGGACATCTGAAAGCTGGCGCTGATCAGACTTTCGGGATACAGCAGCAGGATCAGGATAGCGGCAAGCGCGACCATTCGAAGTGACAGCGCCCTCCTGTCAAAACAAATGGCAAGGAGAACGGCAGACGCCATAATAAAGGCGCGCATGGCCGACGCACTCATCCCGCTCACGAAAAGATAGCCGAGCAGGGCAAAAAGTGCAGAAATCGCCGCTATTTTCTTCACCGGGTAATAGAGGGCAAGACGATTTGAGAGGACAAGGACGAAGCGCACAGCGAAAAACACCAGTCCGCCGATCATTCCCATATGCAATCCGGAAATGGCAAGCAGATGTGCAAGCCCTGAGGCACGCATATCTTCAAGCTGTTCCTCCGCCATCGCCGATCTGTCACCGGTCATGATGGCGATTATAAATCCGGCATTGCGCGGCGGCGCATTTGCCAGCACAAAATCCGCAATACGGGCACGCACCCCTGCCGAAATCTCTTTCAAGCGCGGGAAGAATCCTTGGTTCTTACCGACCACTTGAAAGGGCGAAATAGTGAAACCTACCGCCCCGATGGACGCAAAATAGGACTGCCGCTGAAAATCATAGGCACCGGGATAGGCCGGTTCCGGCGGGGGGAGAAGAATGGCCCGAACGGCAATGCGCTGCCCCGGCCGAACATCTGCAAAATTGATCCGCGACGTAAGGCGAATATGGGCAAGTTCCGGCATCCCGTCCGATCTTCTGAATGTCAGTTCTCCTATCACAAACCGCGCCGATTTATATCCCGTGGATTTCTCCAAAATAGTGCCTTCCAGCTCCGTCATCTGCTGCTTTTGCAGGATAGGAGCGGCTACCATATGACTGCGGAGCACGCTGGCCGCGAATCCGAGAGAGACAAGGAATAGAGACAAAATACAAACAGAAACAAATGTCTTATCCGTATTTCTTAGAAAGTAGATTAAAAAAGAAAATAGGAGGGGAAGGGCAATCCAATAAAGTGATGGCTCATCCTGAAGAGAAAAATAGATCGCAATACCGGCGCCGATTAACGCAGGCGACCACAGGAACCATCGCGTCCGATCCTGCAAGAACGGGTCAAGCAAATTTATTCCCTTATACCGCTCCAAAGAAGTCATGAACGCTTCCCAACGGCGCACTTGCCCTCTGCCGGGACAAAGGGTAAAAAAGGCCTGTCTTCACGTGATCTTTGGAAGAGAATTTATAACTGATGGGAATATAAGTAAATTCTTATGACTATTGTAACCCGCTTCGCCCCCTCCCCCACAGGCTTCCTACATATCGGCGGTGCCCGCACGGCG
>CEOG01108484.1_pt1 | contig 10521 bp, 10 predicted proteins | sample 530301 | NCBI WGS metagenome assembly CEOG01 (sample SAMEA2619903, study PRJEB7988) | marine metagenome | biome: marine biome (ENVO:00000447); feature: surface water layer (ENVO:00002042); material: "saline water (ENVO:00002010), including plankton (ENVO:xxxxxxxx)" | depth 5 m | reverse complement strand
CCTCCAATCCCGGTGATGTTATTCTCGATCCGTTTTTCGGCACCGGCACGACCGGCGCCGTTGCCCGCAGACTGGGGCGGCATTATATCGGGCTGGAGCGGGAAGAAAAATATATCGCCGTCGCCCTTGATCGAATCCGTAAGGTTCGCCAGATGCCTGAAGAGGATCTGGAATTTACGCGCGGTAAAAGGCAGGAACCACGCATTCCGTTCGGTTCGGTCGTTGAACGCGGCCTGCTGTCCGCCGGACAGGTTCTGTTTGATGCGCGCAAACGATACAGGGCGCGGGTTCGAGCTGATGGTAGCCTCATTGCGTCCGATGTGTCAGGCTCCATCCACAAGGTCGGCGCCCAGCTACAAGGCGCCAGCAGTTGCAACGGCTGGACTTTCTGGCACTTCGATGTGGAAGGCAAGGCCGTCTCCATCGATGTGCTCCGCCAGCAGGTGCGCGCGGAAATGAACTAGGGGCCCTTCACAGCCCCGGATGACTGAAAAAGGGGACGTGATGAGAAAATATTGCATGACACTTCTCGTTTGCGGCGGCCTGCTGACCGCCGCCATTCAACCTGCTCATTCCTTTGCGGAGAGCCGCTTCCTCGGCATGGATCGGGATGCGGATAATTTTATCTCTCTTCAGGAGGCGGAAGCCTATCGCATCCGGCTGTTCAAGGAATATGACCTCAATAGCGATGGCAAGGTGGAATTTGAGGAATATGTAGAGGCAAACCGCTTGCGCCCGGCGACTGCCCCGCCCCATTCCAAAGTAGACGTTCCGGATGAATACCGGGAAATGGACGCAGACGGCGACAGCATTCTGACCCTCGAAGAAGTCAAGTCGGTCGGCGTCAAACGGTTTAAGGCCCTCGACAAAAACGGCGATGGAAAGATCTCGAAGGAAGAGTTTGTCAGCCCCGGCCTCTAACCTCGAACCAAAAGCGGTTTAGTCCTGTGGCCTGTCAAGAACAGACCGCGCGACCTTCGCCATCAAGGTCGGTAATGCATACTCGCCGAACGCGTCCGGATGAACCCAGATCCCGTCCGCAAACGGGATCGCATCAGCTGTTTCAACGCCGAGAACGACAGGCTGCAACACCAGATGAAAGTGCGTGAAAGTATGTCGCACTGGTGTCACGGTCACAACTTCCGCAACGGCGTTCTGCCCCATAATATCAAAGGTCGCTGTTAACGCGGCTTCCGGCGTAATTGCCTCCTCCGCCCAGTCGGTCGAAGGGAATTCCATCATCCCGCCAAGTAGCCCTGTTTCAGCGCGGCGGCGCAGCAAAACGCGGCCATCCGGCTGCTGCAGCCAGAATATAACCGCCTGACGTGTCGGCTTTTGTTTCTTGGGCGCCTTGACCGGATATTCCGTCATATCTCCGGCGGCGCTGGCCGCACATAACTTACGGGCCGGGCAAAGACCACAGGCCGGATTGCGGGGCGTACAGATGGTTGCGCCCAGATCCATCAGCGCCTGCGCATAATCCCCGGCCCTTTCCCGGGGTGTGAGCAACGCGGCCCGTTCGGTGATTTCCTTCTTGGCGGCCGGCAGGGGTGTCGCAATTCTGTAAAGGCGACTGATCACCCTCTCGATATTTCCATCCACCACCGTTTCGGGCCGATCAAAAGCGATTGCCGATATTGCCGCCGCCGTATAGGGGCCTATGCCGGGCAGGGCGAGCAGCGCCGCCGGATCATCGGGAAAGCGGCCATTATGATTCTCCGTCACCGCAATCGCGCATTTATGGAGATTACGCGCACGAGCATAATAACCAAGCCCCGCCCAGGCTGTCAGGATATCATCAAGGGGCGCTGCCGCCATATCTCCAACCGTCGGCCAGGCATCCAGGAATTTGTGGAAATAGGGTCCCACCGTCACAACCGTTGTCTGTTGCAGCATGATCTCGCTCAGCCAGACATGATAGGGATCAGGCTGCTCGCCAGGCGGGCTGCGCCAGGGCAGTTTACGAGCGTGCCGGTCATACCATTGCAGTATCTGGCGGGAAAAAGTCTTTTTATCGGGCGCTGTATAGATCATATTAACTGGCAGTTATGATCAATTACAGTCCTCCGGGTCAATGAGAGTTTCGATTTCCAACAAAGGATCAGGATGAGACAGTCCCGAACGCAGCAGGGTCCGAAAGCGATTGCCGCGCTTGTCGGCAAATCATCTCGCGCGGCGTTGGTCCGGCGCGGCTTCGCAGAGGCCGACATTCTCAATCAATGGGGCTCGATCGTCGGCCCGAATCTCGCAGACGTGTCGAGTCCGGAAAAACTTGGCTACGCCCGACAGAGCAACCGGGAAGCCACGCTCCGTATTCGTGTCGCACCGGGCTGGGCCCCTGAGTTCCAGCATTTCGAACCGCTGATTATCGAGCGTGTCAACAGTTTCTTCGGTTACAAGGCGGTCGCGCGTCTCCAGCTTATACAGGCGCCGGTTAAAAAAAATACTCCCCCGAAACGAATTCCCCCCGCTCCGCTCAGCGACACGGAAAAACAGTGGATTGATGCCTCTGTTGCAAAGGTGAGCGATGAAGATCTGAAGCAACGCCTCATCGCTGTCGGAACGGCCCTGCTACAGGCCCGGCGATAAGACAAAATCTCGTGATGATCCTTTCTTCGCATTTGTTTACCGGTTTTAAATGGCGTATTTCCCGCTGATCTGTAGATGGACCGCAGGAATCATTTGAGGATTGAGAAATGAGCAGCTATACTGACACCATATATAGTAGGAAAGATAAAATTTTGGCTATTTCCAGGCGACATTTTGTAGCGGCATCGGCTGCGCTTCCGGCTGCTGCGTTGACAGGCAGCATACTGATGCCTTCCGTGGCTCAGGCAGCAAAACCGCAGATCCTGCAAAGCGATCATGTTCTCGGCATGCCTACGGCGCCGATCACCATTATCGAATATGCCTCGCTAACCTGCGGCCATTGCGGCAATTTTCACAAATTCACCTATGGCTCCCTCAAGAAAAATTACGTCGATACCGGCAAGGTGAAATTTATCTATCGTCACTTTCCTCTGGATCGGTATGCGTTCATTGGCGCCATTCTTGCCGAATGTGCAGGCGAAAAAGGGGACTTCTTCGGCATGATTGATGCCATTTTCCAGCAGCAGGAAGCCTGGACGCGACAATCCGATCCGGCTCTCGCCCTGATTGAGCTTGGCCAGCAGAATGGCATAGCGCTTGAAGAATTCGTGACCTGCCTGACCAATCAGGAGCTTGTGGATGCCATCGCGTCGGAAAGCTTGATTGGTTCGTCCCAGTATGGCGTCAACTCCACACCGACAATCTTCATTCAGGGCGAAAAATATGAAGGCAGCCGGGATTTTCAGGTGATGGACGATTATCTTAAAACCCTTATGTAGCTTACGTGTAATGGTGAGGCAGTGAAATTTGCGCATTTGAAACTGTCGGGCTTCAAGTCATTCGTTGAACCGACAGAACTTCTGATCAAAGACGGGCTGACCGGCATTGTCGGCCCGAATGGATGCGGCAAATCCAACCTTGTGGAAGCCCTCACTTGGGTCATGGGAGAAACATCGGCCCGGAACTTACGCGGCGGGGCAATGGATGATGTGATCTTTGCAGGCACGACATCCCGCCCGTCCCGCAATGCAGCCGAGGTGACCCTCGGCCTCGACAATCGGGAGCGCAAAGCCCCTCCGCTCTACAATGAATCGCCGGAACTTGATGTCACCCGCCGCATCCGGCGTGACACGGGGTCCGATTACCGGATCAACGGTAAGGTTGCCCGCGCCCGCGATGTGCAACTGTTATTTGCCGATCTGGCGACCGGCGCTCATTCAACGGCCATCGTCAGCCAGGGCCGCGTCGGGGCGCTGATCAACGCCAAACCGAAGGAACGGCGGCATCTTCTGGAAGAGGCCGCCGGGATTTCCGGACTGCATTCCCGACGTCATGAAGCCGAGCTCCGACTCAATTCCGCCGAAAACAATCTGGAGCGGGTGGACGATGTGATCGAGCAGCTCGAAGCGCAGCTCGGCAATCTCAAACGGCAGGCACGGCAGGCGAACCGGTACCGCAATATCTCCGGGCATATCCGCAAGACGGAAGCCATGCTGCTATATCGCAAATATCAGCAGGCACAGCAGAAAGCGGCGCAAGCGCGCGAAAAATATGAACAGGCGGTTCTTGCCGTAAATGAACTCACCCGTCAGGCCGCGGCCGCAGAATCGGCAGGCCTTAGGGCAAACGAGGCGTTAAAGCCGCTGCGGGAGGCGGAAGCAAGCGCCGCCGCCGCTGCACATCGTCTCACCCTTGCCCGCGAGAATCTCGATGCCGAGGAAGAGCGGGCCAAGCGGCTGAAACAGCAGCTTGAAGACCGGCGCAAGCAAATTGCCGGAGACATGATCCGTGAAAAGGATCTGGAAAAGGATGCCGCAGAAGCAATTGAGCGGCTGGAAGCAGAGAAAATCACCCTTGCCGAAGCGGAAGAAACCGCCGGACCGCGCGCCGAATCACTCCTTTCCGATGTCAATGAGAAAGCTGCCGCGCTTGAGGAATTACAGTCCGCTTATGATCTCAAAACCGAAATCGTCGCCACCCAGTCGGCTGAGCGAAACAGCCTCAGTCAGCAGATTGATGCCGCAACGTTGCAACTTGAAAAGCTGACGACACGTCTTGGCGACCTTGCGCAAGAGAAAGCAAGACTGGAGCAGCAGCTTGGCGCAGGCGGATCGGAACCGGCCTCATCTGCGGCCCTTAAGAATGCTGCCGCCGCCTTTGCCGAACTTAATACCGCCTGCGACGAAGCGGAGCTGTCACGTCAGGCCGCCGATGGCGCCGAACGAGAGGCGCGCGAGAAAGTCAAACTTGCAGAACGGGATGTCACGGCACTTGAAGCTGAAGAAAAAGCCCTGTCCCGCCTGCTGGAAAATGCCGAACGGGGCGAATGGCCTGGAATCATTGAAGGGCTGAACGTCAGCAAAGGCTATGAAGTGGCCCTTGGCGCCGCCCTTGGCGATGATCTGGAGGCTCCGGCCAACGAAGCGGCATCCGCCTACTGGCCCGCCACTGGCGGCAAACAGCCGGATCAGGGGTTTGCAGATAATCTTGCAACCCTCGATCAATTCGTGACCGGCCATGATGCCCTCAAGGCCCGACTCTGCCAGATCGCCATTGTCGAGGCAAAGAATGGCCCGGCCCTTCAGGAAACACTCAAACCCGGACAACGGCTGGTCAGCCGGGAAGGCGACCTCTGGCGCTGGGACGGGTTTGTCTGCCGCGCCGGCGCCAAGACAGCCGCCGCCGCACGGCTGGAACAGCGCAATCGACTGGCCGAGATTGAAAAGGAACTGACGGGCAAGCGTAATCACCTTAACAACGTGTCAAATGATCTCAAGGGGTGCGCCACTCGCCTCTCTGAGGCAACGAATACCCTCAAGGACCTGCGCCGGAAACAGCGCGAGCAGGAACAGGAGCTCAGCAAGCTCAGGGCTGTCAATGCCAATGAAATCCGCGAAAATGCGGCGCGCCAGTCACGCCTCTCCTCTCTCGACGAATCCATGGCCGATCTTGCCGGGGAGAAAAGTGAGCTTGCGTCCAGCCTTGAGGCAAAACAAAAACTGCTGTCTGAGCTGCCCGACATGACGGAAAGCCGCACTGAAGTTGATAATCTGCGCGGTCAACTCCATGAGAAGCGCGATGAACTGGCCGTTTTGAGGAGCGAATCGGATCAGCTAACCCGCGAAGCCGCAAGCCGCCGTGATCGAAGCGCCGCCATCGACAAGGAAATCACCGGTTGGATCGACCGGAACCGCAATATGGCAGAGCATTTCACACAGCTTGAAATGCGCTTCCGGGATACCGCCGCGGAGCTGGAAGAGATTGACGGAAAGCCGGAAGAGATTGCGCAGAAACGCAACAACCTGATGGACGAAATTGCCCTTGCCGAAGGTCGGCGCAGCAACGCCCGCGACCGTCTCGCGGAAGCCGAATCGGTTCTGGCAGAATGCGATGCGGCCCTCAAAAAATGTCAGGATTCACTTACCCAATGTCGTGAAGAGCGGGTCCGCCATCAGTCTGACGTCGAGCATATGACAGAGGTCCTGAAAGGCCTTGCTGAACAAATTCGCGAAAAATTGAAATGCGCGCCCGAACAGATAAAGACGGCGGGCGGCATTGAGGAAGGTGAGGAAATTCCGCCGACTGAGGAAAGCGAACGCAAACTTGAAAGGCTGAAACGCGAACGGGACAGCATGGGTCCGGTCAACCTGCGCGCCGAAATCGAAGCGGATGAAGTTCAGGAGCAGCTCACCACCCTGATCAATGAACGCGAAGATTTGCTGGCGGCCATAGCACGGCTCCGGCAGGGAATTTCCGCTCTCAATCGCGAAGGCCGGGAACGTCTGCTGGCAGCCTTTACCAAAGTTGACGAACATTTCCAGCAGCTCTTCCGTCAGGTGTTCGGTGGCGGTCAGGCACATCTGACGCTGACCGAATCCGATGATCCGCTGGCCGCCGGCATTGAAATCATGGCCAGCCCGCCCGGCAAGAAATTGCAGCTCATGTCCCTGTTATCGGGCGGCGAACAGGCATTGACAGCGGTTGCCCTGCTGTTTGCGGTCTTTCTCACCAATCCGGCGCCTATCTGCGTTCTCGATGAAGTGGACGCCCCGCTTGACGATGTGAATGTGGAACGGCTTTGTCATCTGCTTGACAATATTGCCCGCAGTTCCGACACCCGTTTCCTTGTTGTTACCCACCACCCCATCACCATGGCGCGCATGGATCGGCTGTTCGGCGTAACGATGGCGGAACGGGGCGTGTCGCAGCTTGTTTCCGTTGATCTCGCAAAAGCGAAAGAGATTACGGAGAGCGCCGCCTGAGCCTGATTTGCACTGCAACAAAAAAATCCGGGCTGCAATAACCAATGAGGCGAAAAAGCGGCGTGTAAGGGCTTGACACCCAAGGGGGCAGACCGTATGTTTCCCGCGCTTTCTATGGGGGTGAATGGACGGCAGCGTTTGCTGTCAAAGGACGACAATGGGCGCATCTGAACCTCCCTCGAAAGAAGATTTCAAGGCTCGGCTTGAAAAGGCGCAGCAAAAGCAGGAGCAAACCTCCTGGAAAAGCAGCGATTTGAAAGTTGAGCAATCCGGCGCGGCCGGCAAAGCATGGCGACTGTCCGTCGAGATGGTCTCCGCATTGCTGGTATGCGGCGGTTTTGGCTGGCTGCTCGACAAATGGTTGGACACGAAGCCATGGTTGATGCTGGTATTTTTGGTTGTCGGCGGCATTGTTGGCATATACAACGTGTTCAAGGTTGCCGGACGGATGAATAACGGCGGAATTGAGGAATAGGCGGCGACCTTTGGATTTGGCGCCTTATTACTGGTTGATACAGGTAAACACAGGAAGAGCATCGTGGCGTCAGATCATAGCCCTCTTGCACAATTCGAGATTAAGCGTCTGGTTCCGATGGAAATAGGCGGCCTCGACGTTTCCTTCACCAATTCTTCTCTGTTTATGGTCATTGCCATTGCGGCCATTACGCTTTTCCTGACCTGGAGCATGCGAAGCCGTTCGCTGGTACCCGGCCGGATGCAGTCGATGGCCGAGCTCAGCTATGAGTTCATCGCCAACATGATCAAGGACAATGTCGGTTCGGAAGGGCGGAAGTATTTCCCCTTTATTTTCTCGATCTTCATGTTCGTCCTGTTTTGCAACCTGCTCGGCATGATCCCCTACAGCTTTACGGTGACGAGCCATATCATTGTTACTTTTGCCCTGGCGGCGCTGGTTTTCCTTGTTGTGACAATCGTTGCAATCGTCCGCCATGGTTTCAAATTCCTCGGCTTTTTCATTCCAAGCGGCGTGCCTGCCATCCTGCTGGTCCTGCTGGTGCCGATCGAAATCATCTCTTATTTTGTACGCCCCGTCAGCCTGTCGGTCCGACTGTTCGCTAACATGCTGGCCGGCCATACGCTGATGAAAGTTTTTGGCGGGTTCGTGATTGCCCTCGGGATTTTCCTGGGCTGGCTGCCGCTCGCCTTTATCGTTGCCTTGACAGGCCTTGAATTTCTGGTCGCATTCCTGCAGGCCTATGTGTTCGCGATCCTGTCATGCCTCTATCTTAACGATGCAATTCACCTGCATCATTGAGTTTAACCTAAACATCAAACATTGGTTGTTCTTGTTTTAGAAGGAAGAATATTATGGAAGCAGAAGCCGCAAAATATATTGGCGCAGGCCTTGCAACTATCGCTCTGACGGGTGTTGGTTTGGGTATCGGAAACATCTTCGGTTCCTACATCTCCGGCTCCCTGCGTAACCCTGCCGCAGCTCCGAAGGTTTTCGGTGACGTGCTGCTCGGTTTTGCGCTGACGGAAGCTGTTGCTCTGTTCGCACTGGTTATCGCCTTCCTGATCCTGTTCAGCTAATCAGAAGTATTCTTAATTTCTGAAAACTGACCCTACAGGATTAAGGAGCCGGTATGCCGCAACTTAATATTGCTGATTTCCCGCCCCAGCTTATATGGCTCGCGATAACTTTCGTCGTCCTCTATTTTCTGATGGCGAAAGTCGCGGTACCCGGTATTTCCGACGTTCTGGAAAACCGGCAGAACCGTATTACGTCGGATCTGGAAGAGGCAAAACGGCTGAGTGAAGAAGCGGAAAAGGCAAGAGCCGATTACGAAGAGGCCCTTGCCGAAGCCCGCAGCCAGGCCCATGGCATCGTCTCCGAACTGAAAGCCCAGGTGGCGAAAGAGCAGGAAACGAGCAAGGCGGAGCTGGATGCAGCCCTTGCCAAGAAGACAAAGGCCGCAGAAAGCAGCATCCGCGAAGCCAAGGAAACAGCGCTTAGCCATGTGCGTGAAATTGCGGCGGATACCGCAAAATCGGCTGTCGCCAAGCTTGTCGCCCTTGACCTTTCCGACAAGGATGTCGAGGCCGCCGTGGCTGCCAGCATGAAAGGAGAGGCGTGATGCTGCAAGATCCCTCATTCTGGGTCGCCGTTGCTTTCTTCGCGTTTCTAGCGGTTCTTGTGTATTACAAGGTTCCGCCGCTGATTGTCCGTCAGCTGGACGCCCGGGCAGACAAGATCCGCGCCGAGCTTGATGAAGCCAAGCGGCTTCGCGAAGAGGCGCAGGTTCTTTTTGCTGATTACCAGCGCCGCCAGCATGAAGCAATGCAAACGGCGGAGGATATCGTTGCCAAAGCCAAGGAAGATGCCGAAATTCTTCGTGCGCAGAGCGTGAAGGAACTGGAGATCGCCCTGGCGCGGCGTCAGGAAATGGCCGAAGCGAAGATTCGCCAGGCTGAAGAAAAGGCAATTGCCGAAGTACAGGGCATTGCCGTTGATGTCGCCATTGCCGCTGCCTCCAAGCTAATGCAGGACGGCATGAAGGCTGATAAGGCCAATGCACTCATTGATCAGTCCATTAAGGACCTTCAGACGCATCTGAACTGATCCGGCGCCATTGCCAACATGAAAAAAGCCCCGTCTCAAACGGGGCTTTTTTGTTGCCCGCCCAGACTTCCGTTAGACACAGAAAACCCCGCCAAATGGCGGGGTTTTCATTTTCGGTATATCAGGAGGCTGCTGTCGCCCTCTCCTCCCCTTGCGGGGAAGTATAGCGCAGCACCGGATTACGGGCCGCGCCGGTTTCATCAAGCCGCCTGCGAGGGGCGAAATGCGGCGCTCCTTGAAAATACGCCACGTCCCCCGACTTCGCCCGCTCCAGCAGATGCCGCATCGCGCCAATGAACTGATCCAGCGTCTCCCGACTCTCACTTTCCGTTGGCTCAATCAGCATCGCCCCATGCACAACCAGCGGGAAATACATGGTCATAGGGTGGTAGCCCTCATCGATCATCGCCTTGGCAATATCCAAGGTGGTGACACCGGTGCCCTTGAGCGTGCTGTCATCGAACAGCGCCTCATGCATACAGATGCCATCAAATGGCGAGGATAAGATATCATTGAGGCCGACTCGCACGTAATTGGCATTCAGCACCGCATCTTCGGCAATCTGGCGTAGACCGTCCGCCCCATGGCTCTGCATATAGGCAAGGGCGCGGATAAACATGCCCATTTGGCCGTGAAACCCCTTCATACGACCGAAGCTGTCCTTCGCACGGCCATGACGTGTCTCCAGAAGCTCAAAACCTGCCTCTCCCTGCACGACATAAGGCAAGGGCGCGAAGGGCGCCAGCGCCTCCGACAGGACGACCGGCCCTGCGCCGGGCCCTCCTCCCCCATGGGGAGTGGAGAAGGTTTTATGCAGATTGATATGCATCGCATCCACGCCGAGATCGCCGGGCCGCACCCGTCCCAGAATGGCGTTGAGATTGGCCCCGTCACAATAGAAGTAACCGCCGACCTCATGGATCATATCTGCAATCTGTTTCACTTCGGTTTCAAACAGCCCACAGGTGTTCGGGTTTGTCAGCATCACCCCGGCAACATCGGGGCCCAGCTTCGCCGCGAATGCTTCCAGATCCATCCGGCCGTCTTTTCGAGCCGGGACCGCATCAACCTTGTAGCCGCACAGCG
>CEOG01037775.1_pt1 | contig 10542 bp, 8 predicted proteins | sample 530301 | NCBI WGS metagenome assembly CEOG01 (sample SAMEA2619903, study PRJEB7988) | marine metagenome | biome: marine biome (ENVO:00000447); feature: surface water layer (ENVO:00002042); material: "saline water (ENVO:00002010), including plankton (ENVO:xxxxxxxx)" | depth 5 m | reverse complement strand
CCCGCCGCTGGGTACGCGCGAAAAAGCCGAAGGCGGTTGTCCAGATCGTTCATGGCATGGCGGAGCATTCCGCCCGTTATGCCCGCTTTGCCGAGGTATTGAACGCTTTCGGCTATCTCGTCTATGCCCATGACGTGCGGGGCCACGGCCTCAACATCCCGGCGGGAACACCGCGCGGTCATCTCGGGGATGAGGATGGCTGGACATCGGCGGTGGAGGATATTTATCTGCTGAACCGGCATATCGCCGGACATTATCCGGATCTCCCCGTCCTGCTGTTCGGCCATTCCATGGGCTCCTTCATGGTGCAGCAATATATGGCATCCCACAGCAACAGTATCCGGGGTGTTATCCTTTCAGGCACCAACGGTCCGCAGAGGGGCCTCTCCGCCCTCAAGGCGCGGCTTGGCCTCAGCTTTGTCCGGCGCCAGAAACACAAGCTCGGCCCCCGTGCGACCCTTCCGGAACTCGGCCGTATCTTCAAGGGGTTCAACAAACCGTTTGCCCCGAACCGGACAGAGTTTGACTGGCTCAGCCGTGATGAGGCGGAGGTGGATAAGTATATTGCCGATCCGCTGTGCGGTTTTGACTGTTCCCTTGCGACCTGGGAGGGGGTGATGGCGGCGCTGTTGCAGATTGCCTCTCCCGCTGCGCTTGGCCGGATGACGAAAGACATGCCTGTTCTTGTTTTCAGTGGCAGCGAGGATCCAGTCGGTGAAAATGAAAGGGGGGTCCGGCGGCTTCTCGATGCCTATGCCCGCCAGAAATTTGCAAAGGTCGATCATAAATTCTATGTGGGTGGGCGGCATGAGATGCTGAACGAAACCAACCGTGATGAGGTGATGACGGATATTGTCGTCTGGGCCAATGGCGTGGTTGACTGACGAGCGCGGGGTGGGCGGGCACACAGGTATAATCTGACAAGAACAAATATAATCGCTCAACAAAAAGGAAAAAGAAATGAGTCAGAGTAACGGGGAGAGATACACACTCATTGGCGGCAACGCCTCACCCTATTCCATGAAAATGCGGGCGCTGATGCATTACCGGCGACTGCCCTATGACTGGATTTTACGCTCCCTTGCCACCGATCATCTGATTGCCGATATGCGGCCGGTTTTGGTGCCTGTTCTTATGTTGCCCGATGGCAGCCGTCACCTCGACAGCACGCGGCTGATTTATATGCTGGAGGAACGGCATCCCGGCGATCGCTCTGTCGTGCCCGACGAGGCAGCAGTCGCTTTTCTTGCCCATCTCGTAGAGGATATGGCTGACGAATGGGTGACCAAGATGATGTTTCATTATCGCTGGGCCTATGAGCCGGATATCCATTATGCCAGCCACTGGATTGCCGATGATCGCGCCGCGGATAAATCAGCGGAGGAGCGCGAGAAGTTCGCCCGCTTCTTTGCGGAGCGGCAGATCGGCCGAATGCCGCTGGTCGGCTGCACGCCGGAGAATGCCCCGCTGATCGAGGCAGGGTATCATTTTATCATCGGCTTGCTGCGAGATCATATCGGCAGTGCGGGTTATCTGTTCGGTACCCGCCCGTCCATGGCTGACTTCGGTCTTTATGGACAGCTCCGCACATTATCACAGGACCCGACGCCGCAATCTATCCTGCGGCGGGAAGCACAGGCCGCAGAAAGCTGGCTGCGTCAGTTGGATGACGCCTCCGGGATTGAAGGGGAGTGGCGGGGGATGGACGATCTCTCCGTCCCGGCAAAAGAGCTGACCGGCTACGCGGCCCGCATTTACCTGCCCTTTCTTGCGGCCAATGAAGCCGCGGTCAAAAAAGGGGAGGAGAAATTTACGGTATCGCTCGACGGGCGGCCGTACGCACAAGGTGTCTTCGGGTATCAGGTGAAATGTCTCGAAGATTTGCGACGGCGCTATGCCGCACTCCCCGAGGCGGATCAGCAGAAAATCGATCCGCTGCTCGGGGAGGGGGCCATCGCTATTCTCAAGGGTTAGGTCAGGCTCTAAACAGAGAAGCCGCCAAGTTTGGTTTCAAGATATTCCATGATCCCTTCCTTGGCGCCTTCCCGGCCTAGTCCGCTGTCCTTCATGCCGCCGAAGGGGGCGGCGGCGCTGGTCGGGTTAATGTCATTGATGCCGATGATGCCAAAGCGAAGGCCTTCAAACATCCGTATGGCGCGGGAGATGTCCCGCGTATAGACATAGGCGGCAAGGCCATATTCGGTGTCATTGGCGCGTTCCAGCACTTCCGCCTCATTGTCAAACCGGATGATGGGCGCGACGGGGCCAAAGGTTTCCTCGCGATAGATCAGCATATCTTCCGCCACATCGGCGAGCACTGTAGGCGCATAGAAGTAGCCCTTGTCGAGACCATTGGATTTGAGCGGAGCACCGCCTGTTATCAGCCGGGCGCCTTTGGCAACGGCGTCCTGGACCTGCCGATCCACCTTATCGACAGCCGTCTGGTTGACGAGCGGGCCGATGGCGACGCCGTCCTCGAACCCGCTGCCCGCCTTCATGGTGGCAACGCGCGCGGCGAAGGTATCGACAAAGGCATCATAGGAGCCGTTCTGCACAAAGAAGCGGTTCGGGCTTATGCAGGCTTGACCGGTGTTGAGGAATTTGACGAGCGAGCCGCCTTTGGCCGCATGGGCCGGATCGACATCCTCAAAGACGACGAAAGGCGCATGACCGCCAAGTTCCGCTGAGACACGTTTCATATTGGCAGCGGCCTGACCGGCCAGCATCTTGCCAACCTTGGTAGAGCCGGTGAAGGTCAGCTTGCGCACCGCCGGGTGATGGGTGAAAACCTCGCCGACCGGCTTCGGGTCGAGCGCGGTCACGAGATTGACAACACCTGCCGGAATGCCGGCGGCTTCGAAAATCTCGAACATGGCAATGGCGCAAAGCGGGGTCGCCTCCGCCGGTTTCATAACCACGGTGCAACCGGCGGCGAGGGCCGGACCGACTTTGCGCGTAATCATGGAGATGGGATAATTCCACGGGGTGACCGCCGCGACCACGCCCACCGGCTGCTTCAGGACCATGAAACGCTGATCTGCGCGGGAGGAGGGCAGGATTTCCCCGTTGATGCGTTTGGCTTCCTCTGCATACCAGAGCAGGAAATCGGCGCCATACTGCACCTCGTTCCGCGCTGCCTTGAGGGGTTTGCCCTGTTCTTCGGTCATGGTACGGGCGAGATCCTCTTTTCGCTCCATCATGATCTGGTAGGCTTTGTAGAGATAGGCAGATCGCTGATAGGCGGTTGTCTGTGACCAGCCGCGGAAGGCCGTCTCCGCTGCCTCGATCGCCTGTGTGGCTTCTGCCGCGCCGCCGTCGGGGACCTGCCGGATCACGTCTCCGGTTGCCGGATTGAGGACATCAAAGCTGCCGCCGGTTGAAGCGGCGATCCATTTTCCGTTTATAAACATTGGCTTGTCTGAAACCTTTCAGGGGAACTGTAATGTATTCATGATTGTTTACGCAGCAGTCTAATGAAATCTGCGGGGCAGTCAAAGTTTCTTCATCCATAGCCGTGCCGCCTGTCGCGCCACTGATTTGTGCATCCGCAGCATAATGGATCCTAGAAGCGTTTGATTCGCAACGGGATTTACCCGGCTGCTAAAACTACATGGGTTTTGCGTGAAAAGTGACATTCCAGAGTTCCCGTCACGGGTGAAGGGCGCATGGAATGGGTTGTATTGCAGAAGGATGCCGGATTGCCCGTGAATAGGCTTTACCTGAAGCGAGGGCAGTTTTATGCTTCACGAAATGTCTAATATATAAACTAACATGGGATTTAATATGCTGGGGCTTATTCAGGATCGGCCATTGCTGATCTCTTCACTAATCGAATATTCCGGTCAATATCATGGGGATGTCGAGATTGTTTCACGCACTGTCGAGGGGCCCATTCACCGGACCAATTATCGTGATATAAATCTGCGGGCAAAAAAACTGGCGCAGGCGTTGACGAAGCTCGGTGTTCAGTTGGGAGACCGGATCGGCACGCTGGCCTGGAACGGCTACCGGCACATGGAAATTTATTTCGGGGTCTCCGGCATGGGGGCGGTTTGCCATACCATCAATCCGCGGCTTTTTCCCGAGCAGATTGCCTATATTATCAATCATGCGGAAGACAAATACATCTTTGTCGATCTGACTTTCGTGCCCCTTCTGGAGGCGCTCAAGGATCATCTCAAGAAGGTGGCAGGTATCGTCATCATGACGGATAAGGCGCATATGCCCGAAACCTCTCTTCCCAATGTCATCTGCTATGAGACGCTGATCCAAGCGGAGAGTGGGGATTACAGCTGGCCGCAGTTTGACGAGATGACGGCTTCCTCGCTCTGCTACACCTCCGGCACGACGGGTAACCCGAAAGGCGTGCTCTATGCCAACCGCTCGACAGTACTGCATAGCTATTGCGTTTGCGCCAATGACGGTCTTGGTGTCTCCAACCGGGACAGTATTCTCGCCGTGGTGCCGATGTTCCATGCCAATGCCTGGGGCCTGCCGTACGCGGCGGCCATGTGCGGCGCCAAAATGGTGATGCCGGGCGCGGCCATGGATGGCGCGTCCCTCTATGAACTGATGGAGGCCGAAGACGTCACCCTCGCCGCCGGAGTGCCGACCATCTGGATGATGCTGCTCGGCTATGTGAAAGAGAATAAACTCAAATTCTCCACCATGCGGCGGACGGTGATCGGTGGCTCTGCTGCGCCGCGGTCGATGATTGATACCTTTGTGCAGGAGTATGGCGTCGAAGTGATCCATGCCTGGGGCATGACGGAAACCAGCCCGCTTGGTACCACCGGCAATCTTTTGAAAAAACATGCGGATCTTTCGGAGAAAGAAAAAACCGATGTCCGTGTCAAGCAGGGCCGTGTTGTCTTTGGCGTTGAACTGAAGATCACGGGCGATGATGGCAAGGAGCTGCCGCGTGACGGTGTGGCCTTTGGCGATATCAAGGTGCGGGGGCCCTGGATCACCAGCGGTTATTTTAAAGGCGAGGGCGGTAAAGTACTGGATGAAGATGGCTGGTTCACCACCGGCGATGTGGGCACGCTTGATGGCGATGGCTATATGCAGATCACGGACCGGTCGAAGGATGTGATCAAATCGGGCGGGGAGTGGATATCCTCCATTGATGTAGAGAATGAGGCGCTCGGCTGTCCCGGCATTGTCGAGGCGGCGGTGATCGCCGTACCGCATCCAAAATGGGACGAGCGGCCACTGGTCATCGCGGTCAAGGAAAAGGGCCATGCCGTCACCCGGGATGATGTGATCCGCCATCTGGAGAACAGCCTGGCCAAATGGCAGCTTCCCGATGACGTGGTGTTTGTCGATGAGTTGCCGCACACGGCGACGGGCAAGCTGCTGAAGACCAAACTCCGCGAAGAGTTCAAGGACTACAAGTTGCCAACTCGGTAAATTGTGAAACCTTTAATTTCGAACCTGGTAATGAAATAAGCCGGAATTTTTCGGCTTATTTTTTTATGCAAAATTGATAATCAGTTAATATAATCACCGTATTGATTGTGCTTTTCTTGTTGGCTATGATATCAAAAATAGCTTTGGGTGGTCTCTAATGTTCGAAATGCGTGTTCTTCCGTTCATAATCGTTTCCGGTTTTCTCCTTTCTTCCTGTGCGCCGACTTTTATTGAAAGCAAAACTGCCGACAATAGCGGGGCGGGAAAGATTGAAACAACTTCCAGCAAGACAACGCCAACCCTTTCAGAAGTGAGAAATAGGCAGGAAGTATCCGCACCCAAAACCGCCCCCTCAAAAACTATTACGGTGAATGACATAGGCGGGGGGAGTAAAATCCACTTCAAGCTGTTGCCGGGATTTAGCTTCCAGCCATATTTGTGCCATGTCGCGGACAATTGCGAACCTGTAAAAGTTATGATGTCATCCCCGAAAAATGTAACTACACATGATCAGGAGTCGCGCTCTCCCAGTGAGGCGAAAGACATCATCGCAGAGGTGGAACTGAGCGATGAGACGATGAAACTCATCGACAAGAAAATCGAGGGCGTTGACGGCAGGAAAAAGATTTTGATCATGGCGCCGGATGTGGAGTTGAGCGAGCTTTCGGCCGGGGGGCTGAAGGAGCCGAACGCCTTATGGACATCGGCAGCAAAAAATTATGTGACGGAATTCCTGGCACAGTATTTTGTGGATATAGGGTATGATGTTGCCCTCCATTCAGACAAAACGGAGATTGTTGCGACGGAAACGGCCCAAGATCTTGTTGATCTGCATGAAGTTGTTGGACAGTCGATTTTTATTTATCAATACAACACAATTTTTCAGCTTCCGACGAAAAAGAACGGCAGCTTTAGCTGGACCCTTGGCAAGACGACCCGCGAATTGAAGGAAGCCTATGGCGCGGATTTGGGATTGTTTGTCCATATCCGGGATTCCTACGCCAGCAGTTCACGCGTTGCCTCGCAAATTCTGGCCGCGGCCCTGTTTGGCGTTGCAATCCAGGGCGGGCAGCAAATCGGCTTCGTTTCCCTTGTCGATCTCGAGACGGGAAAGATCCTCTGGTATAATCGTCTCGTTTCCGGTGGCGGCGATCTTCGCACATTCGAACCCGCTTTTGTTACAACGGAAAATCTGTTGGAAGATATTCCTCTATGAGATTTGCCAGAGCCGTTGTGAGTCTCAGTTTCGTTGTTTCCGCCTGCGCGGCGCCAGGATCGACAGGTGATGTGCAGCCGGGCCATACCCCCGCGATAACATCGGTGGAAGCTGGCCTGCGCATGAAAATGGATGAAGCCGAACGGAGCCTGGCAAATAGCGCATTAGTGATTCAGGATGCTGAGTTGCAAATGTATCTGGAGGGGCTTGTGTGCCGACTGGCGGCGGATATCTGTCCTGATATCCGGCTTTATATAATTAAAATTCCCTATTTCAATGCTTCAATGGCGCCGAATGGTGTGATGCAGGTCTGGACAGGACTGATGTTACGGGTTGAGAACGAAGCTCAGCTTGCAACTGTTCTTGCACATGAACTGGCCCATTACAGAAAGCGCCATTCCGTCAAGATGTGGAACTCAGCACGCAATACTGGTGATTTTCTTGCATTTTTTAATTTGACCCTGGGTGGTGTCGGATACGGTCTTGTAGGGGCGGTTGCCAGCGTCGCCGGGTTGGGGTCAATTCAGGCATATTCTCGGGATCTGGAAAGTGAGGCGGATGAACTCGGGCAGGATTATCTCTACAATGCAGGCTATAACCCGACAGAAGCAGCATATCTGTGGGAAAAAATCAGAGATGAATATGAAGTCGGTGAACGTGAACGAACCGCCGTCTTTTTTGCCTCTCATCCGTCTCCCGAGGATCGGGTGGAAAATCTGAAAAACAGAGCAAAAAGCTATCCGCATCACCCCCAGAAAATGCAGCATTCAAAGGACGGCCAGTTCCGGAAATTGGTTGCTGCCCGCTGGCAGGGCTGGCTAATGGATTTGGTTGATACTGGGGCGTATGACGAAACTCTGTTCATTATCAGCAATCTGAAAAACCGCGATTTCAGCCCGGGAGCGCTTGCCTTTTATCGCGGTGATGTTTTTAGGCGGCGCAATGAAGATGGGGATCTCGAGAAAGCGAAGACTGCCTATCTGGAAGCTGCGGCGGCTCCAGATGCTCCCGCCAAAACCTATAAAAATCTCGGATTGGTCGCAAAGCGATTGAAGGACAATAGCAAAGCTATTGAATATTTTGAGATTTATCTGGCTCGTTATCCAATGGCGTCGGACCGTTTTCTGGTCGAATCTTATATCAAGCAATTGAGGCACTCATGAGAGTTTTTATTATTCTATTGTTCAGTCTGGTAGTCGCAAGCTGCGTACCGACTTTTCAATTAAAAAAAACGGACCAAGCAACAACAATGTGGAACAGTTATTCTGTGACAACGTCCGAAAATATAAATGAATTGAAATCCGAAAATTCTGTATTCTGGACGCAGGATGGTCCTATTCTGGAAAGGATTGAGTTTTGGGAGCCGGTCAGTGATGGAGAAACATTGCCGCTTGCCTATATGTCAGGGAATGAAGCACAGGCCGACAGATTTCGGGCGGATATGACGCCTGAAGAAGTGGTCGAATTGCTCAGGAACGGATTCTCGCTCATGCCATTGACGCCGACATTCTTCGGCAATCTGCAGCCTATGCCATTTGGAGACAAGCCGGGGTATCTCATGGATGTTGACCTGTCGGCCAAGGATGGGTCTGATTTTAAAGGAAATATCCTATTTACGACGCATCAGGATAGGTTGATGGTTATCTATTTTACGGCGAGAGAAACGCATTACTATGAAACGCGACGGCCCTATTTTGATGCGGTGGTTCAATCAATCACACTGGGCTGATCTGCCGTTTCAGGCGTTAAAATTTCACACCGGGCAATAGGCTTGCCTGCTGGATCCAGTCTGCAATCTGGGGCTTATTCCAATCATCATTCTCATGGATATTGACGTAGCGCGTCCCCTCGACTTTAGACGCGACCGGCGGAACGGGGGTTAGAGACGTTCCGCGGGTGAAGGTGAGCTGGACGTATTTTTTGTAGCAATACATCGCGAAAAACCAGCCTTCCGCATTGCCGTAAAGCGGTGTATTCCATTTGACGGCTTTGCGGACGTTCGGGAATACCTGTTCGACAATGGCATCTAGCTGTTTGCCAATGTCCTGTTTCCATCCCGGCATGGCGGCAATATAACTTTGCACCGGCCCATTGCCTTCGCCTTTGGGAATTTGTGGGTTACCACTGGACAGCAGTTTGGGATTATCGCGGTCACTCATGTTGTTTCCATCGCGTAAAATTTTACAAATATCCAACGGCAGTCTTGCATTATCTTCTGCAATTCGCAACTCTGGGCAAAGCGCGGCGATTTGCATAAAGGAGCAGACATGACGATCATCAACAAACAGTATCGTCTTGCGGCGCGGCCGCATGGGCTTCCAAAGGACAGTGACTGGGAATTCACCACTCAAGAGCTGCCGGAACTTGGGGCCGGAGAGGTTTTGATCCGAAATCATTACTGCTCGCTTGATCCGGCGATGCGCGGCTGGATGAACGAGGGACGGTCCTATATCCCGCCGGTGAAGATTGGCGATGTAATGCGGGCCGGAACTGTCGGAGAGGTGATCGCTTCCAACAGTCCTGAGTTCCGAGTTGGCGATTTCGCCATCGGGACGCTTGGTATCCAGCAGTATGGCAAGGCAGGGGTAAAGGATCTCACAAAGGTGGATCCGTCTCTTGCGCCGATCGAACATTTCCTTGGCGGGCTTGGCATGCCGGGGCTGACAGCTTATTTCGGCCTGACGGATGTCGGCGCGGTGAAATCGGGGGATACAGTGCTTGTCTCCGGCGCGGCCGGGGCGGTCGGTTCCATCGTTGGCCAGATTGCAAAGATCAAAGGCGCCCGGGCCGTTGGTATCGCGGGTGGGGCAGATAAATGCGCTTATGTGACAGCGGAGCTCGGCTTTGATGCCTGCGTTGATTACAAGGCGGACAGCTTTCTGGATGATCTGAAAGCAGCCCTTCAGGGGGGGATAGATGTGTATTTCGACAATGTGGGCGGTGAAATTCTCGACATCGCGCTCGCCCGCATTCGCCGTCATGCCCGTATCGTCATCTGCGGGGCGATTTCGCAATATAATAACACTACACCCATGCGTGGGCCGCAGAATTACATCAACCTGCTGGTTCACCATGCCCGTATGGAAGGGTTCGTCGTGTTCGACTATCAGTCGCGGTATGAGGAGGGGATGGAAATGCTCGCGAAATGGCATGCGGCCGGTAAACTCAAATTCCGTAATCACATTGAAGAGGGCGTTGAAAATTTTCCGGCAGTTCTGCTGAAACTTTTCTCCGGGGAAAATAACGGCAAGCTGCTCTTGAAAGTGAGCGAGGGCGCATCGACATAATTTGACCGGATTTGCCGGTTAAGGGGCGGCGCGTTAAAGATCATCTCTCTGGTGATCACGCCAGATATGAAAGAGGAAAGAACCGCCGATGGCGTCATTGAGTCTGTTGTTGATTTTTGTGTCCGTGCTCTTTGTCATCGGTTGCCTTTTAACGCCAGTTGCCGCCCGCCTCGGGGCTCCTTTTCTGCTGCTTTTCCTGTGTATCGGCATGCTGATGGGGGAGGACGGCCTCGGCGGTATCCGCTTCGATGATTTTCCTCTTGCCTATGAAATCGGTTCCGTCGCTCTCGCCCTGATCCTGTTTGCCGGCGGACTGGATACGGATCGCAAAACCCTGAAGCTCGCGGCGGCGCCCGCCTTTGTGCTGTCCATTGGCGGGGTTGTGGCCACGTCGGCGATCGTCGGCATAGTGATTTATATGTTTTTCAGCATTTCACTCGCCGAAAGCCTGCTGCTTGGCGCGGTGGTCGGTTCGACAGATGCGGCGGCCACCTTCCTGCTGCTCGGACAGCGGAACATCAAGCTGAAGCATGATCTGAGTGAAACCCTGATGGTGGAGGCCGGCATCAATGATCCCATGGCGATCTTCCTCACCATCACCATGGTGGCCATCGTCGATAATAACCT
>CEOG01012439.1_pt1 | contig 10592 bp, 12 predicted proteins | sample 530301 | NCBI WGS metagenome assembly CEOG01 (sample SAMEA2619903, study PRJEB7988) | marine metagenome | biome: marine biome (ENVO:00000447); feature: surface water layer (ENVO:00002042); material: "saline water (ENVO:00002010), including plankton (ENVO:xxxxxxxx)" | depth 5 m | reverse complement strand
TCATATGGCTGCGCCGGATCGCGCAGCCCGGCCATCAGATGCAGGCTGTCGCAGTCAAGGGCGGCGGCGTATAAAAATCCCTGTTCCAGGCTTGCCCGGAATTCTCTCTGGTGGCGGGCAAGGCTGGCGTAACCCCGCTCCCCTTTTGCCAGATCACCGGGCCAGAAGTTGAACAGAACCTGCGTCAATCCCTGCCGGTCAAGGGCGCGGCGGATGTCTTCCGGGTCGAATGCATAGGGGAACAGGCATTCCACGCCGGTAAATCCGTCATCCGCCGCGGCGGCGAATCGGTCCAGAAAGGACAGTTCCTGATACAGAAAACTAAGGTTGGCGGCGAGTTTGAGAGGCACGGGTTTGCTTCCGGTCAGCGAGGCAGATGGGGGTTTTCAACAATCGGCTTCACGAAGGACGGCGCCTGATCCCAGGGGAAGAGGATCCACGTATCCTGACTGACTTCGGTAATGAAGGTATCCACCTGTTCCAGCCCCTTGGGTTTGCCATAGATGGTAGCGAAATGCGCTTTTGGCACCATCTGGCGGACATGGCGGGCAGTCACGCCGCTATCGACCAGATCATCAACGATGACCCAGCCGTCACCCTGATCGGGAATATGCTCCAACCCTTTGATGATCTTCACCTCGCCGACCGTCTTGTCATTGCGATAGGCGGCAATGCAAACTGTATCAATATGCCGGATATCCAGTTCCCGCGCGACGATGGCGGCGGGAACAAGGCCGCCGCGGGTGACGGCGATCACGCCCTTGAACGGCGCCTTTTCCATCAACCGCCAGGCGAGCGCCCGGCCATTGCGATGAAGCTCTTCCCAGGATACCGGAAAATATTTTGTATAGCCTGTCTCGATCGCCATGGACGTCCCCCCCTGAATTTTCTGCTGTTGAAGTTTTTTTAAACCTCCTGCGGTAATAAAAAAAGCCTCCTTTTAACGAAATGCGGCCGGTTGTCTTTTATCGGGCGATGAATTGGACTAGGTTCGACAGATGGCATCACGACCCCCGACAGCCTCACAGCTTAAATATCTCCGGCTCGGGCGTTACCAGCCGGGGGGCAAGCTGCCGCTGTTTGATTCGGATGGGCAGCAGATCAGCAGGTCAATCATCAGGAGTTGCCTGAAGAAAGGCTGGGTTGAAACATGGTTTGATAACCCGATCAAGCCCGACTGGCTCGTCTGCAAGCTCACGGAGGAAGGGCGGCGGATGATTGAAAAATACGGGGATCGCTTCTGAATCCGCCGCATCCGGTGTGACGGACCTCGCATTCACGCCACTTTCAGGGGCAGTATGCTTTCGTGCGGCGCCGTTTGATGGCACACTTGCCCATCCGGTTTTCATGAGGTGGAGCAGAAAATGACAGGAACAATGGGCGGGCTGGTGCTCGCAGCGGGGGCCTTTCTGGCCATTCATATCATCCCGTCGAGTGTATTACGGATCAGGATCGTCGCGGCGATCGGGGAAAAAGCCTATCTCGCGGCATTCAGTCTTCTTTCTATTGCCGCACTGGTGTGGATGGTGTTCGCCTTTAACGCGGCGCCGGTGGGGGACACATTATGGTATGCGGGCAATGCGGGGCGGCATATCGGCATGCTGCTGATGCTGATTGCCAGCATCCTGTTTATCAGCGCTCTGACCAGCCCGAACCCGACCGCCGTGGGCGCGGGCGGGCTGATTGACAAGGAAAGCGCCTACAGCGGCATCAATGCCATCACGCGTCACCCGATGATGTGGAGTTTCGTTCTCTGGTCGATCACCCATATTATCAACAATGGCGAGACGTCGGCGCTGATTTTCTTCGGGACATTCGGCGCGCTGGCGCTGGCCGGGACGTTTCTCATTGATGCGAAGAAAGCCCGGCAGCTTGGCGCGGGCTGGGCGCAATACAGCGCGCGCACCTCGAATATTCCCTTCGCCGCCGTGCTGGCGGGGCGGGCGAAACTTTCGTTTCGTCGTCTCTGGTGGCGGATTTTGCTGGGCGTTATCTTCTGTACGCTGCTGATTTTTCTTCATGAACCGGTGTTTGGCGTGTCGCCGCATCCGGTCTGAGGTATCACCCGCAGGCTTTAGATACTGTCTTAGATAATGGCGCAGGTGGTATTGCCGGTCGCATACAGCTTGCCATCCTCGCCAACCACACGGGCTTCCGCCGTGGCGATGCGGCGGCCCTTGTGCACGACTTCCCCGGTCACCGTCACCTTGCCCATGCCGGGCATCATGGCACGCAGATATTTCACGTTGAGATCAACGGTCGTATACCGCTCCCCCGGCTCCAGAACCGTATGAATCGAACAGCCGAGGGCCGAATCGAGCAAGGTGGCCGCATAGCCACCATGCACGGTGCCGATGGGGTTGAGATGCTTCTCATTGGGCTCACCCACGAAGATCGCCTTGCCGGGGGAGACTTCCATCAAGTTGAAATCCAGTGTTTCGGAAATCGGCGGGCGTTGTCCGCCGCTGATGACCGCCTGCAACTGTTCCAGCCCTGTCATATTTTGACGGGATTCTTCGAGCTTCTTTTTCTTCTCGGCTGCGTTCATGGAGAGCATCCTTCTATATCTGACCGTTCATTCCAGAATAAGCGTTTTTGACGGAAGGCAAAGCATCAAATTCAACTTTATCGGTTTATGATAAAGTTTCCGGGAAAATCTGTCGATGATGTGATTGCGGTTACGTCAGGCGCCGAAGTACTGGATGATCCAGAAAATGACGGCGGCCATCAGCGCCGCGCAGGGAACGGTGATGATCCAGGCCGCGACGATGGTCATGAGCTGTGACCGGCGCACCAGCTTTTTCGGTTTGTTGTTGGGAGTCTCCGCCTGTTCGTTAATGGGCAGGTTGCTGTCTGGATGGATTTTCTGCTCGCGCAGACTTTCCCGGAGCAACCGCGCCCGCCGTTCCGTATCCCATTCGCGGAAGAAGCCGACGCCGAAGATCGCGCCGACGGCGATATGGGTCGAACTGACCGGCAGGCCGAGGGCGGACGCGATCAGCACCGTAATTCCGGCGGACAACGCTACGCAATAGGCGCGCATCGGGTTCATTTTGGTGATCTGTTCGCCCACCGTACGGATCAGCTTAGGCCCGAACAGGAACAGTCCGGCGCTGAGGCCTGCCGCGCCGATCAGCATGACCCAGAGCGGAATACCGACTTTCGCGTCAATGGCGCCGGAGGTGGAGACGCCGACAATCGCGGCGAGCGGACCAACGGCATTGGCGACGTCATTGGCGCCATGCGCGAAGGAAAGCAGCGCGGCGGAGCAGATCAGCGGGATGGTGAACAGGGCGCGGACGGATTTGTTACGGTTTTCCATGCCTTGCGAGGCGCGGCGAATGATCGGCCGGACAATGGCGAAGGTGCCGATGAAAAACAGCAGCGACAGGATCAGGACCATCAGCGGGCCGGGCTTCCAGATTTTGCCGAGCCCCTTCATGACAAGATAGGCCGAGAAAACACCCGCCATAATCGCGACCAGCAGCGGCACCCAGCGCCGCGCCGCCGCCACCTTGTCTTCCTTGTAAATGACATTGTATTTGATGAAGGCGAGGAACAGGGCGGCAATGCCGCCGCCGAGCACGGGGGAAATCACCCAGCTTGCGGCGATGGCGCCCATGGTGCCCCAGTTCACGACGCTAAAACCGGCGGCGGCGATCCCGGCGCCCATGACCCCGCCTACAACGGCATGGGTGGTGGAGACCGGCGCGCCGACCCAGGTGGCGACATTAACCCACAGCGCCGCCGCAAACAGCGCGGACAGCATGGCCCAGACGAACATCTGGCTGTTCTGCACCCCGGTCGGATCAATGATGCCTTTCTGGATGGTATTGACAACATCACCACCGGCGAGAATTGCACCTGCGGCTTCGAAAATCGCCGCAATGACAATGGCGCCGAACATGGTGAGAGCGCGCGAGCCAACGGCGGGCCCGACGTTATTCGCCACATCATTGGCGCCGATATTCAGCGCCATATAGCCGCCGATGATGGCGGCGATGATGATCAGGGTGGAATGTTCGCCGCTGGTGGTGACGCTGGCCGCCACCGCCCAGACAATCATCAGAAACAGAACGGCGAGCGCCAGCGGCTTGAGGCCTTTGCCAGCCTGCGAAGCCTGCGTTTCAAGCGTCTCGATACGGCCAAGGTCCTTATCGAGCGTTTTCTTTACCATCTACCCATCCCGTGCGTCTTTTGCAGGCAATAAACTCTCTCCGTTCGTCCTGTTTTCTAGTCCAGACCGGGCCGGATGAAAAGAGGATTTCGGAACGGATTGCCCGATTGCTACGCTCAGACCATGATAAAACGTCTTTTATCAGCCTTTTCTGTTGTGATAGGCTTTTCTCAACACGCGTCGCAGACAGCCATAAAATGGTGCAAAAAATGAAAATACTTCCTGAAATCGAGACTATGCATGCCGAACTGACCGAATGGCGGCACAGGATTCACATGCATCCCGAAACCGCCTTTGAAGAATTTCAAACCTCCGACTTTGTTGCCGAAAAGCTGGAAAGCTTCGGGATCGAGGTGCACCGCGGCCTCGCCAAAACGGGGGTGGTCGGGACGCTGAAAAGTGGCAGCGGCAACCGCGCCATTGGCCTGCGTGCGGATATGGACGCGCTCGACCTTCAGGAACTCAACGAGTTTGACCATCGCTCGCAGATCGACGGCAAGATGCATGGCTGCGGGCATGATGGCCATACGGTCATGCTGCTGGGGGCGGCGAAGCATCTGGCCCGCACCCGGAATTTCGACGGCACCGTGCAGTTCATCTTTCAGCCGGCGGAGGAAAATGTCGCCGGTGGCCGGGTCATGATCCAGGATGGCCTGTTCGAGAAATTCCCCGTCGACAGCGTTTACGGCATGCATAACATGCCGGGACATGAGGTTGGCAGTTTCGCGGTGCGCAAGGGGCCGATCATGGCGTCCGCCGATTTTTTCGAGGCACGCATCATCGGCAACGGCGGTCATGGGGCGTTTCCGCATCTGGCCACCGATCCCATCGTCATCGCGGCCGAGATCGTGCTGGCCTGGCAGAATATTGTCAGCCGCAATACGGACCCGTTGCAGGCGGCGGTGGTGACCGTCGCGCAGATCAACGGCGGCCATACGGGCAATGTTATTCCGGCTGATGTGGTGCTGAAAGGAACGACGCGGGCGTTTGATCCGGGCGTGCAGGACATGATCGAACACCGGATGCGGCAGATTGCGACCGGCATTGCCGCCGCCCATGGGGCAAAGGCGGAGTTTACCTATGACCGCCGTTATGCCCCGACCATCAATACGCCCGAGGAAACGGAGGAGGCCATCGCCGCCGCCGTCGAACTGGTGGGCAGCGCAAAGGTGAACCGCAATGTCACGCCGGTGATGGGGGCGGAGGATTTTTCCTGGATGCTGCGCGAGCGCCCTGGCTGCTACATCATGATCGCCAATGGCGCGGGAGAGGGAAGCTGCCATGTCCACAACCCCAATTATGATTTCAATGACGAAATCCTGCCGCTCGGGGCCAGCTATTGGGTGCGGTTGACGGAGCGGATTCTCGGGCCAGAGGCGAGTTGACGGCCAACCCGCCTGCTTTTTTCCGGAATCTTCCCCGAAATTCGTGATCGCGATTACAAAAACGGCGGAAAGCAGGTGATTTCATCATTTGGCAATATCACATTTGTAAATATTAGATGTAGCCACGAGTGAAGGTGATATTGAACTTTATGACGATGCGGGTGAAATTCTGGGGTGTTCGGGGGTCAATCGCGACCCCGTCTGCCGATCATATGAAATATGGCGGTAATACCTCCTGCGTTGAAATTGTCATCAACGACCGCGTTATCATTCTGGATGCGGGAACGGGTGTGCGGCTGCTCGGCGACTGCCTGATGCGCCGCGGTATGAAAGATTTTCTGTTCCTGCAATCCCATACCCATTGGGACCATATCAACGGATTCCCCTTCTTTGCCCCGATTTATAATTCGGATGTGAATATCAAGGTCATGGCCGGCCATCTGTGCGAACTTGGCGGGATCAAAAAGGTTCTCTCCTCGCAAATGTGCCAGCCGACATTCCCTGTGCCCTTTGCGGAGCTGGCGGCCAAGCTCAGCTTTGAAGATTTCAAGGCGGGGGCTTCCTTCTGCCTTGGCGACGGCATTCATGTGCGTACGGCCCCGCTGAAGCATCCCGATGGCGGCACCGGCTATCGGATTGAGCATGAGGGCGTATCCGTCTGCTATGTGACCGATACGGAGCATGTTATCGGCCACCCGGATCAGGATATCCTCGATCTTATCGAGGGGGCGGATCTTGTCATCTATGATTCCACCTATACCGACGCTGAATATCCGTCCTACAAGGGATGGGGTCATTCGACCTGGCAGGAAGGCGTGCGTCTCTGCCGCGCCGCCGGGGTTGGCCAGCTGGCAATTTTCCATCACGACCCATCCCATGATGACGTGTTTATGGATGGCGTGGCGCTGGCCGCGCATGATATGTGGCCGAATGCCTTCGTCGCGCGGGAAGGCATGACGATTGAGCTGGATGCGGTCGGTCAGACCGACAGGGTTTCCATGGCGCTCTGAGCTCCGCGTCCCCGCCGGTTAATCTTCGCCGGGATTATGCCCTGTCAGCTCCAAAAAGGACGACACAAGCCGCGTATGCCGTTCGCCCTTTAGCCCCAGGACATAGGTCGTTTCCTTCAGGCTTTCATCCTCAATCTCGATACTGTGAATGCGCGAATCCCATTGTATTTCGGTTTCGGTCAGGAAAGTAATGCCGAGATCATTTGCAACCGCCTCGCGCCCGATTTCCTTGCTTTGCAGCGGAATGATCTTGTCGGCATCATGTTGCAGCAGCCTTGACCAGTGATTCCGTGCCTCGTTGCGGTTGGCGGGCGTGAAAGGCAGGATCAGAATCTGGTCCTGCAGGTCACGGAGGGTGACCGACTTCTTCGTTGACCAGGGATGTTTGTGCGATACGGCGACTTTAAGGGGCTCTTCTTCGATCTTGATGCCGAACAAACGGCTATCTGACGGCGGCGCATGATGGACGGCGAGATGGGCGCGAAAATCGAGCAGCTGTGTCTCGATCATATCTGCGGAGGCCGTCATGAAGGAGAGACGCACGCCGGGATACTGCGCATGAAAAGCGGCGACAAGCGGCAGGGAGGAAAGAGAGGAACTCGCCACCACATCAAGCCGCCCACTGTCCAGCGTGCCGATGGAGGACAGCAGCCTGTGCGCTTCCTCCTCAAGGCGCAGCATCTTGCGGGCGATCTCAAGCAGCAGCTTGCCCGATGCCGTGATTTCCGTCTTGCGGCCACGCCGCTGAAACAGCTTGGTGTTATAGGTCTGTTCAAGCGCCTGAATCTGCAATGTGACAGCCGGTTGAGTAAGCCCGAGGGTTTTGGCGGCGGCTGAAAAGCCCCCGGTTTCTGCCACGGCATGAAATGCCTTTAACTGCGCATGATTCATCTCATATATCCGGTTTACATCAGGGGGCGGCGCTAAATGTCCCCCTGTCTCTCTTACATTGCATAGTATTAACGTTAATAACGCTTAAGTTATGTTTTAACGCCTGTCAATTGAGATGTTTTTATTTAATACACCAATACAGAGTATACTTTTAATAGTAATTATTTAGTCTTTTCCGTTGTTATTTGAATTTCCCGTTTATGATGTGAATATTTGCTTTATAACCTGATAACCGGCCATTGGAATAGGGGCCGGAAAAAGGAGTGGAAGTGTGAGTACAACAATCTATCTTGTCCGCCACGGGGAGGCGGCGGCGACATGGGATCAGTCGCTGGATCCGGGCTTAAGCGCGCGCGGGGAGCGTCAGGCCATTGATATCGCATCGCAAATTCATCAGGAAATATCGCCGGTTGCGCTCTTCTCAAGCCCCCTTTTGCGGACGCGTGAAACCTCAAGGCCGCTGGCGGATCTGTGGCAGCAGGAACCGCTGGTCGCGCCGGAGCTGTCGGAGGTGCCCTCGGCCGGGCTGGACCTCGGCGGGCGGCGGGCATGGCTGGATCGCGTGCTGGCGGGGCGCTGGTCGGAACAGTCGGATCACCTGCAACACTGGCGTTCAACCATCCTGGATTTTACCGGACGCCAGACACAGGACGCGGTGTTTTTCACCCATTTTGTTGTCATCAACGCTATTGTCAGCGCCCTTGAAGGAAGCGATAATGTAATTGTGTTCCGTCCCGACCACTGTTCGGTCACCAAGATTCGCCTGTCCGGCGAAGGGATGGAGTTGATTGAAAAAGGAAGGGAAGCGGTTACCGTCGTAAAATAACCTTCTGCGCCGCCTGTCGCTTGCCTGTGGCGGCCTCGTTAATGAGATGATGCCTGTTATGACCCATGTACTCCCGCTAAAACCGGAACAACCGGAACAATCGGTTGGCCGTTCCATTGACGACTATCATGTTGAGGTTCATATCGGACATCTGCTCCGCCGTGCCCATCAGCGAGCCAGCGCCATTTTCCAGTCTCATATGGGTTATGAGCAGATTACGCCAACGCAATTCGCGGCGCTCACCAAGCTGCGCGACGAAGGGGAGCTGTCGCAGAATCACCTGGGCCGTCTGACTGCGATGGACCCGGCGACCATTCAGGGGGTAATCCGCCGTCTGATTGACCGCGGGCTGATCGAAACCCGCCCCGATGAAAGTGACCGGCGGCGCATGCTGTTGCGGCTGACCGAGGAAGGGCAGCGCATGACGGCGCAGTTGATCCCGCATGGTTTCGATATCACGGACGATACCCTTGAACCGCTGACGGAAGACGAAAAAGAAGAGATCGTCAGATTGCTGCGGAAGATAAGCTGATCCATCCGCCGCCCCGGGGGAGGGGGCCATCATGATGGTGTGCCTTACTGGATACCATTGGCCTTTTGCATCTCGCGGATATAGGCGACAAGGCCGCGGATTTCTTCCTCTGCGAGGTCGGGTTCGGCGGGCATATCGCCGAACGGCCATTTATCGGCCTTGACCCCCTTCCGGATGGAGAGGGCCAGCCTGGCATCATCCGTGGCGCCGGGCGCATACATCAGATGCACAAGCGGCGGGCCGACGCCATCGCGGCCGGCGGCATTCAGCCCATGGCAATAGGCGCATTTCGTATCGAATACAGCCTGTCCGTCCTCTGCCAGCGGGGTGAGGGCGGCTTCGGTCACTTCGACGATTGGCGCGCCGCTCAGGCTGTCCCGCTGTTCCGATTCCTGAAGCAGGATATAGCTGATGCCAAGAAAAAACAGAATCAGGACAATAAAGGTGATATTTTTGAGCAGGCTACTCATTATTCCACCATCACTATTTCTCTTTATCCAGAATATCCGGGTTTTTTGCGGCCGTACAGGGGAAAGCACGCGGACGTCACGACCGAGGGCAAAAATGACGGCCGGGGATTCCTGTCGGCGGCGAAACGCGCTATAAGCGGCATATAAGGTAACGGGTAAGGAAATTCTGGGCGATGCACTGGGTCCTTGAGCGGATAATTGTCGGGCGGGCGGACCGTCAGACGATTGCGAAATATGCGGTCGGGCCGGACCGGTTTCTTGGTGTTGGGCTGATGCTTTGCGCGGCGCTGCTGGGGCTTGGCGTGACGCAGCCGTTGATCACGTCGGGCGGTTTTATGGGGCTTCAGGGACAATATTCCCTGCTCGCCCTGATGGCGGAGTTTTTCAAAAGCGGGCGCGGCGGGCTGGCCCTGTCGCTGGCGGTACTGCTTGTTCTGCTGCCTGTGGTCCTCCTCTCGACCGCCTTTGACATCTGGTACAAATATGAGCTTGCAAGCGATAAATTCCTGCGAAAGTCCGCGCTGCTGCGGCATCTGGCGCGCGCCATCCTGCTTGTGCTTGCGCTGTTGATCGGTGCGCTGGTTTTTGTCGGCCAGCAGGCGGCGATCACCCTGCATCTGGCCGCTTATTATCTGGTGATAACGCTCGCGCTGCAGAGGCTGGCGGCGGCGCGCCTGCAACCTCTTCTGAATGCCGTCCAGTTCGTGGAGGAGGATAAAAGTTAACAGAAAATTAAGATTTTAACCGGAAAGTTGACGGGCTGCCGCCCGCATTCTCTTCTTTTCGGCAGTCCTATTATTTGTCCAAGGATAATATGTTGTTTAAATTTGTTTTCACAAAGACCGCCCGGTATCCGGGGCTTGAGGTCGAACATAACCAGTTCCGTCGGACCCTCCGCACGCTTGCCGTCAATATCAAATACCGGGGCCTGAAACGAACCCTTCTCGGGCTATTGGCCGCCCTGTTCGCCAAAACAAGATTTCATATCCTCGAAGAATACCGGTTTTTCCGCCAGAATATGCGCGAAATCGGTCTTGATATTGCGGGGGTGGTCGAGACGGACATGCTGGATATTCCGGAGGAGCGGAAGGAATCGGCAAAACGCTATGAAGCATCCTCGGATTATGAATTCCGCTATGTTGTGGAAAAGCTGCATCTCGATTACGAGAAATATCATTTCATTGATTTCGGCTCGGGCAAGGGGGCGGTACTCGCCTCGGCGTCCCGCTATCCGTTCAAATCGGTAACCGGCGTGGAGCTCAGTCAGGCCCTGCATGAAACCGCGACCCGCAATATCGCCG
>CEOG01023824.1_pt1 | contig 10611 bp, 5 predicted proteins | sample 530301 | NCBI WGS metagenome assembly CEOG01 (sample SAMEA2619903, study PRJEB7988) | marine metagenome | biome: marine biome (ENVO:00000447); feature: surface water layer (ENVO:00002042); material: "saline water (ENVO:00002010), including plankton (ENVO:xxxxxxxx)" | depth 5 m | reverse complement strand
TACCCGCGGGTGCGACGGCAGCGCCGACGAACACTCGCCCCTACAAACGACGACAGGTAATGCATGGCAGTTACGATCAAGACAGCGGACGAAATCGAAAAGATGCGCGTGGCCGGGCGCCTGGCCGCCGAGGTTCTGGAGATGATCCGGCCCCGGGTTGAGCCCGGCATTACCACCGGGGAACTCGACCGGATTTGCCACGAGTACATTACCGAGGTGCAGCAGGCCATCCCCGCTCCCCTGAACTACCACGGCTTCCCGCGCTCCATCTGCACCTCGATCAACGAGGTGGTGTGCCACGGCATTCCCTCGGATACCAAAAAACTGAAGTCCGGCGACATCGTCAACATCGATGTCACCGTCATCAAGGACGGCTACCACGGCGACACCAGTATCATGGTAGAGGTCGGCGAGGTGGCTCCACATGCCCAGCGCCTGATACAGGTCACCCAGGAATGCCTCTACAAAGCCCTCGCTCTGGTGCGACCTGGCACGACGCTGGGTGACATCGGCGCGGTCATCCAGGAGCACGCAGAGAAAAACTACTACTCCGTGGTCCGGGAGTACTGTGGGCACGGTATCGGCAAGGTGTTCCACGAAGATCCCCAGGTGCTGCACTATGGCAAGCCGGGCACCGGCCTGGTGCTGGAGGAAGGCATGACCTTCACTATCGAGCCGATGATCAACGCCGGCCGCCGTCACACAAAGCTCAACGCAAAGGACGGCTGGACGGTCACCACCCGTGACGGCAGGCTCTCCGCCCAGTGGGAGCACACCCTCGGTGTAACGGCCGATGGCTGCGAAATTTTCACGCGGCGCGCCGATGAAAGCTTCTGATTCCGCTGGCGCCGCCTACGCCCAGAGTCCACAGCTGCCTGCAGAGCTGTTCGATCACGCAGCCTTTGCCGCCGCCGTTGCCGCGGGCAACACCCTGCAGGCCGGCAAACAGGCGCTGAAAACAGCCGCTGACTATCTGGACGCCCAGTTCACCGCGGGCACCCGGGTGGGGGAGCTGCTGCGCCTGCGCTCCTGGTTCATGGACGTGCTGCTGGGCACCCTGTGGGATAACAGCGACTGGTCAGGGGTGGAGCCCGCACTGGTCGCCGTGGGAGGTTACGGCCGCGGCGAGCTGCACCCCCACTCGGACATCGACATCCTCGTACTGCTGGGGGAGGACAGCGAGCCCTGCCACGCGCAGCTGGAACGCTTCCTCACCCAGCTATGGGATCTGGGACTGAACATCGGGCACAGTGTGCGCACCGTCAGCGAGTGCTGTAGCAAGGCGCGCAAGGACATCACCATACTCACCAACCTGATGGAAACGCGGGTGATTCGCGGGCCACAGGCGCTCATGGAAGACGTTCGGGCGCGCACCGGACCCGACCAGATGTGGCCCAGCGCTGACTTCTTCCGCGCCAAGCTTGAGGAGCAGCGGGCCCGACACGCCAAATTCGCCGATACCGAATACAACCTGGAGCCGAACGTAAAGAGCTCACCCGGCGGCCTGCGCGACCTGCAGATCATCGCGTGGATAGCGGAACGCCATTTCGGTGTCGACTCTCTGGAGAACATGGACACGGGAGAATTTCTCACCCCGGACGAACGCCGCATGCTGCTGCATGGCCGGGATTTCATGTGGCAGGTGCGCTACGCCCTGCACATGGTCGCGGGGCGCGAGGAAGATCGCCTGCTGTTCGACCACCAGCGCACCCTGGCGGCACTCTGGGGTTTCAAGGATGGCAAGAAGCTCGCCGTCGAGCAGTTCATGCAGACCTACTATCGCTGGGCGCTGGCGCTCGGTGAGCTGAATGAGCTGCTGATACAGAATTTCGACCACGCCATCCTCAGGGCCGACCAGCTGGACGAGGTGCGCATCCTCAACGAGCGTTTTCAGGTACGCAACGGCTATATCGAATCCCTGCGCGACGACCTGTTCAGCTCACAGCCCAACGCGCTGCTGGAAATATTCGTGCTCGCCGGTCGCGAGCCGGGCATCATTGGGGTCGGCACCGCCACCATCCGCCTCATTCGCGAGCATCGACACCTGGTCAACAGCGCCTTTCGCGCAGACCCGGCAAACCGCGCCAGCTTCCTCGAGATCCTCCGCTCGCCCCACAACATGACGCGACTGCTGCGCGGTATGGCGCGCTACGGCATTCTCGGCAACTACCTGCCCGAATTCGGCAAGATCGTGGGGCAGATGCAGCATGACCTGTTCCATACCTATACGGTGGACGCCCACACCCTGGAAGTCATCCAGTACATGCGCCGCTTCCAGAAACCCGAGTTCGACGAGCGCTTCCCGGTCAGCAGTCGCGTTGCCAGGCGACTGCCCAAGATCGAGCTGCTCTACATCGCCGGGCTGTATCACGATATCGGCAAGGGGCGCGGTGGCGATCACTCGGAACTGGGCGCGGTGGATGCCGCGCGCTTCTGTACCGAGCACGGCCTGAGCGAGGAGGATGCAGAACTGGTGGTATGGCTGGTGCGCAACCACCTGACCATGTCCGCCGTTTCCCAGCGCAAGGACATCTCCGACCCGGAGGTAATCCAGCAGTTCGCCCACCATGTGGGCGACCTGAACCGGCTCGACTACCTGTTCACCCTGACCGTTGCCGACATCAACGCCACCAATCCCACACTGTGGAACGCCTGGCGCGGCAGCCTGTTGCGACAGCTGTATACGGGGACGCGGCGGGCGCTGCGGCGCGGGCTGGAAAACCCGGTGGACAAGCAGGTGTGGATTGAGCAGACCCGCAAGGCGGCAGCGGATCTGCTGGAATACCGCGGTTTCACTGCCGAGGAGTTGGAAGACCTGTGGCGGGAGCAGGGCGAGGACTACTTCCTGCGCGAGAAACCCGAGGATATCGCCTGGCACACCGAGGCGATTGCCGGGCATTATGAGCGCGACCAGCCCTTGGTCCTGATCCGCAACAGCTCGGACTCCAGCGTGGCCAATGCGACGCAGATCTTCATCCACGCGCGCAGCCACGCGCAGCTGTTTTCGCGGGTCTGTGCCGAGCTGGAGCAGTTGGAGCTCAGCGTCCACGATGCGCGCATCTACAACGCCCGTGACGGCATGAGCCTGGACACTTTTTTCGTGCTCAATTCCGATGGCAGCCCCATCGCCGACGACAGCGCGCGCCTGCGGCACATCCGTGACCAGGTGGCGCGTTCACTGGCGGCGGCGGACTTTGACCGTGCCCCCAACATTCAGCGCCTCACGCCACGACAGATCAAATCTTTCCCGGTGCCCACTGAAACCAGCATGTTCCTGGACGAGATCAAACAGGTGACGGTGCTGGAAGTGTCGTCCCGGGACCGCCCCGGCCTGCTCGCGCGGGTTGGCCGGATCTTCGTCGAGCACGGCGTGGAGCTGCAGGCCGCCAAGATCCAGACCCTGGGCGAACGGGTTGAGGACGTTTTTTTCATCACCGATGCCGAGCAGCGGCCGCTGCAGGACGAAGCGCTCTGTACCGCCATCCAGAATGCCATCAAAGTGCAGCTTGACGATCAACTCGAGGACCACTAGCGCCCCATGAACGCCCTGCTCGGTGCGCTGCACCCCTACCCCTTTGAAAAACTGCGCGCACTGTTCGCCGACCTGCAGCCACCCGGCGACCTGGCGCACATTCCCCTGTCCATCGGCGAACCGCGCCATCCCTCGCCACCGTTCGTGCTGGAAACACTCGCAGCGAACCTCCCGCTGCTGGCCAACTACCCCGCCACCCGCGGCGAGGCACCCCTGCGCGAGACCATTGCCGGCTGGCTGCAACAGCGTTTTCAGCTGCCACGGGTGGATCCGGAATCCGAAATCCTGCCCGTGAACGGCACACGCGAGGCACTGTTTGCCTTCGCCCAGGCGGTGGTGACCGCCGGCGCCGGCGCGACGGTGGTCAGCCCCAATCCGTTCTACCAGATTTACGAGGGCGCAGCGCTGCTGGCCGGTGCGCGGCCCGAGTTCGTGAACGCCAGCGCCGCGACGGGTCACCTGCCCGATTTTGCCGCGGTACCCGAATCCGTATGGCAACGCTGCCAGCTGCTCTATATTTGCACCCCGGGCAACCCCAGCGGCGCGGTGATGAGTGTGGCAGCGCTGCAATCGCTGGTGGAACTGGCGGAGCGGCACGACTTCACTATTGCCAGCGACGAGTGCTACTCGGAAATCTACGCTGATGAAGGCAGTCCCCCGCCGGGCCTGTTGCAGGCCTGCGCGGCGATGGGGAACGACCGTTTCCGGCGCTGCGTGGTATTCCACAGCCTGAGCAAACGCTCCAACCTGCCGGGGTTGCGCTCCGGCTTCGTGGCCGGGGACGCCGGGGTACTCGCCGACTTCCTGCGCTACCGCACCTACCACGGCTGCGCCATGCCCCTGCATCACCAGCAGGCCAGCGTGGCGGCCTGGGGCGACGAGGACCACGTGCGCGCCAACCGCGCGCTGTATCGGCAGAAATTCGACGCGGTGCTGCCCATTCTGCGGGGGCACCTGACCGTGGAGCGACCAGATGCCGGTTTCTATCTCTGGCCGGAAACACCGCTGGCCGATACCGAGTTCGCCCGGCTGCTGTATCAACAGGCGCACATCACCGTGGTCCCCGGCAGCTTTCTCGCCCGCGAGACGCCCCAGGGCAATCCTGGCAGCAACCGGGTGCGCATGGCGCTGGTGGCATCGCTGGACGACTGCGTGGAAGCCGCCGAGCGCATCGTCAGCGTGCTGGGGCAGCGCTAGGCCATGCTGCCAAAAGCCCAGCGCGTTGCGTTTATCCAGCAACGCCTGCAGGAACTCTATCCCGAGCCGCCTGTCCCGCTGGACCACAGCGACCCGTATACCCTGCTGATTGCCGTCCTGCTCAGCGCCCAGTGCACCGATGAGCGGGTCAATCAGGTGACCCCTGCGCTGTTCGCCCGCGCCGACAATCCGCAGGACATGGCGCGGCTCACCGTCGAGGAGATCAGGGCGATCATCCGCCCCTGCGGCCTGTCGCCGCAGAAATCTGCCGCCATCAAGCGCCTCAGTGAAATCCTGCTGGCTGAACACCAGGGTGTGGTACCCGCTGACATGGAGGCACTTGAGCGCCTGCCGGGGGTCGGTCACAAAACCGCCAGTGTGGTGATGTCGCAGGCCTTCGGGGTGCCCGCCTTTCCCGTCGATACGCATATTCACCGACTGGCACAGCGCTGGGGACTCACCAGCGGCAAAAGCGTGGTCCAGACCGAGCGCGACCTGAAGCGGCTGTTTCCGCGCGAGGCCTGGAACCGGTTGCACCTGCAGATCATCTTCTACGGGCGCGAGTTCTGTTCAGCACGCGGCTGCGATGGCCGTGTGTGCGAGATCTGCCGCACCTGCTACCCGGAGCGCAAACACCCCAAACGCACTCGCAAAGCCTGAACGGGTGCGTGACGGCAGCCGCCGGACTCGTGACATCAGTATGCGTTGTGGCCCTTGAACGGGACTGTATGCACCCCGGTCCACTGTGTATGCGATGGGTGCGTAGCATAAATAACCGCTCCAATACAAACACGAGGCGCCTTGCGGGTGTCACGAGCGCGTGGGAAGAATCCGCACAGACAACGCATCTCGCGTTGAGGCGGATTCTGGCCAGCATCCGGCGTGTGCATCGGGGGACTGGCAGGGGAGAGGGGCGAATGCATCAAAAAGAGCAGGGCCGGTTCTACTGGGTGGCGGGCGCACTCGTGCAACTCCTGGGGGCGATGGCCGCGTTTGCGCAACCCACGCTGATTACGCCGCTGGATGTGGCCCGATCGCACCAGTATTCCTCCGTGACGGATGACCACTCGCAGTCCGGGCTCTATGACGTCAAGAGTCCCCTGGAAATTCACGTGCGCATTCATCACCTGCACGTGCCCAAGGAGGGATACGCCACAATCACGTATACATTCGCTCAGGAAAATAAGGACAGTGCGGTGATCCGCCGTGGCCGCGGTGAGCAATCCATCGCTACGCTGAACGCCAGCCGTATCCTCAGCGGGAAGGCCTTCGCAAACATGGATATTCCCAAGGGCGAGAGGGCGGTGCTGTACGGTTGGCCGGCCACCGAAGCCAACATCACCCTCTCCAACTTCCTGGTGGACGAACTGCACCTCCTCGACACGGGCCAGTGGTTCTCCTTTCACCAGCCCCAGAACAACGTGTCCAAACATAACAAAGCAACGGGCCCCCGTCTGGAGCCTCGCTAACCGGCTCGCAGGCGATGGCGAACCTCCCGATTTTCGCCCAGGGGCGACCCAAGGTGGATAAGAAGATGGCCCGTTTACTCCTACATGTCGTTGGCACGCTGTGCGTTCTGCTCCCGGCGATATCGGCCCCTGCGGCCATACCCCCACCTTTGAGCAACCCGGATGTGTCGCCTGAGCCGGCACTCGGAGCCGAGCATCACGGTGCGCTTTCGGGTCGGGCCGCCGTGAGCGCTGGCGGCAACGCGGCCTACACGATTCCACTGGAACTGCCGCCGGCCCGTCGGGGGCTGGTCCCCGACCTGTCACTCTCCTACAACAGCAACATGCAGAATTCGATCGTGGGTTTGGGGTGGTTTCTGCAGGGTACGTCTGCGATTACCCGTTGCCCCAAAACCCTCAGCCAGGACAATGAATCCCGCCCGGTGCGGTATGACCTTGATGATGCCTATTGCCTGGACGGCCACAAGCTGGTCGCCGTCTCCGGCACCTACGGCGCCCACGGCACGGTCTATCGCACAGAGATCGATCAGTTCAAGTCGATACAGTCGTGGACGGAGGCCGGCGTGCCCGGCGGGCCAGCCTCGTTCGAAGTCAGAACGAAGAGCGGTTTGCGTCTCTTCTACGGCACAAGTTCTGATTCCCGGGTGGAAGGTCAGGGCTCAGGCGCGGTACGCACCTGGGCGCTGCACCGGGTAGAGGACGCTTCAACAAACTTCTACCGATACATCTATCACGAGAACACCACGCTTGGGCAGCACTACATCACCAAAATCGAATATAACCCGGTACCCGTTGTCGGTGGCGGGGGCCAGATCACCTGGCAGGCGCCCGACACGGAAGTAAATTTTCTCTATGAGGCCAGACCCGACACCCCCACCCACTATGAGGGCGGCTCCCCCTACCAGCCCACGCCGCAACGTATTGCCCAGATACAAACGCGGGTTGATGGCCATCTGGTTTTTGATTACCAGTTGACCTACGAGACTGTCGGTGCCGACGACCGGTCGCGGCTGATCCGTATCGATAGGTGTGACGGTGTGGGTGAGTGTCAGGAGCCGATTGAATTGGAATGGTGGGATAATGATGTCCCGGGGTATACCGAATCCACGATGACCGTCCCCTATTTCCATGCCAGCGGGAGTACCGGAACAAACAGTTCAGCTGCGAAGATCGGGCAGACGCATAACGTGCCGCGCTGGCACGATGTCAATGGTGATGGCAAACCCGACTATGTACTGCCCGCTCCGAATACCCACGGTCAGTTTCCGAACTCGAACATGAGTTTCGATGTTTTGCTCTCGCAAGCCTCAGGCGGTTACCTGTCGCAAACCTGGACGACGGCGCTGGGCGGGCATCCGAAGGATTTCAGCTGGGTGGATATCGACGGAGATGGGCGAACGGATATCGTCAAGGTACCCACGGGCGGTGGTACGCTGAAAACAGCGTTATCGACAGGCAGTGGTTTCCAGGACAACTCAGGGTACGACAACGCCTCCTTGTCCAGCGGGTCGTTCCCCAACCCACAGTACTACCGCCTCGCCGACATGAATGGTGATGGCTTGTTCGATCTGGTGCGTATGGAGGAAACGCACCGCTACCTGGGCGGTTGGGTGTATGAGCTTGATGTCATCCGGGTTCGCGTTTACCTCAATACCGGCACGGGGTTTGCCTCGAGCTCTGTATTGTGGGGCGGACCCTTTCCTGCCGACAAGTACGACCTGCTGGATTTGACGGGAGACGGCCTTGCCGACCTGGTTGTGAACGACCAGAGAGTCTATGCCAACACAGGACACCAACTGGAAGCGCAATGGCAGGACTTCACCGCGCCTCCCGGTGGGTTTGATGTAGTGGCATATGCAGACGTCGACGGCGACGGGCTGCTGGATCGACGTGTCATGACCTGGCAGTCGAATGGAACCTGGCAGGGCGTGTGGGTGTGCTGCGAAGTGCAGCGCAATACGGGGACACGCTTTCTGAGTGTGCAGAGTCCGGTTTCCTCCAAACAGCCCGCCTACGTCATTGATGATAATTCGCTCCTCGACGAGTATTGGCGCGCTGCATCAACCAGCGAGGTTGAGACCGGGGTCGGTGCCACCGCGCCGCCGGTCTTGTCTACAGACCTCCATGTGGATTATTCGACAGACAGCAGCGGCACGAACTTCAACGACACCACAACCACCTATAATGAGCGGATGAACTTCTTTCATCAGTGGACGGACCTGAACGGCGATGGCCTGAATGACCTGACGCTGTCGCGTACCCGGTATTGCCATACCTATAACGTCACCTATTCCTACGCAGGTGGTTATGTGACAAAGAAACGTTGGCGTAACTGTGAGGACGGCGAGCTCAAGGTTTTTATGGCTCACGGGGCGCGCCTGAACCTGCTGAAGACCGTCCGCGAGTCCTTCGGGCGCGAAACCGAGTTCACGTACAAGCCACTGACAGACACCTCAGTCTACACCAAGGGTGGCAGTGCGGTATTTCCGGATTACGATATCCAGGACAGCACCCCCGTGGTGTCACGGCTGCGCCAGTCCAATGGCATCGGTGGCTACACGACGACCGACTACCGCTACCAGGGCCTCGTGCGCAATGTGCAGGGCAGGGGCAGCCTCGGCTTCGAGAAGATCACGGTGGACAATAGTGACACCGGCATCCTGACGGAAACGGAGTACAGCCAGACCTTCCCTCACATCGCCAAGGCGACCCGGGTTTCCACCTACCGCGCCAGCGACCAACGGCTACTGAGCCGGGTAACGACGAACTACAGCGCGCAATCCACGGCGGCGGCCAACGTGGTCTACTCCTACGTGGACACACAGATCGAACAGCGCTATGCCCTTGAGGGTGCACCGGGGCGCTTGTTGTCGACGACCACGACCAGCAACAGCGACCTGGACCTCTATGGCAATGTCGGTGAAACCGAAGTGGTGACGGTCGACCACGAGAACGCACTGCAGCACACGTCGCTGACCCTGCGCGACTATGCGACGAATGCCAGCCCCAGCGTGTGGCGGGTCGGCGACCTTATCGCCATTGAGCAGAAGACCTGGCGCAATGGGGTGAACGAGCCTGCAAAAGACCGTCGGTCGACCTTTACCTACGATCCGCTGACCGGCTACCGCGTGTCGGAAACCCGCGAACCCGGCGGCGGTGTGGGTATCGAGCTGACGGAAACCCGCGCCTATGATGCTGCAGGCAATGTCGTAGCCACCACGCAATCCGGTCCTGGCATCGTCTCGCGCACGTCAACGACGGGGTTTGATAGCAAACTACTCCTCCCGGTCACCGTCACCAACGCCCTGGGCCATGTACAGTCCACAACCTGGGACCGCAGGCTGGGGGTCATGCTGTCAGAAACCGACCCCAATGGCGTGCAGACCCAGAAGACGTACAGCGCCTTCGGTCTGCCCAATACAGTGGCGCAGGCCGGCGGCCCCCTGACTGAATACCTGCGCTTTGCCTGCTCGGATGCGTCCTGTGACGTGATCGATGCCACGACGTATGTCGAGGTGCGCGAAACGGGTGCCGCGACAAAACGCGAGTACTTTGACCGGTTGGGGCGCGTGGTGCGTACGCGCACGCAGGCGTTTGATGGCCGGCGTGTGAATGTGGATACCGAGTACGACACCGCGGGACGCGTTTATCGGCGGTCGGAACCCTATTTTGACGGTGACACTCCCCAGTGGAACGTGCCCAGCTACGATAGTCTGGGCAGGGAAGTGGCGCTGACTGCAGTGGATGCCAGTGCGTCCCGCACTACGGTGTACGATGGCTTTGAAACTGCCGTCACCGACGCGGGCAATCGGGTACGCACCACGCGCATGAACGCCCTGGGCCAGAGTGTCCGCGTGGTCGATGCGCAGAGCCTGGTCAGCGAGTTCGATTACGATGCGGTGGGTAACCGAACGCTGGCCACCCATGCCGTGGGTACGGCGCACCAGAGCAGCGTGGCCTATGACTACGACCGTCTGGGCCGTCTTATTGAGGAAGATGACCCCAACCGGGGGGTGCACGCCTACACCTACGATGCTCTGGGTAACCGCCTGACCGAGGTAACACCCAGGCTCGCCGCCGCGGCACAGAGCATTGCCTACCAGTACGATCTGCTGAATCGCCCCGTCAGCCGTACCGAGCCGGAAGGAACGACCACCTGGACCTATGACGACGTGACTGCGGGCAACCTCGGCCTCGGCAAGGTCCACGAAGAGAGCATGACCGGCTACAGCAAGGTGTACAGCTACTCGCCGTTCGCTGATGGCCGGCTGACCGGCACCACGATCACGATAGGTACCGAAAGCTATACCACGGTGTACAGCTATGACGCGCAGGGGCGCCCGCTGACCGAGCAGTACCCCGACAATACCACCACGCCGGGCGGCTTTGTGGTGCAGTACACGTATAGCCCCG
>CEOG01034650.1_pt1 | contig 10622 bp, 8 predicted proteins | sample 530301 | NCBI WGS metagenome assembly CEOG01 (sample SAMEA2619903, study PRJEB7988) | marine metagenome | biome: marine biome (ENVO:00000447); feature: surface water layer (ENVO:00002042); material: "saline water (ENVO:00002010), including plankton (ENVO:xxxxxxxx)" | depth 5 m | reverse complement strand
AGGGCATCAATAGCGTTGGTGACAAACTCAAGAATTTTGCGATGGAGAGAATTCTTGCTCCGATTCAAGAATTTGTGAAACCTCTGATTGCCAAGATGAAGACCATCGCAGGCAAGATGATCGATCCGTTGTTTAACAACCCTCTTGGTAAGAATATTCTAGCGGCACTGAAGAAAAAGGGTGTTAGTGGTCCTGCAGACTTTGTGGGTATTGCTAAGAGAGTTGGTGGTAAAGCATTACCTATTATTGGTGGTCTTGTAAATTTACTCTTTGCATATGAAAGATTTGCAGGTGGAGATCCCTTTGGTGGATTGTTAGAATCACTGTCTGCAGGTTTTGACCTTGCTGGTTTAATCCCTGGTGGTCAGTTTGGTCCTCCAATCTCGATGGGTATTGATGCATATATGTTTGCCAGAGATCTAATTCCTGGTGTGCAAGAATTTGAAGAGGGAATGATCAGCAAAATTCCTGGTGCTACGGCAGTCGGAGACTTCATGAAGAAACTTGCCGAGCCCCTTCCTAAGAATCTGATTGGTAACATTATCAATGCATTAGGTGGCGGCGGTGAGGATACCATCTCCGACGAAGCTATGTCAATGGTTGATGAGTATGCTAAGGGTGGTAAAGTTGCACTGTATGCTGGTCATGCAGACATGAAGACTGATGGTAGTGCTGGTAGTGCATATGGCACAAGTGGTGGTGGCATCAAAGGAAATCTGTCAACAGCACCACAGCAGTCTTATGCCAAAGGATATCAAAGTAATGAAGCATTTTTCAATGATAAGATCGCACAGAAGGCAGCACAAAAGGCAGGTGATCTTGGAATTTATAGAAAACCAGTAAGAGTTGGTCCTGGATCTAGTCCGCAGTCCAACTATTCTAGAATTGATAAAGATAATGCTGCTGGCATTACGACAGTTGAAATTCATATGGACGCACCCAAACCTATGGGTATGCGTGGCATGATGGGCACCAGTCCCGATATGAGGACTAGAGGTAATAATAACGGATTCTTAAAAGCATTGAATTCTGCCTATGGTATACACAGGACTCAAAAGGGTCTTGGATCTGTAAACAGAAACAGTCTGTCTGCACTCCTGGAAGTTGCTCCTCTCGGATGGGATGTATTAAAAAATCACAACTCTTTTATTGAAACTGAGTCTTCAAAGATTGCAAATGCAATCAAGGCAGGTGCAAAGGGTAAAGTCCCTGAAGTTACTGGAGACACCAACGCTGGTGCTGCTACAGATGCTGGTGATTATACTGGTGATGATAGTAGTGGAGGTAATACTTCTTCTCCTGCATCTATAGAGGCACCTCCTGCAGATCCACCACCACCGCCAAATCCCATGGCTGCACTTCAGAATTTGCAGCAAGGATTATTTGATGCGTTTGGGATGGAAGATAAATCTGCTGCTATTGAAGCAAAGGAAGAATCTATGACTCCTGCAGACACATTTAAGATGGCTGCCGAAGGAAAATTAAAAGGATTTAGTAGTGGAATTGAATTAAGTAAATTCGATTTCTCGAAAGAATTTGCAATGCAAAATGATGATGCAAACATGGTGCCCTTCCCAGTTGCAATTGAGATGCCAGTCCCAATTACCATTAAGACTGCAATAAATACTGGTGGCGATGAAATTGTCAGTGTCCGTAAATCTCCCTTTGTAGATAAGTAATGGCTCCTCAAGTAAAGAAAAGTGCCAAGATTAATTTCTATAAATTTGTTTCACCTGTAAAGGTAACAGGTAAAATGGAGGATGCTGCGGTTGTCAAGGCACAGAATTCAACCACCTCCGCCATCAACAATCTTGGCAAAACTTTAAACTCTTTAGCAAAAGTTTTAACAGAGTTTAGAGATAATCAAGTCAAACTTCTTCAGAGTTTTGAAGCAACAGCACCCAAGAAGTTTATCCCCAAGTTTAATAAACCAGAACAGTCAGATCCACTTGAGCAAGAGGAAGAAGAGCAAGGATCTGGAATGCAAGCGCCAGGTTGGTTGGAATCTATTTTCAATCTGATTAAAGATTTCATTTCACTTGCTATTGTTGGACCAGCACTTGCCTGGTTGTCTGATCCTGAGAATAGACAATCGATTGTTGATACCTTAGAAACCATTGGTAAGATATTTGAAATTATTGGTGGATTTGTAACCGACAGGGTTAAAGGTGCCATCGATGGTTTATATGATTTCTTCAAAGAAGATGCTTCTTGGTGGGAGAGACTAACAGGATTCCTGAAAGGATTTGGCAACTTTGCCCTCTTAATGATTGGTTTGCGATGGCTTACCAATCCAGTAAAGATGGTCAAGGATATTGGAAAGGTAATTAATACATTCTGGAAAGTACTTAAAGCACTGGGCACAGGATTAACAAAACGAGGATTAGGTAAAGGTAGACTTCCTGCAACAGGTGGAGGAAGACGTAGAGGTGGAGTAGCAGGCACTCTTCTAACTATCGGTGCTGGTGTTGGCACTGGAATGATACTCAACCAGGCGATGCAGGGCGGTGAACCAGAGGAAAAAGCCAAGGGTGGCAAATTAAAGCAAAGAGCAGGCGGCGGATTTATTAATGGTCCTATGTCGGGATATCCTGTGTCCATGGATGGTGGTAACTCCACATCATTCATTGGTCATGGTTTAGAATATGTTGCACAAAAATCATCTGGTGGATTCGTAGTCCCAATCAACACTCCAGCAACAAAAAATAATCCTGGATTGATGGGACAAAGGATGACCGAGGCATCTCGTATGGGATATGACCTTGGTGGAATGTTTAGTGGATTTGATGGTGGTGGTGAGTTTAGGGGTGGCAAACCTCAAGGCAAGATGAAGGAGAGGTCGAAGAAAGAGGAAAAGCGTTTCCAGAAACTCTTCATGGCTGCTGGCGGTGAGCTTGGCAAACTTGGTGATGGCACTAGATTAGTTAATGCTGCCCGTGGTATGTGTACTACTGGTGTTTTGGAGACTGCTGAGGCAAATAATGCTAAGGTTGGTGCTCCTCACGTTGCTACTGCTCGTGACCCCAATAATCCTCGCGGTTTGATGGCACAAGCAGTGAAAGACTTTGGTTATGCTGCATTAAATATTGGTCAACCTAAAAAAATCACATCACCATATGGACATGTGAATGTCAAGGAGATGAATTTTGGACAATGGAAGAAAGCAGTTAAAGGAAACAAAGTCCCATCAGGATCATTAGTTTTTTCTACTAGACATACCGATTGGAATAATTCTGCTAGCAGTAGTGGCAATGACTCTGCTATTGCAAAAAATGGTGGTAGAAAACTCTGGAGTGGACACTGGCAGGCAGTTGTCGATGGTGTTGGTGCTGTATATGGTGCTGGCACTAAGAAGGTTGTTGCACTTGTCCACCCTAGCAACCATAAAGGTGGTTATGATGGCAAAGGTGGAAACAATGAGGGTGGTGGCAGTGAAATGGCACTCTCTGGCAAAGCAAAAGAATTGGTTGGAAGTGACAAACCATTCCTAAAAGAAGTAAAGAGAGTTGCTGGAAAGGTTGGTGTGCATCCTTCAGACTTACTTGGATTGATGGCATCTGAGTCTGGGTTGAATCCACAGGCACAAAATAAAAGTGGTGCTACAGGTTTGATTCAGTTTATGCCTGCAACTGCTGCTGGATTGGGCACATCTACTGCTGCTCTAAAACAAATGAATAGAGTAGAGCAGATGAAGTATGTCGAAAAATTCTTGTTAAAGACTGTGCCTAAAGGTGCTACACCAGGGCATTTATATACTGCTGTATATCTACCTGCATTTGCAAAGAAAGATGCAAATTATGTCCTTGCTAAGAAAGGTGGATTTACAGATGATTGGGGTCATCACCCCGCATCATGGTATACACAAAATTCTGGTCTAGATCAGAATAACGATGGTCAAATTACCATTGGTGAATTGGGTAAAAGAATCGAGAAGAAAAAGAGAGAATTTGGCATCACTGGTGGAGGATCAACAGGTAGTTACACTGGCGACAGTAGTAATGTTGATGGCACCGATGATAGTGGTAACAGTATTAATGGTATTGCTCCACAACTACCATCAAATCCAATGGAAGCATTATCATCTTTGCAGTCGGGACTATTCTCGGCATTTGGTATGGATGCTTCATCTTCAACTCCCCCAACATCTCAAGCTGCAGCATCAGCGAAGCAGGGCAATAAGAGTGGCACTACTGGAGCAGGACAAGATAAACTTGGTCCTGGTCACATGAGATCTGGCAAAGGTGCTGGCACTCCTGGCGCTGGTGCATCTGGAGATTCTACAAGTGACACCAAACCTGGATCAACTGCTGGTGCAAGTAACGTTGGTGGGGTTTCTGCACCACCATCAGTCCCCCCTGCTGCATCTTCTTCGGGTGCAGGTGCAGTGACATCTACAGGCAGCACTTCTTCTAGTGCTATGGTTTCCCAAACTGGCAACGTTTTAAAAGCAAAGCAAAATAGACAGAAGCAGTTGAATCAAAATCTTGCATCTGTTGCAAACGTTGCAGCACAACAGAATCAGCAGGTCCAAGCTCTTGCTGCTCAATCAGCAGGAATTCCTGAAGCGGCACCTGGGGGAAGGAAAAAACCAAAAGTTATTTCTACAGGTGGTAGCGGTAGTCGAGACTTGGTGTCTCAACTAAATTCTAGTAACAATCCTATGAGGTCTAGTTTCTGATGGCAATTAACAGAGAAAGTGCTAACGACGTAAGTTTCTCTCTGAAAATCATCAGAGACGGTGAAGAGGTTGAGAGTCGCGAAGGTGCAGATAAGGTAGATGATTTTGTAATCTCTTGTATTATTACAGAGGGTATTGACAGTGCTGGTGTCCAAGCAGAGATCATGCTTCAGGACAGTGCAGATCTTATCAGCACACTAACTGGCAGTGAAACCTGGAGAATTGAGATTCAGACTGGTAACAGTGAAGCAGTCTATTTCTTTGTAGCATACAATATTGACAGTAGAGCAAGAAATGGACAGAGTGAAGCGTATATTATTCAGTGTGTTTCACTTGAGTTTATGGTCAATGAATCTGTTAATGTCTTTGGATCTTCCAGACAACTGTTTGACAATGAAGCAAAAGCAGAATCTATTGTAGATACACTACTTACGGGCACAAATTTCTTGGGATCGGCAAAGAATGTATTTGCTGAAGACTCTCAGAATGATCATCAGTTTATTGCTTGCAACTGGAGAGTATTTGATACCATTTACTGGATAGCACAAAGATCTATACGTCCATCTACAAGTGGCACAAATTCTCAGAATGGTTACATTTTCTGGGAAAACAGGATGGGGTATCACTTTAAGTCCATCGATAAAATTATTGACGATGTAAACAGTCAGAGTGATGCTGCGACTAATCAGAGTAATGGCACAGCTCGACTATATCGATATAGTTATGATCAAAAGAAGGCAGGAGATGAAGACTCAGATAACTACAAGATCAATTCTATTGTCTTCCCAGAAGACAGAAATTACCTGTTAGCACTCAGAAACGGATCTTGGTCTGGTTACAGTGTATCTCTTGACCCTTCGATTCTAACTAACTCCAAACTTTCCAACGAAGCACCAACAGCATATTCACCACATAGGTATAATATCAATGATGTGTGGGAAAATATGTCACATGTGCAGTGCAACTCTACGGATGGTAGTAGAAATCCTGTAGAAGATTTTACAGACAATGTAAAATCTCTTATTGACAAACCTAAGAGGATTAGATATAGTTGGTTGCCAAACAGAATTTTTGATACTAAAGGTGCTGAAGATCAGAGTGGTGGTGTCCCAGACAGAAAGTTATATGACGAGATGCCATATTTGCAATCATATCAACACCTAAGAGTTAAGAGTTTTAAAAATGTAAAACTAATCATTAGTATTCCTGGTAACGTTGATTTGTATTCTGGATATGGTCTTGACGTTTACATTCCTAAGTCGAAACCAAACGGTGATAGGATTGATCCAGATCAAAAATACAGCGGACTATATGTCATCGGTGGCATAAGACATAAGTTTAGTGGCACTGATCAGACATTGAATACTGAAGTTTTACTCTACAGAGATTCTGTCCCTGCTAACCCCGCATAAATATTATTGTACAAGGAGGTACTATGGAAAGTATCGAAAAACATATCGAGAAGGATAAAGAAATCCTTCAAGACCCAACAGTTTCCCCTCAGATGCGTCGTCATATCGAAGGTGAGTTGCACGATCTGGAGGAATATGTAGAGCACCACAAAAAAGAAATCGAAGCAGGCGATCATCACGATCCATCATATCTTGAATTGTTCTGTGATCAGAACCCCAGTGAGCCTGAGTGTTTAGTTTATGACGACTAATTTTGAATCCTATCTTTTAGGACACTATTGTAATAAGTCACAAGCACAATCAAATCCCACAGAATACTCCTCAGTGTGTATTTTGTGGGAAAAAATAGATGGGGGATATCGGTCCAGAAACTACTATAGAGTAGACGGACTTGATAAACCTTATCGCCATAGAAAGCACAAAGTTGTCGAAGTATCAGAGACTGAAGTAATTGTAGAAAATTACAATCTGGACTGGACAAGACAGGAGGGATGTGATATGATATTCACATTCAAAGATAACGCTTGGCATGGAAAATTAAAAAATCCTGGTCAATGTTTGGTAAGGGATGGCGTCTATGTTGTCGCTGAAATTCACCTAACTAAAACAGGACTAGATAGTAGAGATCAAGGATTTGACTCTAACGATGAATTGGCATTCGGTAGTTTCCGAATGTATAAATTCTTACGAGGGCGAATAGCTCAGCGGTAGAGCTACTCGTTTACACCGAGTCGGTCGGGGGTTCGATCCCCTCTTCGCCCATTTTGAATTTTATTATGGCAAAACCAACGAAAGAAGAGATTATTGATCTCTTATACGATAATTACTCAGATTACTATACGCTTCCGCACTATGGTTTAGTGCCTGACTGGTATCTGAGGTATTGGGAATTGCACAACATGATTTTTGATTATCTAGAAGATGAAACTGAGTAATTATGGATTTCCCAATTTTTCAAGTAAACCTTAAGCACTATTCTATCCGTAACTGGGAAGAGAAAAAGAAACCGTTGTTAGATAAAATTCCAACGGGAGAGTATACGGATTTTATGGCATATCAGAGAGATCAGGCAGTGCCACCATATCTCGATGAGTTAAGTGATTGTGTCAAAGAAGAAGTTGCAGACTTCCAGCAATCATATCCATGTCCAGTTGTAATTACAAATGCCTGGACAGAAACCGCAAAGCAATATGATTATCATCCTGTCCATCAGCATGGCGCTACAGGATTTTCTGCTGTGTTGTATCTAGAGTTTGACCCCAGGTGTCATGAAGCAACTAAGTTTTATTCACCTTTTAATGATGCTGCAACAGGAGATCTGTTAGAATATCAACCTTTTGTTAAAGAGGGAGATCTAGTTATCTTCCCATCATATCTTTTGCATGAAGGTCCCATGAATAAGAGCACAAAGAAAAGGACAATCGTGTCTTTTAATATTATGGGAGAAGATGCTTTCAACGCATATAATGCAGGTGCTCAACGGTAATAAATAAATTTACCCAAGAGTTTCAATGGATAAATGAACGTTGATGGTATTGTAAATGAGCAGAATACAAACTTCGTAGGGAAGGATGGATTCTACTGGTGGATTGGTGAAATTGAAGATCATGAAGATCCGCTGAATCTAGGTAGAGTAAAGTGTAGAGTATTAAATTACTACACCAACCCCGAGTTTGGTAGTCCTGATAGTCTTCCTACACAAGATTTGCCGTGGGCAACTGTACTTCAGGGCACAGACCAAGCAGGTAATGATGGGCAGGGACATTCCTCTGGTCAGTTACAACCTGGCGCTATTGTCATGGGATTCTTCATGGATGGCGAGAGTGCTCAGATGCCTGTTGTTATGGGTGTCTTGCGTGTAAACAAAGGCGAAAACAGCACAGACAAGAGATTTATTTTTACTGGTGAGCAACTTCCTCAGGGTCTTGGTGTAAACGCAGCAACTACACCATCAGGCGAACCTAACACTAGCAACCAAAAAGTTGCAGAGCCTGTGCAAAACAACTCGGTTGCAATTCCAAATAACGGTAAACCCCCTGGCACTGGTAGTGGATCACCACAAAACGTTGGTAACGCACAGGGAATTAGTGGATCTGCTGGTAATAGTCAGAAACCACTAACTCCAGAAAAACCTATCCCTGCAGCAAATGGTGTTGGTGGACCATGGAAGACATTGGAATACCAACTACAATATCTTTGTGAAGATATTGCTAACACCGCTGGCAACCTTGTCAGATCAGACAGCGGTGAGTTTATCGATGTAGTTGAAAATAAAGTTGTTACACTTGATAAACTGCTGACAAAAATTAGAAACTTTTTGAGCGCAGTGTTTGCACAGGTTGTTTCTGCAATTCGTCTTCAGTTGGATCAACTTGTCCAACAAATTGAGGGAGCAAGTTTCATCACATCATTCTTTGGAATTCCTGGCACAACGTTTGCTGTTATTCAATCTGCGATCTCTGCTATTCTGAGTTTGATTTGTGGCATTGACCAGAGTATTATTAATTTCATCAATGCACCCATGGAAACTATTGTGGGTCTTGTAGAAGGTGTCATTGAGGGTCTTATTTCTAAGGCACAAATGGCAGTCCAAGCAGCAACAGCAGTAATTGATCAGATCGTCTGTCAAGTCCAAAGCATCATTCAAGATGTTATTGGTGTTATCCAAGTTGTCAAAGGAATTGTTGATGCCGCTGGTGACATTCAAGACATTATCGAAACCTGGCAGACTGGATCCGAAATCTTTACTGAAGGATACGATCTAGTTGAGAATGGTATCACAGATCTTGTGGGTATTCTGATGCTACTTCTGAATCTATTTGACTTTGGTTGTGATAGAGAAGCAAATGGTGGTAAGAAAGATGTAGGTTGGTATCCATTCTTCGGCACCACAGGTTGTAATCCAACTGCACTTGCAGCAATTCCTATGGGTAATCCTAGAGGAAATTGTGGTAGCTCTTCTAGTGGCGGAGGATTCTTAGATTCATTCTTTGCTGAAGCAGATCCATATCTAACCTCTGCTAAAAACTTTATCAGTGGTGCATATGAAATGCAAATGGGCACCCCTGGTAGACAGGCAACTATCAAAAAGGATGCATCTGGAAAGACTACCACATCCATCAAGCAGAATAATGCTAGTTTAGCAGATCATAAAGCAAAGGCAGAAATCAGAAGGACAAATCCAGATCTGACTGAGGATGAAATTGAATCACAACTCAGAAATTACAGACAATCGCAGTCTGGATCTGATAGTGATCAGGGAAACATGTGCTCTGACCATACATCGTATCCTGGTAATCATACCCATGAAGTGCATGGTGACGACTGCGGGATTGTTGATGGTGATTTTTGTCGCACAATTAGTGGTGATTATCGTATTAAAGTTACTGGAGATTGTCACCTTGAAGTTGGTGGAGGTTTCTTCCTTAATGCATCTGGTGCTCCTAAACAGGCAGATAACAATGGTCAAGCAGCAGACGATGCAGACAAAATTCAAAAACATGTTATCTCACTTGGATCTGACTTGGAGATCAACACAGCAGGTGCTGGTATGAAGTTTAACGCAACCAACATTGAATTGGGTGCAAGAGATCTTAAATTGAGTGGATCTAGTTATGAGAATTCATTTAAGACTGCAACATATTCTCCTGGTGAATTTGTAATTAATGCTGGTAATGCTATTACCATGAATACTACAACTTTAACACAAAATGTCAACTTCTTGCCACCTACACCTGGCGCTGGTGGATATTATTGTAACGTTGGTGGTCCTGTTAACTTCCTACAGATTATCGGTGGTGCTACTGCTGTCCCACCATTTAGTGTAACTACCCCTGGACCCTTCCTGGTCCAGTGTGCCGCTGGTGGAGCGTCCTTCACGGTCGGTGCAGGTGCCTTCAACGTCAAAGTTGCTGCTGGTGCTATCTCGATGTCTGCAAGCGCAGCAGTGTCCATTGAGGCAGCTGCAGCGATGACTCTGACTGCTGGTGCAGTTATGAAACTGACCGCTGCTACCATCTTCCTCAACTGATCCCCTTGACAGGTGCCCCTGACCCTGCTACAATTAACACTGTCAGGGTTAGAAACCAATGTCCGATCTTCTAGAACACATCAACATCAACTTCTCCAAGAGAAGTGTCACCGTTATCTCCAGTGATGGTGATGAAAAGACTGTCACCTGGAAATGGGATCGCGAAGGATCCGAAGGTTTTGCAGAGACAGTTTCAGTAATCGAAGAGATGACTGATCCTCAAATTCGTACTTATCAATTCGCTGAGCAATGACACCACTAAATATCACCGAGCAAGAGTTTTCTGATCACATGGAGTTTTGCATTGACATGTGTGATAGAAACCGCGTAGTATGGCGCATTGAGCGTGAAGATGGCAAAGCAGTAATGTGTGTGCCTGTAGTCCAAGAAGTTGCTATCGAACCTGAAGTGCAAGAGCAACTGTTAGAATTCCAAAAACAATTCATGGAGGAAAATGCGACCTGAAACTCGTCAGTCAATGGAAATGCTGTTTCATGCAAAA
>CEOG01108491.1_pt1 | contig 10672 bp, 8 predicted proteins | sample 530301 | NCBI WGS metagenome assembly CEOG01 (sample SAMEA2619903, study PRJEB7988) | marine metagenome | biome: marine biome (ENVO:00000447); feature: surface water layer (ENVO:00002042); material: "saline water (ENVO:00002010), including plankton (ENVO:xxxxxxxx)" | depth 5 m | reverse complement strand
CCATAGGCGGGCGCTCTATCAACCTCGCCTTAAGCAGACGTGGATTGAAAGCCTTGGAAGCCGTTGGGCTTAAAGAAAAAGTACAGGAAAGCTGCATTCCGATGCCCGGCAGAATGATTCACGATTTGGAAGGAAACCTTGGTTTTCAACCTTACGGAAAGCAAGGCCAATTTATTAATTCCGTTTCCAGAGGTGGCTTGAACGAATTGTTGATGAGCGAAGCCGAAGCGCATGGCGTTGAAATTCGCTTCGATCATAAATGTGAAGAAGTAGATTTTGATACCGCCACCGCTCATTTTGATAATGGCGAAAAGGCAAGTGCCGATTTTCTCTTTGGGGCAGATGGTGCATTTTCCGCTTTGCGTTCGGCCATGCAAAAAACCGACAGGTTTAATTATGCTCAAGAATATATTTCGGCTGGTTACAAAGAACTGACCATGCCCTCCACGGCCAATGGCGATTTTGCATTAGACCCCAATGCACTTCACATTTGGCCCAGAGGCGAATATATGCTCATTGCCTTGCCCAATTTAGACAAGAGTTTCACCTGCACACTTTTCTTCCCTTTTGAAGGAAAAATATCTTTTGAAGCGATTAAAACAGAAGATGATGTTCAGCAATTCTTCGAAAGTAAATTCAAAGATGCGCTGCCCTTTCTTCCTGAATTGAAAACCGAGTTTTTCGAAAACCCTACTTCCAGCCTCATTACCGTGAGGTGCAAGCCTTGGGTGAAAGGAAATACAGCTTTGATTGGCGATGCCGCCCATGCACTAGTGCCATTTTACGGCCAAGGCATGAATGCTGGCTTTGAAGACTGCTTTGTTTTTAATGAATTACTAGAGAAGCACGGGGCAATCAATTCTGCCCTACTGGCGGAATATGAGGCTTTACGAATTCCTGATGGAAACGCCATTGCCGATTTGGCGCTCTATAACTTTATAGAAATGCGTGACAAAGTAGCCGACCCAATGTTTGTGCTGCAAAAGAAAATTGAAAAGCGCCTGAACGAACTTTTTCCAGAAAAGTGGGTCCCCCTCTACACCATGGTTACCTTTAGCGATTTCCGTTATTCAGAAGCCCATGCCTTAGGCAAAAAACAACAAGCGATTATGGATCAGGTCTTAGCCCAACCGAATATTGAAGAGGTGTGGGAAGGGCTGGATTTTGAGGAGATTGTTGGGAGGTTAGTGTGATATAGTTTGAATATAATATAAGTAACTATTAATTTCGACAGCTTTTTAAAAATCACACTATGCCCATAAGGATTTTCTCTATTACAGTCGTGCTACTCTTTCTTCAAAACCTGGCCTTTTCTCAAAGTGATTATATGAAACGAAACGAGAGCGGATTTACCGTAGGTGCATCTATTTTGGGCTCTGATTATACGGTTAGCAAAATATACTCTTCTTCTTTCTTCTATACACTAAAAGGTAGACTTGACTTAGGTTTAGTAAATACTCTTTATAAGTATAAAGTCAACCAATTTACTGGTCACTCGAATGTTAGGAGCACCTATACCCCCACTGTTAATTATTTACTCATAAAAACTCATGGAGGCACAAATATTGGTGCGGGTATCGGTTATAATCTTGTAATGAACTCTGTCGATGTGAATGATTTTGTTTTCAGTCCCAGTATATCCCAAAGAATTGGTAAAATTGATAAAGTAAATGCACTTGTTAATTATTCATTTGCCACGTCTAATGGTAATTCTGTTTCTGGTCTTGGTATTAGCCTAGTTATTCCTCGTTTAAGGTATTTCGTCATTTCTCCTGCAATTGTCTTTGACAAGAATGATACTAATTTAGGCCTAGACCTCAGGTATACTTTTGGAACAAAAATTAAATAAGACACTATCATTTGATATCTACAGCTTTATTAGAATAACTATATAGCCTTAAGTATATCCGCACTACCCTAGCTTATATTCCCTCGGAGTTTTGCTTGTTATTTCTTTAAATTTTCGGTTGAAGTTGGAGAGGTTGCTAAAGCCAGATTCGTAGCAGACTTGGGAAACCGTATTATCCTTATTGAGCAAGAGTTTGCAGGCTTGACCAATCCGGTAATCATTTAGAAAATCAATGTAAGTTTTGTGGGTGTGCTGCTTGAAGTAGCGGCAAAAAGAAGCCTTGTTCATATTGGCCACTTCGGCCACTTCTTCTAAAGTAATTCGTCTGCCAAAGTTTTCTAGGGTAAAGCGGAAGATATCATCCAGTCGCCTTCCCTCTACTTCTTTCACGGATTTTTGGGGCAACTCATTGAGGTAAGCGATGCTTTCCTCGTTCCCAAACAAATGGAGCAGTTCAAAAAATGCATTCAACCGTTTTAAGCCATTGCTTTCAAACACCTTTTCAAAAGCGTTTATCATTTGGGGCGAAAATTCATCCTTCACCCGAATGCCCCTTTCCGCATTCTGAATAAACTGGAGCAGTTCTCTGATTTCAGGAAACAACTTTGAAGTTTCTCTTAAATGTTCGGCACGAAAGAAAATAGACTTCGACAACACCCGCATTTCCTGTTCATAATACTTTTTGTCGCAGCGAAAAACATGAGGAACATTGGAGCCCATTACAAAGATTTGCCCTGGTTTAAAGCTCCCCAAATGATCGCCATGAATCAGCGTTCCTTCCCCTGAAATGATCCATGTAATTTGAATTTCAGAATGCTGATGAAGCATGTCATAGAAATACTGTTCGTCATCAGTTTGCAAGTAAAGCGATGACGCTTCGGTTTTAGGGATTTTAAAAGGAAGTACTTTCACTTGTATTATTTAAGCCCAAAAATAAACCTAAGTTAACCAAGTAGCAAATATCATATTAGTATTGGTGAATTTTCGCAAAGTTGTACAGCATGGACTCCCCTACCTTAGCCAAAAAAAACAACACGATGAAAGTAGCATGGCAAGGCGTTTACCCAGCGGTAACCACAAAGTTTACAAATGACGATAAACTTGATTTAAAAATGTTCGAAACCAACATCCAAGCGCAATTGGCCGCTGGTGTTGACGGCATTATTTTAGGTGGCACTTTGGGCGAAGCCAGTGCACTATTGGAAGATGAGAAAGATACTTTAGTGAGCGCCACTGTTGACATGGTAGCGGGCAAAGTTCCTGTGATTATGAACATTGCTGAACAAACCACGAAAGCGGCCATTATTGCTGCGGAAAAAGCCAAAAAGAACGGAGCCAGTGGTTTAATGATGCTGCCTCCAATGCGTTACAAAGCTGACGACCACGAAACGGTTACTTATTATAAAGCGGTGGCCAACTCGACCGATTTGCCCATCATGGTGTATAACAACCCCATAGATTATAAAATCGAAGTGACTTTGGACATGTTCGAGCAACTGGCCGAATGCGAAAACATCCAGTCGGTAAAAGAGTCTACCCGCGATATTTCAAACATCACCAGAATGATCAATCGTTTTGGCGATCGTTTCAAAATTCTTTCTGGCGTGGACACCTTAGCTTTAGAAAGCTTATTTATGGGCGCCAATGGATGGGTAGCAGGCTTGGTTTGCGCTTTCCCAAAAGAAACCGTAGCCATTTACAGACTTCAGAAAGCTGGAAGGCATGAAGAAGCTTTGAAAATCTACCGTTGGTTCTTACCGCTATTAGAGCTTGACATTAACCCTAAACTGGTTCAAAACATTAAACTGGCAGAAGTAGCCACTGGCATTGGTACCGAAAATGTTCGTGCACCAAGGCTGGCACTTTCTGGTGCAGAAAGAAAGCAGGTACTTCAGATTATCGAAACAGGAATTAAAACCCGTCCTGAATTGCCAGACTATTTGAATTTGTAAATTGAAGTCAATTATTCGCGCAGCAAAAAACACAACATGATTAAAGGAACAAACTTTATAGGATCAACCCCTTCGAAAGAAGGCACAGCACAACTCTTTGCATACAACCCTGCCAATGGCGAGGCCTTCCCTGAATCGTTTTCGGTGGCTACCACTTCTGAAATTGATGACGCGGTAGCCAAAGCAACACAAGCTTTTCAAGTTTACAAAAGCATAGCACCAAGCAAAAAAGCAGACTTCTTAGACGCAATAGCGGATGAGATCATGGCTTTGGGCGATGCGTTGGTGTCAAGAGCATGTGGAGAATCGGGTTTGCCTGAAGGTAGAATTCAAGGAGAAAGAGGTCGTACCTGTAATCAATTGAAGATGTTTGCCAATTTGGTGCGCGAAGGCTCATGGGTAAATGCCACCATCGACACCGCAATTCCAGACAGAGCGCCAGCGCCCAAACTTGATTTGCGCAAAATGGAAGTCGCCATTGGCCCTGTTGCCATTTTTGGTGCGAGTAATTTTCCATTGGCCTTTTCAACGGCTGGTGGAGATACCGCTTCTGCTTTGGCCGCTGGAAACCCAGTGATTGTAAAAACACACGAATCACATTTAGGCACGAATGAAATGGTGTCGCAAGCGATTTTGAAAGCTGCACAAAAAACCGGAATGCCCGAGGGCGTTTTCTCCATGGTGAATGGCGGAATTCCTGAGGGTCAGCAATTGGTGAAGCATCCGCAAATCAAGGCGGTAGGTTTTACAGGCTCATTTAGAGGAGGAAAAGCCCTTTTCGATTTGGCCAACCGCAGAGACGAACCTATTCCTGTTTATGCTGAAATGGGAAGCATCAATCCAACATTTATTTTCCCTAACAAACTAAAAGAAAGCCCAGCCGATTTGGGTAAAATGGTGGCTGGGTCGGTAACCATGGGTGTAGGTCAGTTTTGTACCAACCCCGGTCTATTGGTGGGGATTCAATCGCCAGAGTTGGAGGCTTTTTCTGCTGCGCTTTCACAAGCATTGGCCGAAACTGAACCATCCACAATGCTGAATAAAGGTATCGCTGAAAGCTATTACGCCAACAGAAAAGCGCTGTTAGAACAAAAAGGAGTAACCTTAAATGGAAACGCGATAGAAACTGAAGGCAACCGTGGACAAGGCTTAACCGCAACTGTTCCTGCTTCTGAGTTTCTAAAAAACACAAAACTCCACGAAGAGATTTTCGGGCCATTCACCTTGTTGGTTATCTGCGAAAATGAAAGTGAAATGAAGAAAGTAGCTGAATCACTTCAAGGGCAATTGACAGGCACTTTACTGGCCACCGAAAGTGATATGACTCAAAACACTGAGACAGTAGACGCACTTGTTCAAAAAGTAGGTAGAATTCTTTTTAACGGAATGCCAACTGGGGTTGAAGTTTGTCCAGCCATGCACCACGGAGGCCCATTCCCCGCCAGCACCAATGGCAAATATACTTCGGTAGGCACAGACGCCATTTACCGTTTCACCCGATCAATCTGCTATCAAAACTGGCCAGATCAAATGCTTCCTACGGAACTGAAAGCTGAGAACCCGATGGGGGTTTGGAGAAAGGTAGACAATGAGTTAAGGAGATAATTGATTAAGGAATTAATGAGTCAGGGAATTAAGGAAAGAATGAAATAGGGAGTTAACTCATTTATTCCTTAGTTCATTTCCTCATTACTTCATTATTCCCTTAATTCATTAAAAAAAGGTTATGGAAAAGGTAGAATTTATTGAAGCATTTAAAGCAAGAACTAAAAAGCTAGCGGTGGAAATAATCAAATTCTATGGTAAGCTAAAAAAGACAGACGCTACATACATTGTTGGAAAACAGCTTGTACGTTCAGTGACATCGACCGCAGCAAATTATAGAGCCGCCTGTATTGCTCGCTCTCAAGCTGAGTTTTTCGCTAAAATGTCAATTGTAAACGAAGAAGCCGATGAAACGCTCTTTTGGTTGGAAGTAATGGAGGAAGCAGATTTAGCACAACCAGAACAAATAGCGCCATTCAAAAGCGAGGCATTAGAAATCGTCAAAGTGGTTTCAAAAGCCAGAAAAAACACCAACCGTTAAAACATAGAATCATTAACTCACTAATCTATTTATTCATTATCTCATGAACCCATTATTTCATTATCCCCTTCTTTCATTAATTCATTAGTATGAGTAAGCGTTTTTTCTGCATCGATGCCCATACTTGCGGCAATCCAGTTAGACTGGTAGCTGGGGGCGGCCCTATTCTAGAAGGTGCTAATATGAGTGAAAAGCGACAGCATTTCCTAAGAGAATTCGACTGGATTCGAAAGGGATTGATGTTTGAGCCACGCGGACACGATATGATGTCAGGGAGCATTCTTTATCCGCCATCTGATCCTGCAAACGACATAGGAGTATTGTTTATCGAAACCAGTGGCTGCTTACCCATGTGCGGTCATGGCACCATCGGCACTGTCACAATTATGATTGAGGAAGGTTTGGTTCAACCTAAAACACCTGGGCACTTGAGGTTAGAAACTCCAGCGGGTTTGGTGAAAATTGAATATCAGCAGGAAGGGAAAAGAGTCACTTCGGTAAAGCTGACCAACGTGCCAGCCTACTTGGCAAAGGAGAATATCGAAGTAGAATGTCCTGATTTAGGAATGCTGAAGGTAGATGTGGCCTATGGTGGAAATTATTACGCCATTGTCGACCCTCAGGAAAATTATAGAGACATGGCCGATTACACAGCCATGCAACTGATTGGTTGGAGTTTGAAGATTAGAGAACGCATCAATGCCGAGCACAGCTTCAGTCACCCAGAAAACGATACCATCGGTGGCTTAAGTCATGTGCTTTGGACGGGAGCACCGCTTCAACCTAATTCTACGGCAAGAAATGCAGTATTTTATGGTGACAAGGCTATAGACCGATCTCCCTGTGGCACAGGCACTTCGGCACGAATGGCACAATGGGCGGCCAAAGGGAAACTTCAGAAGGGCGATCAATTTGTTCACGAAAGTATTATTGGCAGTCAGTTTACTGGAAAAGTCGAAGATGTAGTTAAATTAGGCGCGTATTCGGGTATCATCCCAAGCATTGAAGGCTGGGCCAGAATTACAGGGTACAATACAATAGTAATTGATGACGAAGATCCATACGCCTATGGTTTTCAGGTGATTTAGACAATGGAAACGAAAAAAGTAATTGTGATTGGTGCTGGCATTGTGGGCCTGAGCACTGCCTATTTCCTTCGTAAACAAGGGGTAGAAGTCACCGTAATCGACAATACCGATGGCAATAGTAACTGCTCTACGGGAAATGCGGGATACGTTTCTCCCAGTCACCTCATTCCGCTTGCTTCACCGGGCATTATTAGTCAGGGGCTCAAATGGATGCTCAATTCAGAGAGTCCGTTTTATATTAAACCACGCCTCAATCGCGACCTGATAAAATGGGGCTTACTTTTTAAAAAATCTGCTACAGCTAGTAAAGTAGATGCCGCTGCAAAAGTGCTTTACGACCTTACCGTACAAAGTCAGACGCTCTATGAAAAAATCATGGCGGATGAAAGTATTGAAGCTGGTTATAAAAAGCCTGGGCTTTTGATGATCTGCAAAACAGAAAGCACCCTACAACATGAAATCGATCTGGTGCACATGGCTAAATCTTTTGGCTTAGATGCTGAAGTGCTAAGTAGAAAAGAAACCGAAGAAATGGAGCCAAACGTGCAGTATAATATGGCTGGTTCGGTGTATTTTGGTTGCGATGCTTGGATGACGCCCAATGTGTTTATGCGTGAATTTAAGGAGAAGTTGGAACAAGCTGGCGTTAAGTTTCAGTACAATACGCAGCTCGACAGGATTATTCATAAAGCAGGGAAAATTGATAAAATCATCACTTCAAAAGGAGAGCTCACCGCAGATGAATATGTGTTAGCCGCTGGTTCATGGTCACCCATATTGATGAAGCAGCTTAAAGTGGATATTCCTTTACAGGCAGGAAAGGGATATAGCTTTACACTTCCCAGCCCTGTTGTTATGCCAAAACTTCCTTCAATATTAACCGAAGGAAGAGTGGCCACTACGCCCATGATACATGGGCTTAGAATAGCGGGTACGATGGAAATTGCAGGCACAGGCTTGAATATTAATGAACGAAGGGTGCAAGGCATTATCAAGTCGGTAAAAGAATTTATGCCTCAGTTCGAAGCACAAGATTTCTCTCAAATTGAAACTTGGGCAGGCTTGCGCCCATGCACCCCAGATGGTCTACCTTACATTGGGCGGACAAAGAAATATAAAAATCTACTTATAGGTACAGGTCATGCAATGCTCGGGTTTACTCTTGGCCCAATCACTGGACAAATGCTATCAAGTGAAATCATGGGTGAAAAACCGTCTATAGTTTCTCCATTGCTAGATATTGAGCGCTTTGCTTAAACCCAGAACCTGATATTGACATTACATGTCATTACATAGAATATGATAAAAACATCATAAATCAGCACCTCCTTCTTAGATTGGTTTGGAATTGTGAACAAAAGTGTATTTTTTCGTGCTGTATTCTTTTTTGAGTACAACCCAATACCCTCCTCAAAGACCATTTAGTTACAATTCAATTAGTAGTAGACTCAACTCTGTGGGAAAAACCGTAGCAATTATAGGTTCTGGCGTGGCTGGTTTAGCTTGTGCTATTCGCTTAGCGAAGAAGGGACATACTGTGTCTGTTTTTGAAGCCAATGCTTATCCGGGAGGAAAGCTAACTGAAATTCAGTTAGGGGCATATAGATTCGATGCTGGGCCTTCTTTATTCACTTTGCCTGAAGAAATTGAAGCGCTCTATGAACTCCATGGTTTGGACGCAAAAGCTTATTTCGATTACAAAAGACTTGATAGCACTTGTAAATACTTTTATTCCGATGGCACAGAAATTAATGCTTTCGCAAACATTGAAGACTTAAAAGAAGAAATTTATCAGAAGACAGGAGAGTCCAAAAAGAACATTGAAAAGGCACTTAACAAGAGTGCCTTCCTCTATGCTTTTCTCTCGCCTTTATTTATGCATAAGTCGCTGCATAAATTAAGTACATGGCTAAGTAAGAATGCATTTCGGGCCTACACAAAGCTGTCCCAATTCAATTTTAATCGTAGCATGAACCAAATCAATAAGGTGCGGTTCAGCAATAAAAAAGTGGTTCAGCTTTTTAACCGATATGCCACATACAATGGCTCAAACCCGTATCAAGCTCCTGGCACATTGAATATTATTCCGCATTTAGAATTTGGAATTGGAGCCTATTTTCCAACCAAAGGAATGCATGACATTACCCAAAGCCTTTACACGTTGGCCAAGAAAGTTGGGGTTAAATTTGTTTTTAATACGCCTGTGAGTAAAATCACTTTGCACGAAGGCAAAGCCAAAGGGGTTGTCACCAAATTTGGTTTCCATAAAATGGACAGGATAGTTTCCAATATGGATGTAGTAGGCACTTATGAAAAGCTCTTAAAGGGAGAACGTAAACCCACCAAGCTTCTGAGTCAGCCTAAATCTAGTTCTGCACTTATTTTCTATTGGGGAATTAAGAAAGAGTTTAAGCAACTCGATCTCCATAACATCTTTTTCTCTGACGATTATCAATTAGAGTTTGATCACATTTTCAAAACAGGAACAGTATTTAATGATCCTACTGTCTATTTAAACATTACTTCAACTCAAAAGCCAGATGATGCACCAGAAGGCTGTCAAAATTGGTTTACCATGATTAATGTGCCTAATAACCAAGGACAAGACTGGGACGAGGTAATTAAGGAGGCTAGAAAAAACATATTGAAAAAGCTCTCTACCCAACTAGGAGAAGACATTGAGCCTTTAATTGAGGTGGAGGATATACTCGATCCTAGAAAAATTGAAATTCGAACATCTTCAACTCAAGGTGCACTTTACGGTAATAGCTCAAATAATAAGTATGCTGCCTTTTTGAGGCATCCCAACTTTTCGAAACATATTAAGGGCTTGTATTTCTGTGGAGGAAGTGTTCACCCTGGCGGGGGAATTCCATTGTGCTTATTATCGGCCAAAATTGTAGCTGATAACTTTGAGTAATTAGCGTGAAGTAACCAAAGTAGAGTCCGACTGTTCTTCTAAATTCTTAGCAAACAAGGTTTTGTATTGGTCATACCTTTCTAAAATCTTCTTTACATAATTTACCGGCTCATCTCCCCTACAATAGCCAAACTGAACTACGGGGTCGGTGTAATACTTTTCTGTAGATTTGGCTATTAAATAATCTGCTACATTTCCATCCCAAACCTCTGGGTTTCTGCCATACTTTTTGGCCAGTTTTACGGCATCCATTACATGGCCTTGCCCTACATTATATGAACCTAGAATAAACTTCAATCGCTCTTTCGGATCGGTCACTTTTTCTGCCCAATATCCTTCAAGCCATTCTAAAAATTCAGTACCTGCTTCTATATTTTCCACAGGGTTGAAAGGGTCTTGAACATTAAACTGTTCAATAGATATATCGGTAAGTTGTAACAGCCCCTTTGCTCCGGCCCATGATTCAACCAAGGGATCAAATTTTGATTCTTGATAGGCCAAAGAAGCCAACATTACCCAATCTACTGATAGGTTTTCAGCCGCAGATTTAAACAGGTCATCATATGGGGAAATCATTGTTCCTCCTACCGAACTGAAATCGCTCTGAGCTCTTAAATTCTGAGATTTTCTATACTTGAAATAGCGATTGTAGATTACATTAAAGTCTGGTGTCGCTTTTACTTCATTCAGCCAGTAATCAATGGTATCTTTTAAAATGGGAGCATTTTTACGTACTGCCCAAGCTATTTTCTGAGGAAAGCTAATTGCGGTTTCCAC
>CEOG01108493.1_pt1 | contig 10749 bp, 7 predicted proteins | sample 530301 | NCBI WGS metagenome assembly CEOG01 (sample SAMEA2619903, study PRJEB7988) | marine metagenome | biome: marine biome (ENVO:00000447); feature: surface water layer (ENVO:00002042); material: "saline water (ENVO:00002010), including plankton (ENVO:xxxxxxxx)" | depth 5 m | reverse complement strand
CGAGCCGGAAGATGTCATCGCGAAAGGTCGTTTGAAGCCAGGACAAATGCTTGCCGTTGACACACAAACTGGTGAGTTATTGATGCCGGAAGACATCGATAACATGCTGAAAAAAGCACAACCTTATCGTCAATGGTTAGAAAATAATCTGCAAAGATTGTCTGATGCGGCTGATGATGAAACTGGCCCTACACTTGAAGGTGAGGAATACCAGGTTTATGAGAAACTGTTCAACATCACCTTTGAAGAGCGCGATCAGGTCATCCGTGTTTTAGGTGAGGCTGGACAGGAAGCGATTGGTTCAATGGGTGACGATACGCCGTTTCCTGTTTTATCTAAACATGTCCGTTCTGTTTACGATTATTTCCGTCAACAATTTGCCCAGGTCACCAACCCGCCAATTGACCCACTTCGCGAAAATATAGTGATGTCTTTGGAAACATGTTTCGGTGAAGAGCGAAACATGTTCGAAGAAGGCGAAGATCATGCTCAACGTGTTGTCGTTGATTCGCCTGTACTGTCAGAAAGTCAGTTCCGCCAATTATTGGCAATGGGTAAAGACAATGCTGAATATGAGTCAGTGACTATATCACTGAACTACGATCCAGCAGTCGGTCTTGAAGCTGCCATTGATGCGCTTTGCGATAAAGCTATCAAAGCAGTCGCTGATGGTACCGTTGTGGTTGTGTTGAGTGACCGTGATATAGCTAAAGATAAACTGCCTATTCATGCTTTATTGGCGACAGGTGCAGTGCATCAACGTCTTATTCAGGCTGGCCTGCGTTGTGATGCGAACGTTATCGTAGAAACTGCCACAGCGCGTGATCCACATCACTTTGGCACGTTACTAGGCTATGGCGCTACAGCTATTTATCCATACTTAGCTTATGCCTGTTTGAACGATATGATTCATACCAATGAAATTAAAGGGTTGGATCGTGCAGAGTTATGCCGTCGCTATCGTAAAGGTATCAACAAAGGGTTGTTCAAAATCACTTCAAAAATGGGTATTTCCACGATTGCGAGTTATCGCGGTGCCCAGCTATTTGAAGTTGTCGGCCTAAACGACAGCATCGTTGATAAATGCTTTACGGCAACCACAAGCCGTGTCAGTGGTTCAACATTTGAAGATCTTCAGTCTGATGATGAGACATTAGCAAAACTAGCTTGGAACCAACGTAAAAAACGTGCACAAGGCGGTTTGTTGAAGTTTATCCATGGTGGTGAGTATCACGCCTATAACCCTGACATTATCGCTACCTTGCAAAAAGCAGTTCAAGGTGGCAGCTATGATGATTACAAAGCCTATGCTGAGCTGGTGAATGAACGTTCACCTATGGTGTTACGTGACCTGATGAAGGTCAAACTATCGGATCAACCTCTTGAACTGAACCAAGTTGAAGATGTGAGCAACATTCTTAAACGCTTTGACAGTGCAGGTATGTCATTAGGCGCTTTATCGCCTGAGGCACATGAAGCACTCGCGGTGGCTATGAACAGATTAGGCGGCCGTTCTAACTCAGGTGAAGGTGGCGAAGATCCTGATCGCTTTGGTAATGAACGTGTTTCAAAAATCAAGCAGATCGCCTCTGGCCGTTTTGGTGTCACACCACATTATCTTGTTAATGCAGAAGTGTTGCAGATCAAAGTTGCTCAAGGTGCGAAACCTGGTGAGGGTGGTCAGTTGCCAGGTGGTAAAGTCAATCAGATGATTGCAACTTTGCGCCACTCTGTGCCAGGTGTGACATTGATTTCACCACCGCCACATCATGATATTTATTCAATCGAAGATCTTGCCCAGCTGATTTTTGACTTGAAACAGGTGAATCCTGATGCGCTGGTATCTGTGAAGCTAGTATCACAAGCTGGCGTGGGTACGGTCGCTGCTGGTGTGGCGAAAGCTTACGCCGATCTGATTACCATTTCTGGTTATGATGGTGGTACCGGTGCAAGTCCGCTTACCTCTGTGAAATACGCAGGTGGTCCATGGGAGCTAGGTCTGAGTGAGGCTCATCAAACGCTTCGTGCCAATGACTTACGCGATAAAGTACGCCTACAAACAGATGGTGGCTTAAAAACTGGTCTGGATGTTATCAAGGCAGCGATTCTTGGTGCAGAAAGTTTTGGCTTTGGTACTGGCCCAATGGTCGCGCTGGGTTGTAAATACTTACGTATTTGTCACCTCAATAACTGTGCAACCGGTGTTGCAACTCAAAATGAGAAGCTGCGTACGCAACATTTCATTGGTTTGCCACAGATGGTGATGAACTACTTCCAGTTTGTTGCTCGTGAAACACAAGAGTGGTTAGCTAAGTTAGGTGTGGTCAGTCTGCAGGATTTGATCGGTCGCACTGACTTATTGGAGTTATTACCGGGTGAAACGACAAAACAACAAAGTTTGAATTTGGCGCCGTTATTGTCTTCCGCTGGTGTGGCTGCTGATAAACCACAATTCTGTTTAGAGCCAAAAAATGAACCTTATGATAAAGGTGAATTGGCTGAGCAAATGGTGGTTGATATCAAAGAAACCATTGTTAACAAAACTGGCGGTAAATTCAGCTACGAAGTACGGAATATCAACCGGTCTATTGGTGCACGATTATCCGGTGAAATTGCCAAGCTGTACGGTAACTATGGCATGGCTGATAAACCGATTCGTCTCAAACTAAAAGGTTCTGCTGGTCAAAGCTTTGGCGTGTTCAATGCTGGTGGCCTTGAAATGTACCTTGAAGGTGATGCCAACGACTACGTTGGTAAAGGTATGGCTGACGGTAAGCTTGTTATCTATCCTTCACCTGAGAGTGAGTTTGAAACGCAAGAAGCCAGTATCATGGGTAATACGTGCCTATATGGTGCAACAGGCGGATCGCTTTATGCATCAGGTCGTGCTGGTGAACGCTTTGCCGTTCGTAACTCCGGAGCTACAGCTATCGTAGAAGGCGTAGGTGACCATGGTTGTGAATATATGACGGGCGGGGTTGTCGCTGTACTTGGTGAAACAGGGTTGAACTTCGGTGCCGGTATGACTGGCGGTCTGGCATTTGTATTAGATAGTGATAATACGTTTGCTGAGCGTTATAACAAAGAACTCGTCGAACTCGTCAGAATTGATAGCCCTGAAATGTCAGAATTATCACTCTATCTCAAAGGTATGATTGAAGATCATGTTCGTGAAACCGGTAGTGTGTGGGGACATCAGTTGCTCGATGCGTTTGAACAACGCATTAAAGAGTTCTGGTTAGTAAAACCAAAAGCAGCAGCAATTGATGGCTTGTTAAAACTTGCTACTAAAGCGGCATAAGTCCAGAGACTAAGATAATAATTATGGCAAAAAATACATTTCAGTTTTTAGATGTGGGGCGTTTCGACCCAAAGAAGCTTGATGCTGACGTTCGGATCAAACAGTTTGGTGAAATTTATGGTGATTTTGATGCCGATTCTTCAGCAGAGCAAGCAGACCGCTGTTTAGAGTGTGGTAACCCATACTGTGAATGGAAATGTCCCGTTCACAACTATATTCCGAATTGGCTGAAACTAGTCAGTGAGGGCAATTTAGAAGAAGCTGCCGAGCTATCCCATGCCACTAATACTCTGCCAGAAATTTGTGGCAGGGTTTGTCCGCAAGACCGGTTATGTGAAGGTGCGTGTACGTTAAATGATGGTTTTGGTGCAGTGACTATCGGTTCTGTTGAGAAATACATCACAGACACAGCGCTTGAGCAAGGCTGGCGCCCAGATTTGTCCAATGTCGTCGAGACTGGCAAACGTGTCGCTATCATTGGGGCGGGTCCAGCAGGTTTAGGTGCTGCCGATGTCCTTGTGCGTAACGGTGTAAAGCCTGTTGTATTTGACCGTTATCCAGAAATAGGTGGTTTGCTGACATTTGGCATACCTGAATTTAAACTGGAAAAACAGGTTGTTAAGCGTCGTCGTGAAGTACTTGAAGGCATGGGTGTTGAATTCCGCTTGAATACCGAAGTGGGTAAAGACGTTGATTTCCAGACATTAATTGATGACTATGATGCCGTATTCCTTGGTATGGGTACATATACCTATATGAAGGGTGGTTTCCCTGGTGAAGACTTACCCGGTGTATATGAAGCCTTACCTTTCTTAGTAGCCAATAATAAACACTTACTCGATATTCCTACCGATGACTATGTCTCAATGGAAGGCAAACGCGTTGTGGTCTTGGGTGGTGGTGATACCGCAATGGATTGTAACCGTACTTCTATCCGTCAAAACGCAGAGAGTGTCACTTGTGCATATCGTCGAGATGAAGAGAACATGCCTGGTTCACGACGCGAAGTAAATAATGCGCGTGAAGAGGGTGTTCAGTTTTTATGGAACCGTCAGCCAGTAGAAATTGTGGGTAATGGTAAAGTCGAAGGCGTTAAAGTGGTGACTACCGCTTTAGGTGAAGCGGATGAACGTGGCCGTCGCCGTCCAGAGCCGGTGCCAGGAAGTGAAGAAATCATTCCTGCTGATGCGGTTGTCATTGCGTTTGGTTTCCGTCCAAGTCCAGCGCCATGGTTTGAGAAATTCAATATCTCAATCGATGATGGTGGTCGCGTATTAGCTCCTTCAGAAGCAGCGATTAAGTACCAAACAACTAACCCTAAGATTTTTGCCGGTGGCGATATGGTTCGTGGCTCTGACCTGGTTGTGACTGCAGTATGGGAAGGACGTCAGGCGGCAGAAGGTATTCTGGATTTCTTAGACGTTTAATTACTGATCTGCATCATTAAACAATAAGGCTTTTTCATACAGAGATATCGCATCCTGTATGATGAAGCCTTTTTTATATCTATTACTTTCAAAGTAGGTCCAGTTATTCAGGAGTCAATGGTGAGTAGTCTACAAAATGATCGTTATCTCAGAGCATTACTAAAACAGCCCGTCGATAAAACGCCGGTATGGGTAATGCGACAGGCGGGTCGATATTTACCTGAATATCGTAAAGTCAGAGAAAAAGCCGGTAATTTTATGACGCTTTGCTCGACCCCTGAACTGGCTTGTGAAGTGACACTGCAACCGCTCAGACGCTATGATCTTGATGCCGCGATCATCTTTTCTGATATTTTGACAATTCCTGATGCAATGGGGCTCGGACTACATTTTGTGACAGGTGAAGGGCCTAAGTTTTCAAAAACAATTCAGACTGCTCAGGATATAGCTAATCTTTCAGTTCCTGATATGGAAGATTCCCTGGGTTATGTGATGGATGCAATTCGTCTCACCAGAAAAGAAATCGATGGCAAAGTACCACTCATCGGTTTTAGTGGCAGCCCGTGGACATTGGCTTGTTATATGGTAGAAGGTGGTAGTAGTAAAGATTTCGCCAAGATTAAGGGAATGATGTTTGATGCACCTAATCAAATGCATGCTCTGTTAAACGTGTTAGCTGATTCTGTGATTGCCTATCTTAATGCCCAAATTAATGCCGGTGCACAGGCGATTATGTTGTTTGATACCTGGGGTGGGGCTCTCAGTCCTGAAAATTATAAAACCTTCTCTCTCGCCTATATGGAAAAAATTGTGAATGGTTTAACTAAAGAGTCTGAAGGCCGAGAAGTGCCGGTTACAGTATTTACCAAAGGTGGCGGACAGTGGCTCGAGTGGATGGCTGAAACTGGTGTCAATGGCCTTGGTCTAGATTGGACAACAGATATTCGTTCAGCAAGACAACGCGTTGGTGAGAAAGTCACACTGCAAGGCAATATGGATCCATGCGTGTTATATGCATCACCTGACCGAGTTGAACAAGAAGTTAGTACGATACTTGATGCTTATGGGAAAGGGACGGGCCATGTTTTTAACCTCGGCCATGGTATTCATCCATCAGTTGATCCAGAGAATATGGCAAGACTTGTTGAGTCAGTTCACCGATTAAGCGAAAAATATCATCAGTAAGCTTTGCTGATGATTGTTAAATATAAAAAAAGGGCAAGTAATCAATACTTGCCCTTTTTTGTAATGAGATTATCTAACGAGTGGTTTATTTACCAGTGTTAGTAAACTCTGGGTATGCTTCCATACCACATTCAACGTAGTCAACACCTTCGTACTCTTCTTCTTCAGAGACACGAATACCCATGACTGCTTTGAGAATACCCCAGACAATCAAGCTGACAACAAATACCCAAACAAAGATAGTTGCTGCACCGATTAACTGACCAGAGAAAGAAGCATCGCTGTTAGTTAATGGCACTGCTAACAGACCCCACAGACCAGCTGTACCGTGAACAGAGATTGCACCAACTGGGTCATCGATTTTCACTTTATCTAAGAAGATGATTGAGAAGACAACGATGATACCGCCGATTGCACCGATGATAGTAGCCATCAGTGGTGATGGTGTATCAGGGCCAGCTGTAATAGCAACCAAGCCTGCTAATGCACCGTTCAAAATCATTGTCAGGTCAGCTTTGCCAAACATCAGTTTAGCTACAATAAGTGCTGCTATAACACCGCCTGCAGCAGCAGCATTAGTGTTGAGGTAAACATTTGCAACGGCGTTTGCACTTTCAACTGAAGCAGTTGCTAGAACAGAACCACCATTGAAACCAAACCAACCCATCCACAGGATGAATGTACCCAGAGTAGCTAATGGTAAGTTAGCACCAGGAATTGGGTTAATTTGACCATTTGGACCGTATTTACCTTTACGAGCACCAAGTAACAGAACACCTGCTAAAGCAGCGGCAGCACCAGCCATGTGTACGATACCTGAACCAGCGAAGTCTAAGAAACCAAGATCGCCAAGGTTGTACATGCCGAATACGTCATTACCACCCCAAGTCCAGCTACCTTCCATTGGGTAAATGAAAGCAGTCATAACTACAGCAAAAGCAGCAAAAGTCCATAACTTCATACGCTCAGCGACTGCACCAGACACGATTGACATAGTGGCTGCAACGAAGACTGCTTGGAAGAAGAAGTCAGATGATGGTGAGTATGTTGCTGGATCCTCTGCGCCAGTAACACCGTCAGCAGCAAGACCATCCAAGAAAATACCGCCGCCATACATGAGATCATAACCAACAATCAGATACATGGTGCATGCGATAGCATAAGTTAAAATATTTTTAGTCAGTATTTCAGTGGTGTTTTTAGACCGAACCAAACCTGATTCAAGCATGGCAAAGCCGGCCGCCATCCACATTACCAAGGCGCCACTTACTAGGAAGTAAAAGGTATCCAGGGCATACTGGAGTTCGAAGATATTATTTTCCATATTCTCTACTCCTCAAGCTTATAATGCATCTGGGCCGGTTTCGCCTGTGCGAATGCGGACCACTTGCTCTAATGGGTAAACAAAGATTTTACCGTCACCAATTTTGCCAGTATTGGCACCTTTGATGATTGCTTCAATCACTTGTTCGATGATATCGTCATCAACGGCGATTTCTAGTTTCAATTTAGGTAAGAAATCAACGACATATTCAGCACCACGATATAACTCTGTGTGGCCTTTTTGACGTCCAAAACCTTTTACCTCTGAAACGGTCAATCCTTGTACGCCGATTTCTGAGAGAGATTCTCTGACATCATCAAGCTTGAAGGGCTTAATAATTGCTACAACTTGTTTCATAAGCGTATTTCCTTCTGTAGAAAATCTACCCCCTCAACATCGAGGGGGTAGCTGTGAGAAGTTTAGAATGATGAGCTAACACCAAATACGAAACGGTCATCAGATGTGCCGTTTTGTAATTCAAAGTCTTCACCGTCGCTGTTAGTACCAACGTAAGCTACTGACCAATCAAGACCGATGAAAGATTTAGACAATCCAAGTGTGTAATCTACATAGCTGTCTGAAAGGCTTGTGCCATCGTTACGATCTGAGTCTGTGTAACCGATTGCCGCATTGAAACCAACACCGTATGGTAGTTCGTAGTCAAATGACAGGTTATAATATGTTTCATCAATATCGCTGTCGCCACTCAGTTCGCTTGTGTAACCGACCATTGCTGTGAAATAGCTGTAAGACAGAGCACCAAGGTATTCGGTGTAATCTAATTCATCATTGCTGTTTTGACCTGGGTACATGTAGCGTAAAACGGTAAAGTCATAGCCAATACCTGTATCACCAAACTCATTAGCAAAGCCAACATAAAGGTCAATCTCGATATTGCTGTCAGAGCTATCACTTAAGTTTGACGCCCATGTTCCAGCATACAGGCCAGATGCGTGTGCATAATCAAAGCTGCCTTGGATTGCTGGGTCTTCATCAGTGAATGAGATACCACGGAAGATATAATCACTGTAAAGGCCAACAGATGCACTTGTTGAGTGCTGACCGTCTTCACTTTCCCAAGCCATTGCTGATGAAGCAGCAAACATGGTTGATGCTGCTAATGTAAGAGCCGAAATTGTACGTAATTTCATTATGGTGTTACTCCTCGGTTTAAAATGTTTTTAGTCTTTCTTGAATACCTGCGTTGGTCTTTTGCAACACTTTGTATTCAGACTACAACAACAAGAGCAGAATGTGTGCCAACTTTACAAATCCTATAAAAAACAGATGGATAAGGAGGTGGTGGACACAGTCTAGGCTTAACATGTGATCAATTTGGTGCGACAAATTTGACGCTTTGTCCAAAATGGTGCAGTTATGTTTTATTCATCGCCATGGAGGCATTGAGTTGGTATGATTGCCATACCTTATATAAAGTGACGCATATGACTTATCCTCAAATAGATCCCATAGCCCTAAGTATCGGTCCCCTTCACGTACATTGGTACGGGCTGATGTATTTATTCGGTTTTTTGTTTGTCTGGTTACTGGGGCTTTATCGCGTCAATAAAACGGAGTGGACTCGGCAACAATTGGAAGATTTATTGTTTTACGGCGCGGTAGGCGTGATCATTGGTGGGCGCGTAGGGTATGCCATTTTTTATGATTTTCAGGCAAACCTGGAGAACCCATTAAACATATTCAAAATATGGCAAGGAGGGATGTCTTTCCACGGTGGCTTGCTGGGTGTACTAGCTGCCTTTGCGTGGTTTGGTAAGAAAACAGGTAAATCCTTTTTTGAGATCAGTGACTTTATTGCCCCGATGGTACCTATCGGCTTGATGTTTGGTCGTATCGGTAACTTTATTAATGGTGAGCTATGGGGGAAAGTCACGGATGTGCCTTGGGCCATGGTGTTTCCTGGTGCAGGACCACTACCAAGACATCCATCGCAACTTTATGAAGCTGCCTTAGAAGGTGTTTTGCTATTTATCATCTTATGGTGGTTCTCATCCAAACCAAGACCGAAAGCGGCAGTTTCTGGCTTGTTCTTATTGGGATACGGTTTTTTCCGCTTTTTGGTAGAGTTCGTGCGTATTCCTGATGCTCAATATGGATATTTAGCTTTTGATTGGTTAACCATGGGACAAATTCTATGCTTACCTATGATCGTATTTGGCATCATCCTGATGATTGTGTCTTATAAGGTTGAAGCTAGAGTAAAACCGTAAGCCAAGTTGCAGTGGCGATGAGGATAGTCATTAACACGGCAAACGAACCATAATCTTTAGCGCGCCCAGATAACTTATGTTTGTCTGTACTTACCCGGTCAACAACGGTTTCAATCGCTGAGTTGAGTACTTCCACTATCATGACTAACACGATGCTGGAAATCATCAAAAGTCGTTCTACCGCTGTGACATCCAGGTAAAAACTGAACGCTGCTAATAAAACAAAGGCAAAAAATTCCTGACGGAAAGCTTCTTCATGTTTTAAAGCTGATCGAAGACCCTGCCATGAGTAGACCAGAGCGAAGAGTAAACGCTTAATGCCACGATTTTTTTCCATAAAGTTCTCAGCAGTTATTAATATAAATGTTTGAATTATAGGCAAACATTATTAACAGCATGTTAAAATTACCTCCTTTAATTTCTAGATTGTTGGTGTGATATGAGTTTCCAGGATCATTATGAGGTCATCGTTGTCGGTGGTGGCCATGCCGGAACCGAAGCGGCGTTAGCCTCTGCTCGTCAGGGTGTGAAAACACTATTACTGACGCAAAATATCGAGACACTAGGACAGATGAGCTGTAATCCAGCAATCGGTGGCATTGGTAAGGGGCACCTGGTAAAAGAAATTGATGCTCTAGGCGGCATTATGGCGAAAGCCGCTGATAGGGCGGGTATTCAGTTTCGCACATTAAACTCTAGTAAAGGGCCTGCGGTCAGAGCAACACGAGCTCAGGCAGATCGTATTCGATACAAAGCGGCAGTCCGGGCTTATCTGGAAAATCAACCCAACCTCTATATATTCCAGCAACCAGTCGATGATCTGGTGGTAGAAAGTGATCGCGTTGTGGGTGTTGTGACTCAGGCAGGACTGCGTTTCTCAGCTAAAGCGGTTGTGTTAACAGTGGGTACTTTCCTTGGCGGGTTAATACATATTGGTTTACAAAACCATCAGGGCGGTCGTGCTGGCGACCCAGCTTCCATCGCTCTATCCCAACGTCTGCGTGCTTTACCTTTTAGAGTTGACCGCCTTAAAACAGGCACACCACCACGCATAGATATCAATAGTATTAATTTCTCAGAGCTGACTGAGCAGCCTGGTGATACTCCTACACCCGTATTTTCATTCTTGGGTAAAGCTGAGCATCATCCTCGTCAAATCTCGTGTTACATCACTCACACTAATGAACGAACACATGATGTCATTAGAAATAATCTGGATCGTTCACCGATGTATAGCGGTGAAATCGAAGGTATTGGTCCACGTTACTGTCCCTCTATCGA
>CEOG01108494.1_pt1 | contig 10786 bp, 5 predicted proteins | sample 530301 | NCBI WGS metagenome assembly CEOG01 (sample SAMEA2619903, study PRJEB7988) | marine metagenome | biome: marine biome (ENVO:00000447); feature: surface water layer (ENVO:00002042); material: "saline water (ENVO:00002010), including plankton (ENVO:xxxxxxxx)" | depth 5 m | reverse complement strand
CCTGACAGATGCCCATTTCTTTCAGGGCAAGGATGCCATTCTCTCCGGTCCGGCTGGCGGCGTTGTCGGGATGGTGGAAACCAGCGGTCTCGCCGGGTTTGACAAGGTGATTGGCTTCGATATGGGCGGCACCTCCACCGATGTGTCGCACTATGCCGGGGATTATGAGCGCACATTTGAGACGGAAGTTGCCGGCGTACGCATGCGCGCGCCGATGATGCTGATCCATACCGTTGCGGCGGGCGGCGGCTCCATCCTGCATTTCGATGGGGCGCGCTATCGCGTCGGGCCGGACAGCGCCGGGGCGGATCCAGGCCCCGCCTGCTACCGCAAAGGTGGTCCGCTCACAGTCACAGACTGTAACGTCATGTTGGGAAAGCTGTCCCCCGACTATTTCCCGCCCGTCTTCGGCCCTGATGCCGATGAGCCGCTGGATGTGGAAATTGTCCGCGAAAAATTCGGCGCCCTCGCGGATAAAATCAATGCCGCCACCGGTGACAACCGCAGCCCCGAGGAAGTGGCGCGCGGCTTTCTGTTCATCGCCGTGGAGAATATGGCCAATGCCATCAAAAAGATTTCCACACAGCGGGGCTATAATGTCTCTGAATATGTGCTGACCTCCTTCGGCGGCGCGGGCGGACAGCATGCCTGCCTTGTCGCCGACAGTCTCGGCATGACGAAAATCCTCCTGCATCCCTTTGCAGGTGTTCTCTCCGCCTTTGGCATGGGGCTGGCCGATCTGCGGGTCATGAAAGAGCAGGCACTGGAAATTACCTATGAAAACAATTCACTGGGCAGCATATCAAAGACACTGGATGAGCTAGCTCGCATCGGAGAAGAAGAAATGCAGGCGCAGGGCATGCCAGCAAGTCGTGTGCGCACTATCCGCCGCCTGCATATCAAATATCAGGGATCCGACACCGCCATGATCGTGGGGGATGGCTCACCGGAGGAGGTCATCCCCGCATTTCAAGCCGCCCACCGCCAGCGGTTTGGCTTCACCACACCGGAAAAACCGATGATTGTCGAGGCTGTCGCTGTGGAAGTCATTGGCGCCGCCGAAAAGAACAGCGAGGTCACTCCCCGGCCGCAAGATGACAATCTGAACCCGCTTTCCAGTCAACCTGTTTACATGGATGGAAAATGGCAGGACTGTCCCTTTTATAATCGGGATAATATGCCACTGGATACCGGGGTTGGCGGCCCTGCCGTGATTGTCGAGGCAACCGGCACAACGGTTATAGAACCCGGCTGGCAGGCCGAGAAAACGCCGCGCGGCGACCTGCTGCTGAGCCGTGTCGTACCTCTCAAACGCGATATGGCTATCGGCACGGAAGTCGATCCTGTCATGCTGGAGATATTCAACAATCTCTTTATGAATGTGGCGGAGCAAATGGGCACTGTCCTTGAAAAGACCGCCTACTCCGTCAATATCAAGGAACGGCTCGATTTTTCCTGCGCGGTGTTCGATCTGAACGGTGATCTGATTGCCAATGCCCCGCATATGCCAGTGCATCTCGGCTCCATGTCAGAGAGTATCAAGGCCGTCATCGTCAAACATGCTAGCACCATGAAGGCCGGCGATGTCTTTGCCTTAAACGCCCCTTATAACGGCGGCACTCACCTGCCCGATGTCACGGTGATCACGCCGGTTTTTGACACCGCAGGCAAGAATGTTCTCTTTTATGTGGCAAGCCGCGGGCATCATGCCGACATCGGCGGCACGACACCCGGTTCCATGCCGCCGGATAGCCGCACGGTGGCGGAGGAAGGCGTCATTCTGGATAATGTGTTACTGGTCGATGGTGGGCGACTCTGCGAGGCGGAAATCGTCAATATCCTGAAATCCGGCCCCTACCCGTCCCGCAATACGGATCAGAATATGGCCGACCTGAAGGCGCAGATCGCCTCCTGTGAAAAAGGCATACAGGAACTGCGCCGCATGGTCGATCATTTCGGCCTGGATGTGGTGCATGCCTATATGGGGCATGTTCAGGACAATGCCGAAGAATCCGTCCGCCGGGTTCTGGATGTCCTGAAAAGTGGATCCTTCACCTATGCCATGGATGACGGATATAAGATTTCCGTCAACATCACCATTGATAAGAACGCCCGCAGCGCCTGTATCGACTTCACAGGCAGCAGCGGCCAGCATCCGACCAATTATAACGCCCCGCGCGCTGTCACGACCGCGGCAGTGCTTTATGTATTTCGCTGCCTTGTCGATGGGGATATTCCCCTCAACGCCGGGTGTCTCAAACCGCTTGAAATCATTGTGCCGGAAAAGTCCCTGCTGTCCCCGGAATATCCGGCGGCCGTGGTGGCGGGCAACGTGGAAACCTCCCAATGCATTACCGATTGCCTGTTCGGCGCACTGGAAGTGATGGCCGCCGCGCAAGGCACCATGAACAACTTTACCTTCGGGAATGATCGGTATCAATATTATGAAACCATCTGCGGCGGCTCCGGCGCCGGACCTGACTTTGACGGCACCGGTGCGGTCCATACCCATATGACCAATTCCCGCCTCACAGACCCGGAGGTGTTGGAATGGCGCTTTCCTGTGCTGCTGGAAAGTTTTGAAATTCGCCATGGATCAGGCGGTAAGGGCCATCATCGGGGCGGCGCGGGCACGCTGCGCAAGATCCGTTTTCTGGAGCCGATGACCGCCTCCCTTCTTTCCAGCCACCGCCGAGTGCCGCCCTTCGGGCTGCAGGGCGGCGGTAACGGGGAAGTCGGCAGGCAATGGGTCGAACGGCATGATGGCCGCATCGAAGAACTGGATGCCCGTTCCTCCACCGAGATGGCGGCAGGCGATCTCTATGTCATCCAGACACCAACCGGCGGCGGATACGGGAAATAGAATTTATTTCCCGTAAGTTAGCTTCAAAATCTGAAGCTCAATCTAGCTTGCCCGCCGCACCCGGTCATAGGAGATATTGGAAGCGAGCAGTCTCTCCGCCGCCTCAACCGTGATGCCTTTGCGCACGGCGTAATCCTCCACCTGATCAATGCCGACATTGCCAACACCGAAATAACGGGCCTCAGGGTGTGAGAAATACAGCCCGGAGACTGAGGAGGCCGGTAACATCGCAAAGCTGTCGGTCAGCGTGATCCCGGCATTTGTCTCCACATCCAGCAGCTTAAACAGCCCGCGCTTTTCCGAATGCTCCGGACAGGCCGGATAGCCGGGCGCCGGGCGAATACCGCGATATTCCTCACGGATCAGCTCCTCATTCGTGAGGTTTTCCTCTGAGGCATAGCCCCAGAGTTCCTTGCGGACCCGCTCATGCATATATTCGGCGAAAGCTTCCGCCAGACGGTCAGCAAGCGCTTTCAGCATGATATCACTGTAATCATCATGGGTTAGCTTGAATTCTTCGAGCTTTTTCTCGATCCCAAGGCCTGATGTCACGGCAAAACCGCCGATATAATCTTGCAGCCCCGTTCCTGCGGACGCGATAAAATCGGCGAGCGAGAAGTTGGCGCGACCATTGCTTCGTTTCATCTGCTGACGCAGGAAATGAAAACGGTGCCGCTCCACCTTTCGGCTTTCATCCGTGTAAAGGATAACATCATCCCCCTCCCGCGCCGCCGGGAAGAAACCGACAACCGCCCGCGCCTGAAGCCATTTCTCTGAAATTACCTTATCCAGCATGGCCCGGGCATCATTATAAAGCTCCGTTGCCGTTTCCCCTACCACGGCATCGGTGAGGATTTTCGGATAATGCCCGGCCAATTCCCATGTCCGGAAGAAAGGGGTCCAGTCGATATAGTCAACAAGGGCGGCAAGATCGACGTTGAATTCCCGCACCCCTGTGAAACTCGGCACAGGCGGCGTGTAGCCTGACCAGTCAATGGGCGCGGCATTGGCGCGGGCTTCACGGAGCGGGCTCAGCGTATCTTTGCGGGATTTCTTGAGGTAATTTTCCCGCACCGTCTCATATTCCTCCTTGATGCTGGCGACCAGCTCCAGATTGCTGTCCTTACTGGTCAGTTTTGTCGCAATGCCGACGGCGCGGGACGCATCCGTCACATAAATAGTGGAGCCGTCATATTGGGGCGCGATTTTAAGGGCCGTGTGTACCTTCGATGTGGTCGCCCCGCCAATCAGCAGCGGCAATATGAACTGTTGTCGCTGCATTTCGGCCGCCACCGTCGCCATTTCCTCCAGCGACGGGGTGATCAACCCGGACAGACCAATAATATCCACCTTTTCCGCAATCGCTGTTTCCAGGATTTTTGGATAGGGTACCATCACGCCAAGGTCGATCACTTCAAAATTGTTACATTGCAGAACGACGCCAACGATATTCTTGCCGATGTCATGCACATCGCCTTTCACGGTAGCAAGCAGGATCTTGCCCTTGGTCTGGCTCGCGCCCGACTGTTCCTTCTCCGCTTCGATATAGGGCAGCAGATGAGCGACCGCCTGCTTCATCACACGGGCGCTTTTAACAACCTGCGGCAGGAACATCTTGCCTGAGCCGAACAGATCGCCCACCACATTCATACCGTCCATTAGCGGTCCCTCGATCACCTGAATGGGGCGCGGGAACTGCTGCCGGGCTTCTTCCGTATCCTCGATAATATAATCGGAGATGCCTTTGACAAGCGCATGGGTCAGCCTTTCACCGACGCTGCCCTCGCGCCAGGATAGATCGACAGCACTCTCACGGGACTGGCCGACAGCTTCCTCTGCCACTTCCAGTAATCGCTCCGTTGCATCTTTCCGCCGATTGAGAACCGCATCTTCAATCCGTTCCCGGATATTCTCCGGGATATCAGAATAAACGGCGAGCTGTCCTGCATTGACAATGCCCATATCCATCCCCGCCTGAATGGCGTGATAAAGAAAGACGGAATGCATGGACTCACGCATGGCATTATTCCCGCGCAGGGAAAAGGACATATTGCTGACCCCGCCACTGATATGCACATGAGGTAATGTGCGTTTTATCTCCTTCGTGGCCTCGATATAATCAACGGAGAAGTTGCGATGTTCATCAATGCCCGTTGCGATGGGAAAGATATTCGGATCAAAAATGATGTCTTCCGGAGGAAAACCAACCACTTCCGTCAAAATCCTGTAGCTGCGTGTGCAGATTTCCACCATGCGTGCCCGGTTATCCGCCTGCCCGTCCTCATCGAAAGCCATGACAACAACAGCGGCGCCGAAACGGCGAATTTCCCGTGCATGGGCAATAAACTCTTCTTCCCCCTCTTTCAGGGAGATGGAATTGACAATGCCCTTGCCCTGAACGGATTTGAGACCCGTTTGCAACACCTCCCATTTGGAGCTGTCAATCATCAGCGGCACCCGGCTGATATCCGGCTCTGAGGCAATCAGATTGAGAAAGGTCTGCATGGCCGACTTCGCGTCCAGCATCGCATCATCCATATTCACATCAACGATCTGCGCGCCATTAATCACCTGATCACGGGCAATATCAAGGGCAGTATCATACTGCCCGTCCATCACCAGCTTCTTGAATTTCGCACTGCCGGCCACATTCGTGCGCTCGCCGACATTGATAAAGCCCACCACATCATCCAGATAGAGTGGCTCCAGACCGCTCAGACGGCACATGGGGTCCAGATTTGGAATCGTGCGCGGCGGAATATTGCCGACCGCTTCGGCGATTGCCTTGATATGATCGGGCCGCGTCCCGCAGCAACCGCCGACGATGTTGACGAGACCGCTTGTCGCAAATTCCGCAAGCTGTTCCGCCATATATTCCGGCGTATCGTCATATTCGCCAAGCTCATTGGGAAGCCCGGCATTGGGATGAACGCTGACGCCCGTATTCGCAATATTAGAAACTGATTTAATATGTGGGCGCAAGTCCTTGGCACCCAAGGCACAATTAAAACCAATACTTATCGGTTCCACATGCGCCATGGACGCCCAGAAGGCCTCTGCCGTCTGACCCGACAATGTGCGGCCGGAAGCATCCGTAATCGTTCCCGACACCATCACGGGATGCCGGACGCCGGTTTCTTCAAAATAACTCAGGACAGCATAGATGGCCGCCTTACAGTTGAGGCTGTCAAAAACAGTCTCAATAAGGATAATCTGCGCGCCGCCATCCATCAGGCCGCGCAACGCCTCGTCATAAGCGGCCACAAGCTCATCAAAGGTGACATTGCGATAACCCGGATCATTAACATCAGGGGAGATGGACGCCGTGCGGTTGGTCGGGCCCAGAACCCCCGCGACAAAGCGCGGCTGTTCGGGTGTTTTCGCGCTCCAGCGATCCGCCACCTTGCGGGCCAGCGCCGCACCCTGGCGGTTCAGCTCATACACTTCGCTCTGAAGATCATAATCGGCCTGCGCAATGGAGGTGGAGTTGAAGGTATTGGTCTCCAGTATATCCGCGCCGGCCGCCAGAAACTGATCATGGATGCTCTCAATAATTTCCGGCTTGGTGAGGGTAAGAAGATCGTTGTTTCCCTTCAGATCTTTCACAGCATCCGGATATTTATCACCGCGATAGTCCTCCTCGCCAAGGCGAAACCCCTGAATCATCGTTCCCATGGCGCCATCCAGCACCATAATCCGTTTTTTCAGAATCGCTTCTATTTCGGTGAAGGCCGTTGATTTATTCACTGGTGTCCCCGCCTGTAAATATAAATATATTAGTCTGTTCAGATGCTTTTTTTATGTCGTATTCCAAGTGTATGGCACACAGAATAAACAAGATCAGCCCGGTTAAGCGTATAAAAATGGAACTGCCCCACTCCGGCCCGCTGTAATCGCAGGCACTGCTCCGTTGCCACCATCGCGGCGACCATATTGCGTGTTGCCGGATCCTCATCCAGATCTTCGAACAGATGGGCGAGCCAGGCCGGAACCTGCGCCCCGCACTGCTTACTGAACTGGCGGACCTTGGCGAAGTTCGTAACCGGCAGAATGCCCGGCACAATCGGAATGGTGATGTCATGAGCTAGCGCCCGATCGACGAAGCGCAGATAAGTCTCGGGATCGAAAAAGAACTGTGTGATCGCTCGCGTCGCCCCGGCGTCCATTTTACGTTTCAGATAGTCGATATCGGCCAGGCTGGATTTCGCATCGGGATGAATTTCCGGATAACAGCCGACGGATATTTCAAAATCATGCCGCTTTTTCAAAAATTCGATGAGCTCCACCGATCCGGCGAAGCCGTCCGGATGCGGTGTGAAGTGTCCCTGTCCCTCCGGCGGATCGCCGCGCAGTGCCACGATATGTTTAATGCCACTTTCCCAGTAAAGATCGGCAATCTCCCCGATTTCGCCCTTGCTGGCCCCGACACAGGTCAGATGCGCCGCCGGTTGCAGGTCTGTTTCATTCCGGATACGGCTGACAAGCGCATGGGTACGCTCCCGCGTCGAACCACCCGCCCCGTAAGTGACCGAGACAAAGCGCGGACCCAGCGGCGCCAGACGCGTCAATGCCTCCCAGTGCTTTTCGGCAAGCTTGTCCGTCGTCGGCGGGAAAAACTCGAAGGAAACCTCCACCTTGCTGCGTCCGCCCGCAGCGGACAGCAAGCCTGCTGTGGCGGCGCTTTCGGAAATTCCAGACATAATCATGACGCGATGGCTCCTTTTGACTGACGGCGCACGGCGGGCGCGGCCGTCCAAATATTGACGTTGAGCGGGTTACCTTCCAGCACCCGAAAATCTTTTGACTGCAATCCGGCCTCTTCACAAATACGCCAGACGGCATTTTCCGAAAATCCCATATGGAGATGGGCATGATCCGTGCACAGGCTGTCCAGTTCATGAGGCGCAAAATCAACAACGGCAAGCAGGCCACCGGGGCGCAGCAGACGGGCGGCCTCGCGGATAGCCGCCGCCGGATCCTCCGCGTAATGCAACACCTGATGGATAACGATGGCGTCTTGCGACTGGCTGGCAAAAGGCAGATTATACATATCAGCAAGGCGGACCTGACAATTACGCAAGCCCGCGTCATCAATGGCCGTGCGGGCGAAAGACAGCATCTCCCGGCTGGTATCCACGCCGATGGCATGGGTGACTGTCGGGCCGAACAATTCCAGCATCCGCCCCGTTCCCGTGCCGATATCAAGAAAGTCGGTAATCTCGGCGCTGCCCATCAGTTCCAGCAATGCCGCCTCCACCGCTTCCTCCGGCACATGCAGCGAGCGAATTTGCCGCCAGTGAGCCGCATTTTCCCGGAAATATTCTTCCGCTGCTACTGTTCGGGCCTTTTTGACCGCTTCCAACCGCTCCAGATCGCGCGAGACAGTCGCATCCGTCTCCGGCACCAGATCAACGAGGGTACGCGCCAGCAGCGCTGCCTCGCTCTTGGCGGACAATCGGTAATAAACCCAGCTTCCCTCCTGATAACGATCCAGCAATCCCGCCTCGCATAACAGTTTCAGATGACGGGAAACACGGGGTTGACTCTGCCCCAGTATCTGCGTCAGTTCACTGACTGTCAGCTCGGAATGGCCACAGAGAACCAATAGCCGAAGCCGTGTCTCCTCCCCGGCCGCACGCAGACCTTGCAGCAAATTTTCCACAGCAACCTCAAATAAATCATCATTTAAAACGATATAAACATATCCTTATATCTTTGTACAGAATTAATATCGAGCGGACAGCGACTTTTTCGCCACACCACGCAAGGATTCTGAACAGCCTGAAAATCACCGACTCGCCATACCTTGTACCTTATGCTAGGTACGTACACTAGTTGTTCCCTTCACAGGTGTTTGATTTTGCTTCAAAACTTGGCGGAGAGAAAGAAAATCGGGGGTTAAAGGCTTTGGTAACCGTTATTGAATAGAGTGACAGTCATTTCCGGTCGCGCAGGTTACTAAGGTGGAAAAGAAAAAATGGGATTGCGTATAAAATCGACATCATTGAAAGCCGGTTTGCTGGCAACGGCGCTGATGGTCACCGTCAGCGGTTGCGCCACGCCGGAACAGAAGGAAAGCAAGGCGGCGGTGGTCATGTATGACGAGATCTACGACCCGCTGGAGCCGTTGAACCGCTATTTCTTTGATGTGAATTACGCGCTTGACGCATTGCTGCTGCGTCCTGTTGCCGAAATCTATCGCGGCGTTCTTCCCGATGCCGCACAGGACAGCGTTCGTAATTTCATTACCAACCTGTGGCAGCCCGTTTATTTTATCAATAATGTCCTTCAGGGCGAAATGGATCGCGCCGGCGATAACATGGGCGCCTTTTTTACCAACACCTTCCTTGGAGTTGGCGGCCTGTTTGATGTGGCAAAGCTGGACACCCAGCCCGAAGATATGGGCCAGACGCTGGCCGTTTGGGGCGTGGACGAAGGTCCTTATCTGGTATTGCCGGTCTTTGGACCACGGACAACGCGCGCCGCCGGTGGCGCTGTGGTTGATTATTTCCTCAATCCGGTGAATTATGTCGCTCGCGAGCATGACTGGGACTATGTGCCGGTCGCGCTGTTTGCCGCAGATGGTATTGACACCCGTTCCCGCTCCATTGAGGCCCTGGATGAAATCGAACGTACATCGATTGATTTCTATGCGGCGATCCGCAGCCTCTATCGACAGAATCGTAATAATATGATTCTCAACGGTGCCAGCAATTCGACACAATTGCCGGATATGTCATTTGAGGATGATGACAAGCCGGTGCAGAAAAACTAGCTTCACCGGACTAATTTTATCATTATATATTTTGAATATCCAAACCCATCGGGGGTGTTGATATGATGTTGACCAGACGTATGTTTAGCGGGCTGATTGCCGCCGCGGCGCTTATGACCGCCCTTGCAGGAGCGCCTGTCCTAGCCGCAGACAAGGAGCAGGCAGCCCTCGCCCTTGTTAAAGGCATTGGCGAAAAGGCCGTTGCCACCCTGTCCGATACATCTCTCAGCGATGAACAGAAACAGGAACGTTTCGAACAGTTCCTGGACAGCAGCTTTGATATGGAGCGGATTGGCCGTTTCGTGCTCGGCCAGCACTGGCGGAGCGCAAGCGAGGAACAGCGCAGCGAATTTCTGAAGGTTTTCCGCGACTATATGGTTTCCAGCTATGCCGACAAGATTGGCTCCTATTCCGGCGAAAATCTGGAATTCAAGGAAACAACCTCTCTCAATGACAAGGAATCACTGGTCAATTCGCTGATTGTCCGGCCGAACGGCCCGCCCGTAAAGCTCGACTGGCGTGTGCGTCAGGGGGATGAAGGTGAAAAGATTGTCGATGTCATCGTCGAGGGCATCAGCATGGCGCAAACGCAGCGCTCTGATTTCTCATCGGTCGTCAACAAGCCTGGCGTCGGCGTGGAAGGTCTGATCACAAGGCTGAAGCAACAGACCGGTTCAGCAAGCTGATCCAGCATCGGGGACAGAATAACCCGCAGATATTGAAAATGCCGCTTCATAAAGGCGGCATTTTTTTGGTTTGCGGGCATTTCCGGTAAACAGGCTATCAGGCCCGTTCGAAACAATAACCAACGGCGCGCACGGTGCGGATCAAATCCGCTTCCCCCGCTTCATTGAGGGCCTTGCGTAGACGGCGGATATGGACATCCACCGTACGATCTTCGACATAGACATTCTGCCCCCAGACACCATCGAGAAGCTGATCGCGGGTCAGCACCCTCCCCGCCCGCTCCATAAAATAACGCAGGAGTTTGAATTCCGTCGGGCCGAGATGCAGCTCCCGGCCTCCACGACGCACCCGGTAAGCCACAAGGTCCAACTCCACATCAGAAACATTGAGTTTCTCTGCCCCGACATCCGGGTTGCGCCGCCGCAGCAACGCCCGGATGCGGGCCAGCAGTTCAGCCGGAG
>CEOG01008115.1_pt1 | contig 10798 bp, 16 predicted proteins | sample 530301 | NCBI WGS metagenome assembly CEOG01 (sample SAMEA2619903, study PRJEB7988) | marine metagenome | biome: marine biome (ENVO:00000447); feature: surface water layer (ENVO:00002042); material: "saline water (ENVO:00002010), including plankton (ENVO:xxxxxxxx)" | depth 5 m | reverse complement strand
TTATGGGGCACCTTACTCCAGCGGCCTTTTTCATAGGGGTACTTTTGAGAAGTAGTTTTGCTTCTTTGTTCTGTATCTGGCGGCTCGCAATTCCAGAGGGATTTGTCGTTGAGCAGGAGCTTTTGTTTATAGATTTTGTATTGGCCGAGCGCGTTTTCCAGAGACTTAGTTTGATAATTATTATCTTTAATTAATTTCTCTTGCTTCTTTGTTAACAAGCCTCTTAAGTAAGACTTCGGTACAATTATGTCGTCAAACATTCCCATTTTTTATCCTTTCGCTCCATCGGTTGTGAGCGTCAACAACAATGGTCTGAGCTTTTTTTCCATTTTTCCAATCTCCTACTTTTGTAGTGCTGGATCTATCTATTTTATAGATCCTAAAAAACTGTTTAAATATTTTTAAGTGTTCTGGTTCGATATCATTTAATGAAGAATATCTAGCTTTAGGAGACCAATGAGGTACAGCGATCACCTTGTAATCTATTTCATCATTATCTACGAAATCTAGAACCCCTAAAACCCTACATTTCACCAAACTGCCCATATCTATGGGGTCGTGGTTAAATACTAGCACATCAAGTGGGTCTTTGTCAAGCGCGAAAGTTTGCGTTATGAAGCCGTAATTAATAGGATATTGAAGAGAAGATACGAGGCATCGCTCGAGCTCGAAAATATTGTATTTTTCATTGTACTCATATTTAGTATTAGTACCTTTGGGTATTTCTATAATACAGTTTACATGATTAAAACCATCTTGAGTAATTGGAATGTCATTTACTAAATTCATACAAAGTTAACATGTTCAGGTTCACCTTCCAACTCAGAAAGAGTCCTATTAACTAGATCTAATTTGCATAAAGCAATGCAGTCTTTAAAATCTATATTATCTACTATATCTTTTCTTTTTTCTGAATTCCAAATTTCTTCTAAAGAATTTTCCCTAAGGTCTCCTAATTCATACTTGTCAACACCTCTCATGTGACAACATACATAAACTTTATGGACGTTAATTATCCCTGAAAAATTTTGTCCATGACATTTACAATATTTCTTTTTGTAATCTTTATTGTATTTGAAAGAGTTGTAGTGGACTTTAAAGTCGTTAGATTGCAAACTTAAACAATCTTCTATGTTGTGGGGAATTGTATAATCGCCATGGAACGGCCGAAACTCTACATAGTCTACAAAGCTAGCTTTCATAAGCTTTGTAAACTCAACCATATCTGGTATCGTTTGCTGACTTGTAAGGAAGCCTACTCCTATAGTGCAGTCGCTTTCTGTTTTTCTTTTTAAATTAGCAATTTTACCTATTTTGTCTATGATCGTCCAGAACTCACGTTCGGGTCTTCTTCTGATTTGTGAAAAAACTTTGGGTGACCCGGAGTCTAAGCTTATCCTAACCCAAGTGCAGTTCTCTAAAATTACTTTAGAATTTTCTGGAGTAAAAAGAGAACCGTTAGTTATCAGGCCAACGTCCATGCCCTTCGACCTTATATAGGAAATTATCTCAGGCGTAGCTCTATTCATCATAGGGTCGCCGCCACCGGTTAAATTTATAGCCTTCGAACCTAAATCAAATGCTTGATCTACGTAGGACTTAGCTTCTTCTAACCTCAAAAACTCATTGTTTGACCTGCCTCCCGCTCCTTTTGCATAACAACCTATGCAATCATGATTACAATTATTTGTAGGATCTAGCTCCCAAGTAATTGGGGTAGTGCTGCCGGTCTTTAAAAAACTTGATACTCTTTCAGGGTGGTAAAAAAGTTTTTTATGTAAACTTATTAGGGAGTTTGCCAAGAGTCAAATATATCCTTGTGGAGGGTTTTAAATCTATACTCTGGAGTTAGATTCTCTATAGAATCTTTTCTGCTGCCGCCAAAGCCTACTAGATGGAGGCCGCCGACAGGCTTTCCGTCAAGAAGCCACTGCCCATCAGAAAATTCACAAAGATAGTGAGAAGCACACCATTCTAATCCGTTCAAGTTGTCTTTGTCCCAATCAACAAGCACTTGAAAAATTGATTGGTCTGTCCCGTGAAGATTTATATCCCATTTTTTTTCATCATAGTAAGACTTAATCCTATCTAAGAAATTTAAAAATGATTTGTGTTTTCCAGAATACCAACCACCAAACACAAAACCTCCTAGCTTTGAAGCGTTCTTTTTGTAGAGATCAATTAATTCCTCGGGTCCTTCTCTGAAATTACAAGACCTACGAGGCTCAACCGCTAAATACATACCTTCTGTATTTTCGATCTTTTCGAACATTGGGTTCACATCTCTCTGAAACCATATATCAGCATCAAAGTGAGCGATATTATGATCTTTATATTGGTTGAGGAAGGGAATAGTATCCACATTCCTTCTGTTGCTTATGCAATGATTAGAAGTGGGATCTAAAGAAATTATAGACAAGTAACCATATTTAGTGCTTGTTCCAATTTCTTTTAACAACCCTCCGCCGGAGTAATCAAATATTAACACTTCCCCATCATATTTTCCCAACGTTCTCAAGCTTACTAGAAACTCATATATAAAAGTATTGTAATCGTCTCTGCCTGACTGAGGTTTAAAAGTTGTATATATAAGATTCTTATTCACTAACAAGCTCTCCTTTTTGTAAGGCTGTACTAGTTAAAGTAGCTCTTTTGTTTTTATCTGATACCCTGTTATTATAAAGAACTACTTCTCCTTTATCTTTCAGTTGGTCGCAATTCGCGCATATAAATTCAGACTCTTGACAAGTTCCTTTCTCGTGATGATCATACAGCTTAAGAAAAGTTGGGCCTGAAAAAATTTCTTCTAAAGTTTGATGCCTGAAGTTTCCGAGGACTAGCTTGTTGTCAAAATCAAAACAGCACATAATTACATCGCCATCTATTTGAATTTGAATAGGGCCATTAAATGGCCTACCGCAAGAATCTAAAACATTTTCAGAAGACTTGTCTCGATACTCTTTACCATATACCCAATTGTGAGGCTTCCATATTTCAAGAGAACACTTATCTCCATAATCATTGATTAATCTATCTACGTCATCTCTATTTTCTTCAACAATGTCAGCAGTTATGATAATATCAACATCGCTTGGTTTGTTATTTATAGCGTAATCGAGATTTCTAATAGTATTCTCAAAAGTAAACTTAGAACTTTTATAGTTCATAATTTTACCATAACTATCAGGGTTCGAAGTGTGCAAGCTGATTCTAACATCCTTAATGCCTGCTTCAAAAAGTTTATCAGCCCTACTTGGCGTCAGCATTGACCCGTTACTCAAAACATGAACAAGCAAGCCACAAGAGGACGCATAAGCTATTTTTTCTTCTACTCCTTTATCCATAAAGATTTCTCCAAATCCAGAAAAAGTAGTCTCCTGAATTTGAGAACCTAATTCGGAAAGGCACTTGTCTAAATAAAATACATAATCAGACAAAGACATGACCTCTCTTTTGCGAGTAAAATCTTCTGTAGGATGGGGGCAAAAAACACACCCAGCATTACAAGATGTAGAAGTTTCTATTCTTACTTCATTTGTTGATGGAATCATTTATAATCTTCATTTTGATTGTAAAAAGCTTTTGTGGCGCCATATATAATCAGCAGAGTTTCCCTAATTGCATCTGTGTTATTTTCAGGCTTAGCATTCGTATTTGACATTTGATCTAAAAATATATTTTTAAAAGTATTTTTAAAAGCTTCTTTTTGATCACCAGAAGAGATTAAATAACCCTCGATTACGCATTCTAAAACTCTTTGTGCTCCCGACCAATAGTGAACTCCCTTTTTATATTCTGTCATGAGTAGTTCATCTACCAAATGAGGATGATGCCAAAGGACACAAGCTTTTTTATAAACATCTATAGCTTTGTCCGTTTCTCCAACAAGTCCATATGCTTTACCTAGGCCTATGTAACTGGACAATAAATACCTAGCTGTATCTTGATTTGGACCTCTTTCTCTTACGGGGCTAATGAGTACGGGATCTTCAACTTTCTCATCCATGTGGCTCAAAATTAAGTCCCGTAGGCTCTCCCAAACGAAAACGGCTTCCTTCCCAAGTCCACAGCTCAAAAGATTCCATCCAGCGCTAGATATGGTATTAAACAGGAAGGGCTCTTCGGGATCGAATTTGCCTTCTAAATAATCATTTACTTTTGACGCAAGCGACAAGTAAGAAGAAATTTCTGAGTCAAGCTGTTCCTTTGGGTGTCTAATGAAGTTCAGCGCCCACCTGTTTATCTTAAATGTTTTAAAAAGGTGATGGTGGCGACTAAGTAATGGTAAAAACTTTTTAAGCTCTTCTAAACCTAGGTCTGAATAGAAATTATCACCATCTATGACTTTACAGAACTCCACTCTGTACTCATTAAATTTTTCGACAATAGAATCTAAAAGCTCTGGAGCTTGATTATACACGCCTCCGGCATCAATAAATTCTTTTATATCCTTCGGAACATGAGATTCTGAATAATCATTTAGATAATACTCGCAATTCAATTGGTCAAATCTCCACATGCGCCCAAGTGTTGTTAGGTTAGGCAAGCTGTCTCTAATTAAATCACAACTTTCATCTACAAGTTGAATATTCGGAATAGCAGTCAGTAAAGGATTGATTTTTTCGTGATATTTCGAGTCCATTTTCTTTTTGATATTTTAAATGTTTTTTAAAGAAAAATCAAATATTTTTTTAATTTAGCCAGTGCTCCCAAAACCCCCTTCTGCCCTATTTGAGTTTGAGAAATTTAAATCCGAGGTTTCCTCCCACTCGTCGAAATGAGTTATGTTTTCGAATACAAGCTGCGCTACTCTTTGACCGGGTTGGATTTCTACGCAATTTTTATCCCCCCCAATATGATATAAAGGGTTTTCTGGTTCGGGACTGGGCGGGCAAAGGTTTATCAAAACTACTTTAATCTCACCCCTATAACTAGAATCAACAACTCCAGCCATAACATCTAACCCTTTCTTGACTGCTAAGCCGCTTCTGGGAGCGATGCGTCCATAACAGCTAGCTTCTTCGGGGATTTGTATTTGAATACCCGTGGAAACAAGTGCTCTTTGCAGCGGGGGTATTTTTAAATACTCAACCGAAATTAAGTCGTAACCAGCATCTCCTGAATGAGCTTTAACAGGAACTTGAGCTAAGGGATGTATTTTTTTATAATTAATTTTCATTTTTATTTGACTTTTTTAAAAAAAATTTTATTTTTAAAAAAAATGTTAGACGAGCAACTAATCAGCAAAATTAAAGCTGAAGCTTGTGATCAAAGCTTAAATAAACTTATATCTAAGCACACTGGCCTTTGCTATGATATATACAAAAAATACCTACCTAGTCAAGAAATTTCTGGTTCATACTCAATCAACATAGAAAACGATAAAGATTATATCATATACAAGTCAGCCTTGTCTTTTGATGAAACTAAAAAAATAAAATTTAGTACTTGGCTAGGTAATCAAGTAAGGTATCAATGCCTGAACCTACTTAAAAAGAAAAAAAAAGTAATTTCATGCGACCAAGAGGGAATTGAACTAGCGTCAAACAAAAACGAAGATATATTATTTGAGCAAGAAAATAAAGAAAGAAATAGATCACTAGTCGAATACGTAACTTCTGTGGTCGCTAAAATGAAAGACCCAAGAATAAAACAGATTTTCGAAATGAGGTATTTTTCTAAAAATGGAAAAAAAACCTCTTGGCAAAAAATAGGAAGCGAACTAGATATTAGCGCCCAAACAGCCATAAACATTCATGAAAGAGCCCTAAAGCTAATTAGAAAAAAAATAAATAGTGATAACTTATCAGACCATATATAATATCATTTTTTCTTCAAGCTTTACCTGTTGCGTTTTTGTTATTTGGTTTTCGACGGATGTGTTAGTGGATTACTTAAAAATCTTTCAACTAGACAAAATAAAAATAATTAATGATTTTTTCTTACTTAAACAATATAATAAAAGTAAAGTAGAGAACATTGAAATATTTAATTACACTGATTTTTTGAGAGAGTTTTTAGCAGAAGATAGTGCGAGTCTTGGAAAAATGCTTAGTTGCAAATATTGCTTCGGCTTTTGGTTGGTAGCTTTTTCGTGTAGTATATTTGGTATGATAATCCAATGTGGAATCGTGGGGATCATAATGAGTGCTCCCATTTCTTATCTATTAGCTATACTGATGTATGACAAACTGTTTGAAATAAAATGAGAATTTATTTGAATGGGTTAGGCGAGCTAGCTCTTTTTTTAAAACAAAACTCGAAAACAGTGTCAAACGAATTATTCCCCAAAAGTCTATCTTCTTTTATCCCTCTTCTTGAATCAATTAAAAAAGGGTGTCGCTGTCATCATAAAATGAAAATGAAATCTATAAATTACATGTTTCAAAATCTTGTTGTTACAGAAGAAGAAAAACAAAATCTAAAAACTCTTTTTCCAGAAGGCTTTGAGCTAGAAGGAAAGGTTAGCGTGTGATGAATACTAATAATTATATTGAGTACCACAAAAAAATGTTAAACAAGCAAGTCTTGGTAGTCAGCAAAGATACCGAAGACTGGATTGGTTTTATCAAGAAAATAAAAAATGACTCCTACTTTGTAGTAGAGAGAGCATCTGATAATAAACTAATAGAAGTAAACATGTTTGATATTAGATCTTTATGAAAACTATTCATGTAGATGGAATAAGAATAGATATTTTAAAAGAATCAAACAGAGTCATAATGTTTGATACAAAAAATACTCTATCAAGAGACAAGTCTAGAGAAATAATGGCCTACCTAGACTATGAAGGATTTTTAGACGATATGATAGACGGAGCGGTTCTGAGCCCGGAGGATCAAAAAGAATTTCCCCCTATTAGGGTAATAGTGAGAAAAATTACTGGCAGCATTTCGATTGATACCGACGACTATACCTCTAAAGACCTTTGGAAAGATTAAATTATGCTTTATAATATTACGAATATTGAATCAGAAAAATTAGATCAACTTTTACAAACGGCTGAGGAAAAAGTAGACTTATCAAATTATTACTATCAGGAAAACTTTTTTTCTCAAGAGGAAATAGATAAAATTATAAATCAGACAGAGTCTAAAACATACCGAGCGACTACCTTCTCAGGGTCAAATGAAAGTTTTAGGAAAAGTAATATCGCTTGGATAAATCCGCTCGAAGATAATATAGATAATAGTTGGCTATTTAAAAAAATAGCTGAATTAACTTTTGCTGCTAATAATCAAATATATGGATTTGACATATATGGAATGTTTGAGTCAATCCAATATACAGTATACGATGGTAGTGAAGAAGGTTTTTACTGCGCTCACGTGGACCATGGCAAAAATTACTATAAAAGAAAATTAAGTGTGGTCGTTCAGTTAAGTGATCCCGCTAATTACTCTGGCGGAGATTTGTTATTACATACTAAAAGTAGCCCCCATGTAATGCCTAAGGGATTAGGCACTACTGTTATATTTCCATCTTGGATGTTGCACGAGGTGACTCCAGTAACAGGAGGCGTTAGGAGGAGTTTAGTGTCTTGGGTATCTGGCCCGCCTTTTAAATAATGAAAAAAAATTATACAGTTGGAGTCGTAGGCGGCGGATTCGTTGGCTCTGCTACGGCTTGGGGATTTAGACCCACCAATGAAGTAAAGATATACGACATTGACCCTAAGTCAGCAACCCACTCTCTTCAAGAAGTTGCTAGTTGTGATTTTGTTTTTATATGCGTGCCGACTCCCCCAAAAGAAGACTGGTCTGTTGATTTATCAATAGTAGAAGAAGCTATATCAAAAATTAAACCCACATACAATTCTAAGCAAAACGTTATAATCAAATCTACTGTTTTACCCGGGACTTGTAGAGCTTTATCAAAAAAATTTGATATATCGATCTCATCTAATCCAGAATTCCTGACCGAAAGAAGAGCTAAATGGGATTTTGTAAACGCTGCTCAAGTTTTGATAGGGTCTGATGACCCCATGAGATCAGAAAAAATACAAGCGTTGTACCAACAAAGATTTAATTCAATGAAGTATACCGTAACTAATACGGTTACAGCAGAAATGATTAAGTATACATTGAATTCATTTTTCTCTACAAAAGTTTCGTTCCTGAATGAAATTAAACAGATTTCAAAAGAAGTAGGAGCTGATTGGAATAAACTAATAGAAGGATTCACTAGCGATGCAAGGATCGGCGACTCTCATATTGACGTGCCGGGACCAGACGGAAAGCTTGGTTTTGGGGGAAAGTGTTTCCCTAAAGACCTTAATGGCTTAAAAGAGTTCGCCAAAAAATTGAACATAGACACCACAATGCTAGATGCAACTTGGGAAAAGAATCTTAAAATTCGCCCCGAAGGATAAGCGAGCAAACTTTAGAAAAATTATTTAAATTTATTTTATTTATTTTTACTAAAGGAGGTATGAAAAATGGACTAGCCATTTCTTTGGGAACAATCCGAAGCCCTTTTTCCATATCCTCGTATACAATAATATCGTCAATAAAGTCCAACATTCCTTTATGTCTCATGAATCTCCAGTAAATATCTTTAGAAGATTTATCTACTTCGATAAGGACAGAGCCGTACTCTTTTCGAGCTTTCCAAGTCAAGTCTCTGAACGGTAGGGTTTCCGTTGGAGGCTCTGATAAAACAGCTTGTATTATCAGATTCATAATGTTTTTTACACGAAATTTTGACTTTGTGTGTTTTTGACGATAGTATCAGTATATGCCTAACTTCATAGGAGTTTCCGGGCTAGCCGGTTCAGGTAAGGATCTTTTTTGCTCTCAAGTAAAAAGTTTTTACTCAAAGAATAAAAAACTAAATAGAAAAGTTCACATTTTTGCTTTAGCGAGCAGCTTAAAAGAGGATGTGAAGAAAAGCTGTTTAGATATTTATGGCATAGACCCAGTAAAAGCCAATAGAGAAGAGAAGAACAAAATAAGGGAAATGCTTGTCTTCTACGGAGACGTAATGAGGCAAAAGAGTAAAGGGTCTCACTGGGTTGCGAAAATGGAAGAGAAAGTTTTAAGTCTTACCGCATCAGGAAAAATAAAAGATAACGACATAGTTATGATTTCCGATATAAGGTATGCAGAATTTAAGGAAGACGAAGTGCAATGGGTGAAAAATATAGGCACCTTAGTTCACATAAGCAAGCACGTTGAGCTTGACTACGCTACGAACAAAAGCTATCCATTTGCAAAAAAGTTTTACGAGTCTCCGCCAAACGAAAAAGAGAGAGTTAATGACCCTAAAGTGAAAAAATCTGCAGATTATTTGATAGATTGGCCACACTTAGGGTGCTTAAGCGGCTCAGCATTAACAAACTACATAAAAAACTTTTGTGATTGGTATGAGACAAAGATACAATAATTTATGGACACAGGTTCATTAGAAAAAGTTTTCGATAAAGAAGGCAAGCACACAGGCTGGAAAGTTCCGTCAGATGATTGGAGCGATGTTCCCAAGGGAGAACCATTTCAAGGGGCTCCCCATCCGCTCGATGATTCTCAATCAACTTGGCCTTCGAGATTTAAATCACCGCTTTTTGTTGCAGCGACTAAAAAGTATGAAGCTCAAATTGCAGAAGCTGATGCGACATTAGAAATTTATTTTAAAAATTCAGTAGGCATTGGGGAACACTCCGATCTACTTGCTGAGGTTGACAAATATATTGAACTTAAGGCTTCAGCTTTAGACAAGCTTGAAACACTTAAAACTTTAAAAAATACAGCATATGTAGAATTTTTTTAAAAAACAAAACGGCGGAGAATAGCGCGCAAGGGATAGCCTTGCTCAACCTTTAGAGACCTCAGGCCCGTAAAAAAACGTTATCTGAATGGGCGAAAGCCCAGAGTTATTTCGGGAAAGCGCGGCTTCATAAGATAACGGGAGCATTATGCTCGGAGAGTATTCTTCAAAGAAAAAAAGTTCCTCCGTCCAAGAATAGAGACATAGCAATGTCCAGTTGTGAGCTAGGCTGACACAGGCCGAAAGCCATATAAGTGGTTGCGAAGAACTGAAACAGGTGGACATTGAAATTAGAATTAGATAGTTCAGCTAAAACTGTTCAAGAGGAGAGCTGTATATATCTACATAGTTCTTTCCAAAGGAAGTAGCAAAGCTATATCCCCTTTATTGAACATGATAGCACGCACAGCGTGCTCCCTTCGGGTAGAAAAAAATTCTTCATTAATCTTTAGAAAAAGATATAATTTAATATACTTTACTTTTTAGTATAGTGTATTATATTTTATAGATTGAATTATGTCCCAGTTAAACGCTAATACTCCATATATAGAATGCTATATTAGGAATAAATATATTTTCGGAAACGATGATAAAGGCTTGACTGAAGGATATATTTTCGGAGTGAAAAGCATGATCAACCGACCAATGCATTTTCATTTTCAATCTAATTTTGGCGCAATTTTTTGGCAGATGCCTATATCTGCTTTTTGCCACAAAGAAGATTATGATGTTTTATCAGAAGACGAACAAAAACGATTATCACTCCTACAAACATGGGATTGTCAGGATAATGATATTGCAGTTACAACGTTCGGCTTTCTGCAAAACCGTAGGGTTGACGTATTCTGCCGCGACAGAGTATGGCGTTCTGGTCAGTATGTTTTTACTATTGACGACTACGAGGGAGATCTTAACGAACTCAATATTGGATACGCTAACGATCAAGATTCAAAGTGTTATCACTTTCTTCAATTGGACGATGGAAATTACGCCATACCTCCTAATAATTTACTTCGCTGGCATAACCCTGATTTTA
>CEOG01005874.1_pt1 | contig 10809 bp, 10 predicted proteins | sample 530301 | NCBI WGS metagenome assembly CEOG01 (sample SAMEA2619903, study PRJEB7988) | marine metagenome | biome: marine biome (ENVO:00000447); feature: surface water layer (ENVO:00002042); material: "saline water (ENVO:00002010), including plankton (ENVO:xxxxxxxx)" | depth 5 m | reverse complement strand
AAGATTGCTGCGACACCGAAGGATGGAGCAAAGAACCAACTGCTCTGGCCCAGAGGATAGATGAGGAAAACAGAAACGAAGACAGCAATGGGACCAGAAAAAGCGATTGCATTGTAAGGACGGATACCGACAAGACGTGCAATCTCAAACTGACGGAGCATGAATCCGATCAGTGCGAAAGCACCGTGGAGGGCAACGAATGCCCAGAGTCCACCGAGTTGACACCAGCGGACGAAGTCTCCCTGTGCTTCAGGACCCCACAGGAGAAGGAGACTGTGACCCATTGCATCAGCAGGTGTGCTGACAGCAGCGGTGAGAAAGTTTGCACCTTCGAGGTAACTGGAAGCGAGTCCGTGGGTATACCAGGAGGTAACAAAGGTGGTGCCAGTAAGCCAACCACCGATTGCCAAGTAGGCAGTAGGGAGGAGGAGAAGTCCAGACCAGCCAACAAAGACAAACCTGTCTCGTTTCAACCAGTCATCAAGGACATCGAACCAACCCCTTTGTTGTTGTTGGAGCGTTGATGCGACCATTTTATTTGCTGTAAGTGTCGTAGTTGAGGCGATCGTCATGTTCTTTCAACCGTTCATAGTCAAACCGATCAAGGATCTGTAGACGTTGTTCGGTAATGGCGATCTTATCCAAACACTGATTGATAATGTGTAAGGATTCCATATCTGCTGCACCAGGGTAGATGGCAGCAACGTGAGCAGGAAGGCGATGATCTAAACGTTGTTCGATCTTTGCATTCTGTTCAGCGATAATATCTCTGCACTGTTGTCTAAGATGTTGCAGAGTATTGCGACGTATATTCATGTCAAAAAAATAGGGGGTCCTAAGACCCCCATATTATAACAGAAAAATAGTATCAACCGATGCTAGGAGCGGTGAGTGCAACAGGAGTTGACTCAGCAGCAGCAAGATCGAGGGGGAAGTTGTGAGCATTACGCTCGTGCATAACTTCCATGCCCAGACCTGCACGGTTCAACACGTCTGCCCAAGTGTTCAGGATGTGACCCTGGTTGTCTTGGATTGACTGGTTGAAGTTGAAACCATTGAGGTTGAAAGCCATAGTGCTAACACCAAGGGCAGTAAACCAAATGCCCACAACGGGCCAAGCAGCAAGGAAGAAATGAAGAGAGCGACTGTTATTGAACGAAGCATATTGGAAAATAAGCCGTCCGAAATAACCGTGCGCCGCCACGATGTTATACGTCTCTTCTTCTTGACCAAACTTGTAGCCATAGTTCTGAGACTCCTGCTCAGTCGTCTCACGAACGAGGGACGACGTGACCAGACTGCCGTGCATAGCAGAGAACAAAGACCCACCAAATACACCGGCAACACCCAGCATATGGAAAGGATGCATAAGGATATTATGTTCAGCCTGAAAGACGAGCATGTAGTTGAACGTACCGGAAATGCCAAGAGGCATGCCGTCTGAAAAACTGCCCTGCCCAAACGGGTAGACAAGGAAAACTGCGGATGCAGCAGCGACCGGAGCGGAGTAAGCAACACAGATCCATGGGCGCATGCCCAGACGATAAGAGAGTTCCCACTCACGTCCCATGTAGCAGAAAACGCCAATCAGGAAGTGGAAGACAACCAGCTGGTAAGGACCACCGTTGTACAACCACTCATCAAGAGAGGCAGCTTCCCAAATGGGATAGAAGTGGAGACCGATTGCATTGGACGAAGGAACAACAGCACCAGAGATGATGTTGTTGCCATAGATGAGAGAACCAGCAACAGGTTCGCGGATGCCATCGATGTCCACGGGGGGAGCAGCGACGAAAGCAACAACGAAACAGATGGTGGCAGCAAGAAGAGTGGGGATCATCAGGACACCGAACCAACCGACATACAGACGGTTGTTGGTGCTGGTGGTCCACTCACAGAAAGACTCCCAGGTCGATTGCCGGGAGCGTGAAAGAGTAGCAGACATTGAAAAAGGGTTATGTAATAGTGCGGGGAACACTGAAAAAATATTCCTCACCTACCCTCCAGGTGAGGTATGAGAGACGTGCTTTAGACACCCTAGAGGTCTCGGTTTGCGGGGTGTTCATTACATTTTGTAACGTGTTATTTAGTATAACGGATAACCCTACTTTTGTAAAGGCAAAGTAGGAGAGATCACGTTACGTTCAATGAACTCAGAGTGATCATGTTTAGCAAAAACAAATGGATGTAGTCCAGTGATCTCTCTAAGTTCAGCAAGGATTTCTCGTCGCTCCTTCCACTGAGTAGGATGTCCTGCTTGTGGATGTCTTTTGCGACGATACTTTTTACCCTGCTGTCCAAACAATATACCACAACTTCCTGCTCTGTGCAAATACTTTCCTCTCTTATCTCTCCATACTTCATGCCACCCATCTTCAATGAATGTCATCTTCTTATTGGTGAACTGCTTAGCAGCATCGAAAGAGATCTGGTCACGGTTGGGACCAATCAATGCATACTTCCACCAGAGATCACCGAACTCTTCATAGTTCTCTAGACGACGCCAGATAGATCCCAGCACAGGACTGCTGTACTTCTTGAAGTCATACCCCATCCACTTCAGGACCCGAGTGATCTGTAGTTGCTGCTCCTTGGTGTTCATGGAAGACATGAACCCCTCCAGGATCTCGTCATAGTATGAGTAGCGATTCACATGACGGATGACTGTGAAGGAATCCTCTTCAAAGTATCTCTTACTGTTCTCCACATACTCTTTGTTCATGATGTAGCAACCATCAATCCAAACGACCTCCTCACCCTCATCAAAAACCTTATGAGGATTGATCTTGACGTAGGAGGAACGGATACGAGGACAGGTATGGACACAGGGGATGGGTCGGAACTCCCATGGTCCTTTCCTCTCAACAGTATCGTCCGTGAACATCACATACTTGACATCCGGATCGTAGTAATTCTCATCAGGGATCTCATCATATCCATTAGTGATACAAGAGTAGATAATCATCGGTTCAATACGTTCGCCTCAATCATTGACTGGAAGTTGTGCTTGTAATACAACTTGGGAATCAAGCGAGTGCACCTACGGATCTCCTTGAGCATCTCATCTTCACGCTTGTACTGCTCCAGGTCTCCTGCCTGTGGGTGCTTGCCCAGACGGTTCTTCTTACCTGTGCGGTGATCAAAATCAATACCAACCTCAGGCCAGTAGTTCTGTGCTGGGTGTTTGATTGTCTTCCACGGGATTCCAGTCAGTTGCCGTGCAGTATCAAAGGAGATCTGGTCACGGTTGGGACCAATCAAAGAATACTTCCACCAGATATCGTGGAACTCATACATCTCAGGGATGATGTGTCTCCAGATTGATGCCAGTACAGGACTACAGTATGCCCTGAAGTCATAGTCCAACTCCATCAACGCCTCCATGATCTCCACCATCTGCTCCTTGGTGTTGAAGGAAGACACATAACCTTCCATCACCTCCTCAACAAAGTTGAAGCGGCAGGGATGGATCATGTGGGTCAACTTAGACCGTGACAGGATGCTCTTAGAGGTGTCAACAAACTCCTTGGTGATGGTGTAGCACCCATCAATCCATACAGTTTCCTGACCTGCCTCAAAGTAATGGTGAGGACAGATCTTGGGGTGAGCAGACCGTCTCCGAGGACACTCGTGCTCTACCTTGATGGGGTAGGACTCCCACTGCTCAGGAACTTCTACTGTCCCGTCAGTGAAGGCAACGTACCTGACATCCGGATCGTAATAATGTTCATCAGAGAACTTATCGTATCCGTTGGTGACGCAAGTGTAGATAATCATGTTGGATGTGGGAAGAAGAAAGGATCGTCGAAGTGTGACCTGATAGTTCGATTGGGTCTTCGCATGACACCAGTCTTTCTATTCGTATACCACAGGAGACTATGGTATGGGTTCAAAACGTTCAATTTTTTATACTTATAATCGAAATCAGATGACATATCTCCGAACAACCAGACAGGTTCATCACCCTCAGTAACGACAGCACAGCGATAGTTCCTTGAGTTCTTTTCGAGACCAGTCACCTTACACAGGATGTCTACTGCCCACTCAGGGTTGACATGATACTTAGCACCATACTTACCACCCTTGTTCGCCCACCACTCGCCACCATGGCTGGCATCTGACCAGACATCAATCAGATCTCTAGCAGGAACAGTGTTGTACTTCACCTCACCCATCTGCAATGCCACTGCAAAGGACAGTTGATCTCTCCTACCTCCCTTGAGGTACCAGTCCCACCAGAGTTGATCGAAGTCAGTCTTGCCCCTCCTCCAGAGGATCGTACACAGTGGTGACAGATAGTCTTTGAAGTTATACCCTGCCTCAGCAGCAGCAACCGTGAACTTATACACATCATCGAAGGGAACCAGTCCCCTACAAATGTATTCAGCACACTCTTCAAGGTACCTATGACAGTGTGGATGCTCTATTACAGTAAAACTATCCTGCGAAAGTATGAATTCAGATACTTCACAAAACTTATTGTTTAGTGTATGAAGTTTACTCGCATCGATATACACATTCGGTTCGTCGAATGGGCATAGCATCTTGACTATACGTGACATACGTACAGGATCAGATGAGAACCCAGGGATGTACTCCAGTTCCCATCCTTCCTGCTCCTCTACACTTCCATCATGGAAACAAACACACCTACAATCAAGATCTAATTGTGGTAACTGAAAGTATCCGTTGGTGATGGATGTGTAGAGGATCATATGATGCCGTAGTGTTTCATGTAGAACTCATGAAACTTGTACTTGATATACAGGAGTGGTTTTAGTTTGGTGATCTTCTCTAGATCCTTTATGAACTGATCGACCTTGGTGTACTGAGTCTTTTCCCCATACTGAGGATGCTTCTTGACCCTACCAACCTTGTGCTGGAACCCCATCTTGATGCCAGAGTCAGACCTGTTCTCATAGTACAGAGGTTTGGTACCGGTCAATTGAACGGCAGCATCAAAAGGAATAGCATCCCTGTTGATACCTTTCTTACTCCAATTATACCACTCTTTGTTGAACTTGATCGTGTCATCATACAGATACCTCCATACGATTGAGCACTGAGGACTGGAATACTTGTTGAACTTATAGTTTGTGTTGCTCAATGCCTCAGTGATCTCTACTCCTCCCTCATAGGGGAAGAAAGCACACGTAAATCCTTCCAGCAACTCGTCGTAGTAGGAGAACTTGCTGATGTTTCTGAGTGTGGTGAAGGGGAAGGAGTACAGACTCTTCTCAACAAACTCTCTGGTATGTACGAAGCATCCATCTACCCACACTGTGTAGGTTCCTTTGTCAAAGAACTCATGAGGATTACACTTCGGATAGAACGCCAGGTCTCTTGGGCATTCGATATCCAGATCTAGTTTGATGTACTCCCATGGTCCCTCGGTGGTATCAATGGTTCCATCATGGAAGCACACATACCTGATGTCAGGGTCGTAGTAGTTGGTGCTAGGAATTTTGTCATGCCCGTTAGTGATGCACGTGTAGATAACAACCTGTTCCTTACGTACACGTACACCTTCTTGGTACGGATAGGTATTGAATGACAGTCCCAACTTGCCACCGATACCGTAGTACCTCATGTAAAACTCATGGAGTTTGTACTTGGAGTGCAGTTTTGCCTCAAGTCCAGTGACTCGATCAATGTCTTTGAGAAACTGATCTACCTTTTTGTACTGCTCCAGGTCACCCAGTTGCTCATGCTTCTTGAGTCTGCCCTTCTTGTTCTTGAATCCAAATTTGATGCCACAATCATCCCGGTTGTCATAGAACCGTGGGGTTACACCTGTGAACTGCATAGCAGCATCAAAAGGAATCGTGTCCCGGTTGATGTACTTGCCCTGCTCATACCATTCCTCATTGAACTTGATCACCTCAGGTGTCAACTGTCTCCAGACAGCAGAGCACTGTGGACTGGAGTAGTTCAGGAAACTGTAATTCTTATCTGCTAGAGACTGGGTGTAACAGACTGCTGTGCTGTACTTGTAGAAGGCACAGGTAAATCCTTCCAGCAACTCATCGTAGTAAGAGAACTCTCCTCCATGACGTAGGACAGAGAAGGGGAAACACCCACGGGATCTGTCTATGAAGTCAAAGGTATGATCGAAGCACCCATCAATCCATACTGTGTATGCGTTGGGTGGAAAGAAGTCTTGTGGATTTGACTTGACATAGAACGCCAACTCTCTCGGGTTATCAATCCCAAGGTTCGAGACATCAATGTACTTCCACTCACCATTCTTCAGGGTGTCAGGGATACTGATCCCATTGTGGAAGATCCAGTAGTTTACTTTGTTGTGGAAGTAATTATTTTGAGGGATGTCATGCTGATTGGTTATGCATGTATAGACGTGCAACTTACTATGATCTATCGGTTCCCCAAACTCATGGGGCAGAGTAGGGACTGCTGCCTTCATTTTGGCAGCAGAAATATCAGTATCCCAGATCTTTACTAATTTCTTTTGGAAGTCAGTGATCTGTTTGTTGTTTGGTCGATCAATATTATAAGAATCCTCGTACTTCTTGACCCGATTGGTGTTGTCAAGACTGACCTGCATCGGTACACGCAGTGCTACCACTCCTGTTTCGTGCTCAGCAATTGCACTAGCAATCTGATCACGGTTGACACCTCTTCTATACCATTTTGCCCATGATCGATTCCACCTTCTGTTCTCCTCAAAGTTATGTCTCCATACAACACAGTTGATGGTCTGCTTGTAGTCCTTCTTGGGGTATGGGTTTTCCTCAGCGAGCATCTTCTGAGACATCTTAGTGATGTCTACGCTGTTGGAGAACCCATCGGCATATAGTTTGTTGAATTCTTCTAGCAGAGTCCTCGGTTCAGGATGCTCTTGCAGTACAACAAAACCATGTGGATGTTGAAAGATTTTCTTGCTGTAATCAACAAGATTTTTGTCAATATTATATGCAGCGTCTACCCATACAAGTTTTGCATCAGGGTCTCTGAAGTAAATGTGAGGTTGATGCTTGATAACATAAGACTTCCTGACAGGGCAGTCAGGAAGTTTATGATGGAGAGTAGGGATCAGTGAATCTATATGTACATACTCCCACGGACCTTTGGTTGTAGGGATGCTTCCATCATGGAACAGAACATACCTACAACCTTCCTCAACATATGCGTCAGGAACTGAGTCGTATCCGTTGGTGATGCACGTATAAAAAATCAATTTAGTTTGTCAATAGGGTTTGATTTACCCATTGCTTCACTGACGGTGCGGTTGGTGACGTTACCAGGTTCACGGAGGAACCACCCAGTGGCAATGTACTTAGATTTATCGCCCGTCAAGAAGGCACCACGGTGCATGTGGGTGTACGTAGCAGGCCAAAGAACAATGGTTCCCTTCTTAGGATGGAACGTGGTTGCCTGATGGTAGAAGTCAGTGCCACCACCATTCTCAGGGGGGATGTCATTCAGATAGATCATCCAGGTCAGCACACGGTCTCGGTAGAGGAAGTTCCCATTCTCACAGTGCCATACGTGATACCCACCGCCTGGATCTGTGCGCTGAAGCTTACAAGTCCAAGATGAAATTGGATCACACGAGTCAACAAGACCTTTATATTTCTGAACATACAATTCAAATGCTTGACCGATTGCCTGGTTGACCTGGGCGGTCATCGTCGTGTCACATACTTCGAGATAAAGTTGGTGATCTTTCCGACCCATGCCACCCTTAGGGAATTGAGACTCCCCATCATTGAAGTGGTCGATGGTAAAATCATTTTTGGCGATGGAAGTGATGGTGTGCTCGGAGGACTCTCCTACAAAATGCTTTTTGTTGTACCAGTATTCAAAGACTTCACACAAAGAGTCACAGAACTCCCACTTGACGAAGTTCTCAAACACACCGATGTGATCATAGAAAACTGGTTCAGTGAAGTCAGGTTGCTTGATGATCTCTTCTGTCATTGTTTTTGTGCTTGTTCCATGTACACAGATGGTGGTATTCTACCACAATATTCATCTAGTTCCATAATCTGATCGATGGTGTGCTCTCTTGCATCCCTCTCCCAGAACTGTGCCAGTGCTTCGTTACTACCCTTATGGAAGATGTCAATATGTTCTTCATGAATTGAAGAACCCATGTCCAATCTGTAATTGAATAAGGGAGTGGAGTAAGACTTACCACTGTCAAGAATCAAATCCTCTGACACTGCACGAGGTCTGATGTTCTGATCCAGTTTCCACTGGTTGCCACGGAGGTGACACCGGAGGACCTTGGTTGCATGGTGCCTGCTGATCAAGTAACCAGCAGCAGAGAAGTCATTGATGAACCTCTGGTGCAACTTGAGAGTGATCCCATTGGGATTGATGATGGTCAGTTGCAGGCAGTCCCAGTTGATGGGGAGTCGCTTCCTGACATCCTTCCAAGTGAAGGTCCAGTGCTTGACAGTGGAGAGATCGATGTCGTCTTCCATGATGAAGACTTCATCCAGGTCAGTCTCTTCGACAAAGTAACGTAGAGCATTGAGGTGAGACATTACACATGCAATCTCACCCTTGTTCATATTATGAGGAACAGATCCTTTCAGATGCTCCTCATATTCATCACCGTCAACACCGCTGATGCGGTGGTGGTCAGTGAGTCCCCAGAAGTCCAGTTGTTCTTCCATGTATGCCCGACGTTTGGGCACACGGTCTAGGTTGATCCAAAGAACTTTAGGAAACCCCTTCAGTTTGTCGATGGACTTGTTCCTGTCAGTCATTCATACCCCGGCGCTTGCCGTTGAGAACACCACGATACTTCAGGTAAGGAGGGTTCTTGTAGTATTCTTCAAACTTTGTCTTACCAAAGTTACGAAGTTCTTCCCACAGAGAACGGTTCTCTTCGATGTGGGGGTTGTTGAACCAGGAGTTAGGGGTACGACGGTGCTCCATGTGGTACACCAGGTCATTCAGACGCAGCACCTGGGAGCAGGTGTTGAAACGAATGTACCGTTCGTCATCTTCATACCCGTAGGCAATGAACCCTTCGTTCTCACCACCCAGTCGGAGGTATTCTTTGGTGTCAAAGAACTGCACGAAACCAAACTTGGCGTCATACAGAGTTGCATGCGACTGGAATGCGTTGAAGTTGAAGTTGCTGTTGATGAACCGAGTGCAGTCCTCATCAGTCACTCGCAGTTGATACTGGTAGTCGCCATACCCATAGGGGTAGACACACTTCACAGGTTCAGGAGTTGCATTCGGTTCGTTCGGGGGAATCCAACCATAGAGAATGGCGTTCTGTGCCAGGATGTAGTTGTTCATCGGCAACAGAACATCGCAGTCATAGTTACAGACCACAGGAGTCTGAACCAGCATCAGCATGTCGTTGATCAGACGAGTGCGGTGGAAGACTTCTTCCTCACTCTCCTCAAAGATGTGATGAATCTTCGTCATCTTCTCAGGAGTCAATGCCTGATCAAGCATCGGCACCACAGACTTCAGGAAGATAGACTCAACGTCTTGCTCCTTGATGATGATCTGTGTGTCAAAGTTACGCAGCAGATAGATCAGTGTCGTCGTGATGTTACGCATCCGATCAACACTTTCAATCCGCAGGGGGATGATGAAAGTAGTTTGAGTCAGGTCCCAGGAATTTACCGGCTGGATCTGAAGATCCTCGTACATCCCGAGGTCTTGGATCTCAACACCTTCCTGTTGAATAGTATCAGACATCGATAGATTCCCAGTTAGGGCAATAAAGGTCAGAAGTGTTATGGTCTTTGGTATACCCCGTGCCGAACCAACGGTTAGGAGCAATGATTTTCTTGTCTGGGTTTGTACTCAGCCAAGAACCCCACCAAGAGAATGATGAGTTAGCAATGATGAAGTCGTGGCAAAGACTCATCATGCAGAGGTCGGCAACATTGTCACCACCCTCAGAGATCAAGAAACGATCGTCTTCAAACTGTTCGTTACACCAAGCAGGATCGTCAGAGAAAACAACGACAGTCCTGTCACTATCAAAGTGCGAGAGTGCACGATCATAATAATCTTTAGAACACGGAGGGTGGTTATCGCAGTTAGTTATGTAGTCACCTCTCCGAACATGTAGAGCAATTGGTCGGTCAACCGAACCAATCATCTCCTGACAAGGTTCTTTGATGTTGTTCTTGAACTCAAAGTCCTCACGGATCTCTGATTCAATATGCTTGAACCACTTCTCACTCTGCAGATACCCGTAGACATTATGTCCATCGGGCATCCTGTCGAACAGGTTCTGATCAAAGTGGAAGTGCTCCTCCTGTACGTAGGGACCAGGACATACTGCGATGTTAGTCAGACCAGGAAGTTTGAATGCTTCAAACAGTTGGTGGTCCATCCACTGGTCTTGGAAGTCACTAGGAGGAATACAGAACTCATACCCATGCTTAGCAGCAATGCCACGCAGTCCTGCATACTGGAACATCTGGTTACCCAGACGACCATGACGACCAAGGTGATTGAATCCAATCATTTATGCTTCTCCTTCAAGTATTCAATCTCCTTAGGTAAAAGGTCTTCAAACTTTCGTTGTGTTTGATGGGGGTGTTCCCTGTTAGAAATGTGGTAGTGAGTAAGAACTTTTGGATCACCATAGTTCTTATACAACCGATAGTACATGTCACAGTCCATCAGCATGGTGAGTTCTTCATCAAAGTATTCCTTGCACCCATTACGGAGAGCAAGAATAGATGGAGAACTGAGGGTGTTGACACCCTCTAGCAACCGATTGTTATAGACTGGAATCTTAGGGTTGTAATGAGTCTTACCATCATCTAGGGTATGAGCAAATCCAGTCACTGCCCACTC
>CEOG01033435.1_pt1 | contig 10823 bp, 9 predicted proteins | sample 530301 | NCBI WGS metagenome assembly CEOG01 (sample SAMEA2619903, study PRJEB7988) | marine metagenome | biome: marine biome (ENVO:00000447); feature: surface water layer (ENVO:00002042); material: "saline water (ENVO:00002010), including plankton (ENVO:xxxxxxxx)" | depth 5 m | reverse complement strand
ATGGTTTGCTAGACTGGGATGTCAATTTGCTTTACGATGTGTATTGGAAAAACTCTACTTCTGTCAACATTAGATTGAGGAAGCAGTATACCTATTTATTCAATGGATTCGATCCTAGTGGCTCGGGCGGACAGAGACTACCTAGCGATACAGAATATACCACACATCTTTTAATCGCAAGCTTTAGGTCAGACCAGCGAAAGCGTATTTCTTATTCCCTCAGTACCAGATCGGGCGAATACTATAATGGCTCACGTATTAACTTACAAGGGAGCGTTTCTTTCAGATACCAACCTTTTGGTTTTACCAGTATAGATTTCTCCTACAATCGCATTCGTTTACCCGACCCGTATAATGACGCCAACCTAATTCTGATAGGGCCACGTTTCGATTTTACGTTTACAAAAAAGCTCTTCTGGACTACTTTTGTTCAGTACAATAGCCAAATTGAGAACCTAAATATTAATTCAAGAATTCAATGGAGATTTGCTCCGGTATCAGACTTTTTTCTGGTATATACCGATAACTACTTGGCAACCGAGGATGGTAGTTTTATAGATATTGGGAGATCAAAATCTAGGGCATTGGTGTTTAAATTGACTTATTGGTTGAATCTCTAACTTTACGATAACATGAAAAAGAATAGCATTGTATTTTTTGCCGTAGCCTGCTTAATAGCGGTTTTGGCCAGCTGTAAGACCAACGAGTATGGTTTTACCAAAAGAGATATTCGTAGTAGCCAAAAGTTAATCGGCTTAGATTTTCAGAAGTCGGCTATTGACACCATGTATCAGTATTTAGGTAGAAATAAGCGCGGATATGATACCCTAAGAACATATGAAACGGCAAATGAGACATTTCCTGCCATGGTATTTGATCCGCACCCAGCAGGCTTTGAAATTCCAAAAGCACAAACAAACGCTCCATTTATTATTCCTGAAAATGTAGCATTACCAAACAATAAAGAGGAGCTTGCTTTCTATAGTATTCCGCAATTGGCTTCGCTTTTAAAAAACAGGAAACTCACTTCAGTAGAGCTCACTCAACTCTATATAGATCGCATCAAGCGATACGATGGCCAGCTCCAAAGTGTAATCAATCTAACGGAAGAATTGGGGATGGCTCAAGCTAGAAAAGCTGATCAGGAAATTGCAGCAGGTAATTACAAAGGAATGCTGCACGGTATTCCTTATGGAGTGAAAGACTTGATGGCCGTTGAAGGTTACCCTACCACTTGGGGAGCGGCTCCTTATGAACACCAAATGATCAATTACACTTCTAGTGTTGTAAAACAGTTAGAAGCTCACGGAGCAGTGCTAATTGCTAAGCTGGTATCAGGCTCTCTGGCTAGGGGAGATGTATGGTTTGGAGGAAAGACCAAAAACCCTTGGGATCTAAATCAAGGAGCAAGTGGCTCTTCTGCTGGGCCAGGTTCGGCTACATCAGCAGGTTTGGTAGCTTTCTCGTTGGGAACAGAAACTTTGGGGTCAATTACTTCACCTTCTTCAAGAAATGGCATTACAGGTTTAAGACCTACTTACGGAAGAGTAAGCCGCTATGGCGTAATGAGCTTAAGCTGGTCGATGGATAAAATCGGCCCCATGTGTCGTTCTGCTGAAGATTGTGAAATTGTATTTGATGCCATTTATGGTAAAGACCCAAAAGACCCCACTACGAACACTGCGCCTTTTAATCGTTCTACAAAAAAGCCAAGAGAACTGAGAGTAGCCTATTTAAAAAGGGACATCGATAGAGATTCTTCCGCTACTGGAAACAACCTCAGATCGGCTTTGGCTGTGTTTAAAGATATGGGAATAACACCCACTGCAATTGAATTACCAACTGACTACCCATTCAATGTTTTCGATATTATTCTTCGTGCCGAAGCGGGTGCTTTTTTCGATGACTTAGTAAGATCGGGAGATGCGGATAGCATGGTAGAACAAACAACAGGCTCTAGGGCCAACTCATTACGACAAGCACGTTTTATTCCTGCTGTTGAATACTTACAGGCCAACAGACAAAGAAGACAACTGATTGAAGAAGTAAATGCATTGTTTATGCAATATGATGTAATCATTTCTCAGACTTCTCGCGGTAGTCAATTACTAACCACTAATCTAACCGGACACCCCGTAGTGACAATTCCAACAGGTTTCGACCAAAGAAATCGACCTACCAGCTTGACCTTGATCGGGAATTTATACGATGAGGGAGTGATTTTAGCTTTGGCTAGAGCGTATCAAAATGTAACAGACTTTGACGAGAAGCATCCACCTTTGTTTTCAAAATAATCAAAGGAAGTCTAAAACCTTCGCGTTTGTATTTATAATCACTTTTAATGTGCGGTGAAAGATATGAAAAGTGGAGTTTAAAATTAGATAACCTAATTGTGTTTGGTGAAATTGTGGAGAGCTAAACCAACGGACCTTTTGAGTGAATCGATTTTACCAGCCAAAATGTAAGAGTTTTGCCCATGATGGTAACTATAGACTACAAGAACAGTGTGAATTAGTCTGTGAAACATATTATACTTAATATCATGGCTGAATTTGACTTGCTTAAATAAAGTAAGCAAGTTCTTATACATTTAAACAGTGTGGTTACTTCTACCAATATTGTGGAATCCACTCTACTGTATGTTTACCGTTTTTTGTGGAAAAGCCTGACTAAGTCCATGACAGCCCCTTTTTAGACTGGCACAGTTCTTTCAAATATGTCTCTAATTATTCACTTTAAAATTAGAGACATGAGTTATACCGAAAAGTTAATTGACAAATTAAATGATGTTTTAAGACGTTCTTATGATGCCATGGAGGGTTATGAAAACGCCATTGAAGATATGAGTGATGCACAGTTAGAAAACTTCTTCAAAAATCAGGTAATGGAAAGAAGAAGGTTTGCTCAAGAGCTAGCTACAGAAGTTACAGCCTTAGGTGGAGAGCCTGTCACTCAGAGTAGTTTTAAAGCTTCGCTGCACAGGGCTTGGATGGACTTGAAGTCTTCTGTAGCATCAAACAACGTGGAGAAAGTACTTCAAGAATGTATTCGTGGTGAAGAAACAGCTCGTGACGATTATCAGGATATTTTGGAAAGCGACTTATCCCTTCCACCAAGTGTAACTAACATGCTGAAAAATCATAAATTCAGTATTGAAGAAGCCATTGTTAAGTTGAAAATGATGGAAAAAGTAGCTTAAGATTAGTAGTATTTATTTGTTTAAATAAAACAAACCGCATGGAGCCCAAAGGGACACATGCGGTTTTTTACCAACACTTATTTAGATGTAGCCTTAATTTTACTTTAACAAATTGATCTCATGATATAACAGACAGTGTCTTTCTTAATGAGTAGCTACAGGTCAGTTAATAATAAATAACAAATGTTTCTTAAAACAACGAATACCCAAACATTACCGATAATCTTTTGTAATGCGTATTCCAGCTTGCATGGTCCCTTAAAATGTCTCGATCAAGTTGATATCTCATTTCTAAAGAGTATCTCTCTTTATGTTTATAACCAATGCCCACGGCTAAATTCCAGCCGGAATTTATATTTAAAGAGCTATGTGCGGAGTTGTCAGTCTTAATAATATCAATAGCTGAATCCCTTGTAAAATCGAGTACAATTGAAGATATGTTGAAAAAGGTTTGAGAACCACTATTAAAATAAAAGTGATATCTGACAGCTACCGGTAATTCGATTGATTGGTAATTTACTCTTGAGGATTTAAGTCCAAGCAATAAATTTCTTCCTTCAGCATCTTTTTCAGATTTAAAAGTATGAAAAGTTGGTTCTACTATAATGCTGAACCTTTTTTTATTGAAGGGTAAGAAAAACTCACTTTCTATTCCGAACCTAAAATTTAATGTATTATCGAAATCAAAATTTCTTAAATTATTTCTGGAATTTTGATTTATAGAAAGGCTTCCGTAGTTGAATCCTACTTTTAATGATAAGCTAAACCAACTTTCAGTTGATTTAGCTTTATAGATTATATATGGAGAATTAATACATTCATTGTATGAAATAAAAATAGTTTCTAAGTCTCTTTTGTTGTAATTAAGTCTCTCAATATTTTTCGAATCGATTCCCTGACATTCTAAGTCATTATAAAGTTGCTGTTTAAATAAGTTGTTATCAATAATGTCATTATCGTTAACCAAGTAACTCTTATACACCAGCTGCTTAATGTCTGAGTTGCCTTTTTTATAGAAATACCGATTTAGAGTCCCTTCTACATACATATACAGTGAAGCCTCTCCTTCTATAAGCACTTTTAGAAATAAAACCTCATCTTGGAAAGCTGGATTTCTACCATGAGTAATGTCTCTTAGTGCATCACTTGATTTATCTATTTTTACTTTAGCTCTGATGTATTTTGAGTCACCATTAATACCAAACTCAATAATGCTTTCTATACCAATTGTTTTTTCAACATTACTTTCAGAAAGTTTGTATTCTATCTTATCCGGATTGCTTCTCCAGTCAGCGTTCTTAATCAAGCAATCAATTCTTTCATTTGATTCATTAATAAAGTATCCAGGTTCAAAGACGATTTGAGAATATGACTGTGTAATTAGTATCCCTAAAAACAAAAGAGTAAGTGTGAATTTCTTCATGAAAGGAGCTAATCTATTTTTTTGTATTTAGCTCTAAAAATAAAATGGCTATTATTTTTCATTCTCAAAATTGAATATCTGTCAACAGATTATGTAAATATTAGATAAATGGATGTCTTTTAATCTTATAAATTTCTTAAAACAACGAATACCCAAACATTACCGATAATCTTTTATAATCAGAACGCCAAGTTACATAATCAGATAATATGTCTCGAGTTGCTTGGTATCTTACTTCTAAACTGTATTTCCCTTTACTCTTATAACCTACTCCAAAAGATACATTATCACGAGAACTGATTTCGAGCGAGCTATGCTTAGACCCATCCGTTCTATAATAATCAATGCTTGATTTATTACTAAAATCGAATAATACAGAAGAAATGTTCACGAATAATTCTGAACCATTTTTAATATAGAAGTGGTGTTTAATACCTACGGGTAATTCAATTGATTGGTAATTTATCTTTGAAGAGCCAATACCTAGTAACATAACATCTGCATCGGCCTCTTTTTCTGAAGTGAAATTATGATAAGTTGGCTCAATGATTATACTCCATTTTTTTTTATTGAAGGGTAGAAAAATTTCATTTTCCAGACCAAATCTGAAACTCAAATCATTTTCAAAGTGGGTTCTACGTAAATTAGAGCTTGGCTGTTTTATCTCAATATTCCCTAAGTTGAAACCAGCCTTTAATGATAAACTAAACCAATTTTCATTTGATACTGACTTATAGACTATAAATTGGGAGTTAACACACTCATTGTATGAGATAAAAAAGCGCTCTAAATCATTTTTGTTGTATTTAAGCTTTTCAATACTATTTGAACTGAGCCCATTACATTCTAAGTCACTAAAAAGTTGCTGTCTGAATAAGTTGTTATCCATAATGTCATTGCCGTTAACCAAGTAACGCTTATAAACCAACTGGTTAATGTCAGAGTCATGTTGTTTATAGAAGTATCGGTTTAGAGTTCCTTCGACATACATATACAGTGAAGCCTCTCCTTCTATAAGTACTTTTAGAAATAAAACCTCATCTTGAAAAACCGGATTTCTACCATGAGTAATGTCTCTTAGTGCATCACTTGATCTATCTATTTTAACTTTAGCTCTGATGTATTTTGAGTCACCATCAATACTAAACTCAATAATACTTTCTATGCCTACCGTTTTTTCAGCACTATCTTCAGATAGTTTGTATTCGATTTTATCGGGGTTGTTTTTCCACCCCATATTCTTTATCAAGCAATCGACTCTTTCATTTGATTCATTGATAAAATATCCAGACTCAAAGATTATTTGAGCATGTGACTGCGTCATTAGTGTGAATAAAAACAGTAGAGTAAGCGTAAATTTCTTCATAAAAAAGGGGCAATTCGTTTTTTGCAATGAGACCTGAGTGTAAAATAGCTATTATTTTGATGCACAAATTAGCAGAAAGAAAGAATTGCTAACAAGTGATTTAGTCAAATAAAAAAGTCTAATTGTTATAACCGTGCTTTTCAGGAAACATGAGGTTATTAGTTTATATAACAGGTTGTTTTTTAACGACAAAGAAGACTAAGAAACTCAAGGATTCACAGCTTATCATCATTCCAAAGTTTCTGAGCTATGTCACATGATTAAAAATATTAGGTCGCCTAAGGTAAATATTTGCATAACGAAAATTAGCGCACTCATTTTTCTTTCATGCCGATAAGCGAGTCCCATGACCAAGAGCACAAGCAATGGAAGTATAAGGCCAGAATACCGTCTTAAAGAATCCGTGTGAATGCTTTCATCATCGCTTAGTTGATAGCGATTGACTTCCTTGAATATGCGAGAAAGACGGTAGTTCACAAAATCACCTTCTGTGACTGTTTTTGCAAAATCTTCCGAAACAGAAAAATCGTGTTGCCTAGTAGTTAGCTTGTATGAATAATGGTAGTTCCGGGTGGCATTGTAATACTGCTGGCGTTCGGCTTGGATTTTTATCACCTGATCTGTAAAGGCTTTTCCGGGTAGCACAAAGTCCGTAATAATCACCAATGCAATAAATATGAAGAGACTGTATAAAGAGGGGCGGAGCTTAAATGTAGACTTGTTCATTGGCAAGTCCTAAATTAACAAAGCTTTTGGCCTTTGTGGTATAAGAGAATTGGTTTCTTAACCGCAAAGAACACGGAGAAACGCAAAGGGTGTGTTAAGGGGTACCGAGACAAGCTCGGCATTCATTGCCACTCAGGATGAAAAGAGGAGTGCAAACAATAGGGAGGTGCTGATGCAATAACCTCGGTAACAGGAGGGATCATTTTCTCTAAGTCGCTTCTTTTCTTTCCCTGAGGTTACGAAGGGTCTAAACAATTGAAAGGTTTTTTTAAGGTTTACTTATAGAGTAGATACAGAAACACAAAGTGAGGTTAATTTTGGGGACACTGAAACAAGTTCAGTATGACGCTCCGAAGTAGCTTCGTCTTGCAGTCATCCTGAGCTTGACTCAGGATCTGCCCGTAGAAGCCCACCAAAGTAAAGAACGGACAGAGTCCTTGACTAACCGATAGGTGACCGTTATCCGTCCCTTCAGGACTCAAATAGTGTTTATTGTAGCGTTTTCCCGAAGGGTGAAACCCTTCGTTATGATATTATGCCCTTTCAGGGCAGTGGGAATGAAATACTCGTTACAAAGGATATTGATGGGCTGATTGATGACCTAAAGCCTCAACGGGGCGAAATAACATAGGAATGGGTGCAGCCCATTCCTAATTCAGTGAAATTTAACTTTAGCCCTGTAAGGGCGTAATACCTTTTTTATGGACGAACAAATCAGCCGCCTCGCACTGATGCTCAGGAGGTTTTATCGATGAAAAGAAAACGGACACAGTCCTTGATGAATAGCTGGTCACAGGTTCTGCCTAATGGCAGATAAATCGGAGAACCCGTGACAGTAGGAAGTTTCAGTTTATTGACCCGTATTTAATAATTGGGCGATGAGTTTTAGTTGATTTTACTTTTCCATCAATCTCGTAAATTGTTTCCACGCCATATTTTTTTCCTTTGTTAGGATTGGTAAAAGTGACAATTGAGTATTCATGATTCAAACTGCCATTCTCAAAATACCAAGTATAATCACACTTTCTGACTTGAACATTATTGATTAATGTGTCATTACAGGTCACTCTATTAATCAAGCCTTTTGCATCATTGCTGTATATCTCACTCATTATGATCAGCCTTGTTCCCAGTGTATCATATAAAGCTGTTGTAAATATTTCTTCTGGATTATTAGGATTGTACTGAGTCCACTTTCCATATTCTACAAGCTTTACTTTTTGATTTGAATGATACGCCATAAGGTTTCCTTTCCAGTGTTGACTTGTGTTGGTCTTACCTTTAAATGAAAAAGTCAAAGTATCACCCTTGGTTAGATTTAGATTCTGCTGTTTGAAAGCGTTTTTATAATAATGCTGTTCAGCACTGCATGACGCAAATATTGATATGATCAAGAGTAAGAAAAGGCCTTTCGTTGTACTCATAATGTCATTGAATAACCCGCGATACCAAGAAAGAAGAGCAGGATGACTATATGACCAATTATTCCGGTAATCGATTTTGTGGTTTTTGATTTTTTCAGTTCACTTACACCGATTATTAGTCCTGCAATACTTATCCCAAACGCCACTGTTATACTCATTGCAAGTGGGTTTTTGTTTTCTCCAAACTGTAAATCGTCCCAGTATGCAGCTACAATAAGTGTTATTAGAATTATTGAAATACTGATTAAGAATAGGTTAAATGTTTTCTTCATTTTTATTTTAATCTTTCAAATCTGAGCCGCTTGCATAAATATCAAAATCCAAATCAATATTTAAATCATTAAGCCGCCTAATAGTATTTTTATCTAAATGTAAACCCCACATCTGTTCTTTGTAACCATAATAAGCAACATTTATTGACATGTGGGTTTGCTGACTAAATTTCAAAAAATCATCTATTCTGCTTTCCAACCTTTCAAGCAATAGGTTGATTTTATCCTCAAGATTGTCTGGGTCTCCATTATCTAGTGAATAAGTGAAGCTTTTGTTGCCAACGTTAATCGGTTGGTATGGAAAACCACTCTTATCGATTTTTTCAGAATCATATACCCATAAGTATACCTTTGAACCAGCTTCGGTACCTATATCAACTAATTCATTTTTCTCATTGGAGTCAAAGTACAAAGCAAAGTAAAAGAGCTCATCCTTAATTGGAACATAGACCACAATTATTCCATCGGGATCATCAAAATCAATTCTTTTTATAATGGGTATGCCATTTTCTGCCTCAAGGTGTAAGGAGCTCAGAAATTGTATACTTAACTCCAAACTTGGATTTAACAATTCTTTAATTGCAAGTCTTTTTATCTCATCTAAAAGTTCTACAGATTCATTCACCTTATTCGGTTTAATTAAATTGGTTTTTGTTAGAGTAAATAGGCTAAAACTTCCCGAATAACCAACAGCCATTTTTAATCACAAAAAAAGCCCGACTCTTACGAATCGGGCTTTTAGTATTTTAGTGTTTGAAGTGAGATTACTTTCTCTTCATTACTCTTTTCACGGCTTTTACGATGTTTTCAGCATCGATACCATATTTCTTCATCAGTTGCTCTGGCGTTCCGCTTTCACCGAAAGAATCATTAACCGCTACCATTTCTAATGGGGTAGGGAGGTTAAGCGCTAAAGTCTGTGCTACGCTATCGCCCAAACCACCATTCATTTGATGTTCTTCGGCAGTTACTACACAACCTGTTTTCTTAGCAGATTCAATAATCGCTTGAACGTCTAAAGGCTTAATGGTATGAATGTTAATCACTTCCACGCTAATGCCTTCTTTGGCCAAAACGGCTTCTGCTTCAATGGCTTCCCATACCAAATGACCTGTAGCAAAGATGGTTACATCATTTCCTTCAATCATTTTAAGGGCTTTGCCAATTTCGAACTTCTGATCAGCTGGCGTAAATACTGGCACTTTTGGTCTTCCAAAACGTAAGTAAACAGGGCCTTTGTATTCAGCAATGGCAATGGTAGCCGCTTTGGTTTGGTTATAGTCACATGGGTTGATCACCGTCATGTGCGGTAACATTTTCATCAAACCTATGTCTTCCAAAATCTGGTGTGTTGCACCATCTTCACCCAAAGTTAACCCTGCGTGAGAAGCACAAATCTTTACGTTTTTACCAGAATAGGCAATCGACTGGCGGATTTGATCGTAAACACGACCTGTAGAGAAGTTGGCGAAAGTACCTGTGAAAGGAATTTTACCGCCAATGGTTAAACCAGCAGCCACGCCCATCATGTTGGCTTCAGCAATACCTACTTGGAAAAATCTTTCAGGAAATTCATCAATGAAATCCTGCATTTTTAAAGAACCCACAAGGTCGGCACAAAGCGCCACTACTTCAGGGTTGGTACGTCCTAATTCCAATAAACCAGCACCGAAGCCAGAACGTGTATCTTTTTGATCTGTATATGTAAATTTCGTCATTGCTGCTTATTAATAGTCTCCAAGGGTTTCTTCTAACTGGGCCAAAGCGGTAGCCAATTGTTCATCGTTTGGCGCTACGCCATGCCATTTGTGCGACCCCATCATAAAGTCTACACCGGCACCCATTTCAGTTTTCATCAGGTTAACTACTGGCTTTCCTTTACCAGAAAGTGATTTGGCCAAAGTCATGGCGTTGATTACAGACTTCATGTCGTTACCATCGCTTTCAATCACGTCCCAACCAAAGGCTTGCCATTTGGCTTTCAAGTCCTTCAGGTCCATTACATCAGAAGTAGGGCCATCAATTTGCTGACCGTTATAATCTACCGTAGCAATAAGGTTATCGATTTTGTGGTGAGCTGCATACATGGCTGCTTCCCAAACCTGACCTTCGTCAAGCTCTCCATCGCCCATCAAAACATACACGCGTTTGTCGTCCTTGTTCAGTTTTTTAGCTTGAGCTGCTCCACAGGCTACAGAAAGGCCTTGACCTAATGAACCTGATGCTACACGAATTCCGGGTAAACCTTCTTCAGTAGCAGGGTGGCCTTGAAGCCTAGAGTCTAATTTTCTGAAAGTGGCAAGTTCGGCCACAGGAAAGTAACCGCTGCGGGCCAAAATGCTGTACCAAACCGGAGAAATGTGCCCGTTCGACAAGAAGAACATGTCTTCGTCTCTTCCATCTGGATCAAATG
>CEOG01108500.1_pt1 | contig 10844 bp, 10 predicted proteins | sample 530301 | NCBI WGS metagenome assembly CEOG01 (sample SAMEA2619903, study PRJEB7988) | marine metagenome | biome: marine biome (ENVO:00000447); feature: surface water layer (ENVO:00002042); material: "saline water (ENVO:00002010), including plankton (ENVO:xxxxxxxx)" | depth 5 m | reverse complement strand
TGTAAAAATCGATAATAGGCCTGTTCACGACGTGTTTCTTTCTCACCACGTAAAACGACCACTTTGACGCATTTTGATGAATCATCAGGATGCACATGTACTTCTCTGTGCAAGCCTTTACCGACTAGAGTCGTGTTGGATAACTCAAGCATTACCATACCCGTTAGGATTTTGACTCTGCCAACGCCACGCATCGGTGACCATATCTTCAAGTGATTTCTCAGCAGTCCAGCCAAGTAATGATTTTGCTAACGCAGGATCAGCATAATTGATGGCCACATCACCCGCTCGGCGTTCAACAATTTGATATTTCACCTCTTTATTGGAGGCTTGCTCAAAAGCGGCGATGACTTCAAGTACGCTGTAACCTTGTCCTGTGCCAAGATTGACGGCTTTACAACATGGCGCGGTTGCTTCTGATTCCAGCCAGTTAAGTGCTTCAAGATGTCCTCTAGCTAAATCCATCACATGAATGTAATCACGCACCCCTGTACCATCTACTGTGTCATAGTCACCGCCAAACACAGACAGACACTCTCGTTTACCAATGGCTGTTTGCGTGACATAAGGCATCAAATTATTCGGTATAGCGCTAGGATCTTCACCAATAAGACCAGACTCGTGTGCACCAGCCGGATTAAAGTAACGTAATAACACCGCACTAAGTTGATCTGGCGTCGCCTTGACCATATCCGCCAGAATTTCTTCTATCATCAGCTTGGTTCGCCCATAAGGATTGGTCGCTGATGTTGGAAATGTTTCATTAACAGGCATGGAAGCCGGGTCACCATACACAGTAGCTGATGAGCTGAATACAAAATTTTTAACAGAAAACTGCTGCATTACTTCAAGCAAGACGAAGGTAGCATCAAGATTATTCTGGTAATACATCAAAGGAAATGCGCATGACTCACCCACCGCTTTCAGGCCAGCCAAATGAATAACAGCGTCAATAGGATGCGTATTAAAAATACCTTGCAATGCAGTTTTATCTCGACAATCAGCTTTATAAAAGGCCAGTTTTTTACCGGTAATCTGACTGACACGATCTAGGGCAATGGCTGAACTATTACTGAGGTTATCCACCACCACGACCTCAAAACCGGCTTCTAATAACACCACACAAATATGTGAACCAATATACCCCGCGCCACCAGTAACCAATACCGTTTTCGTCATTATGTTTCCCTTTTTTGTTTTGCCAGTGATTTAATCACTGTGGCAGCCTGCTGCGGCATACTATACAAATCTTCTGTTGCAGCATAATGAAGCGCTTGCTTCGACCAATACTGTAACTCGTCTTTATCCAACATTTCCGCTAGATCTAAAGCCGTTTTTTCTGCATTCTCGGCATCGCTAATAACCCGTCCCGCATCTGCCTTAGTCACATGTTTGGTGTAACCACAGACATCAGATACCAAGCTTGGTAACCCTGCCACCATAGCTTCTAGAATCACCGTACCTGTATTTTCTTTTCTTGCTGGGTGAATTAACAGATCGGCCGCCAGCAAAAACCGGGGAATATCGGAACGTCCCCCAAGAAATGTCACTTGCTGAGCAATAGAGGCTTGCTGTGCTTGGCGTTGTAGATAACGGTTATCACCGTCACCTATCACCATTAACTTCGTTTTATCTTTGAGCTGTTTGGGTAATCTGGCTAATGCAGCAATGGCGCGATCAACGCCTTTGGTTTTAAAGCCAGTCCCCACCATCAGTACTAACCATTCATCTTGGGCAATATTAAATTCAGCACGGACTTGCTGACGAATGTGTTCAGCATTGGCAGGACGCTGCCTGTCACGGTCAATACCTGGCGGTAAGCTGATTAAACGATTTTGAGGTGTCTGATAATGTTGTTCGAACAGGGCTTGCTGCACATCAGAAATCATCATCGACACAGTATTTGACTGCTTGCCAAAAACGGCTTCTTCACAAGCTTTATAAAATTTTACACGTCCGGAAAACTGTAAAAGCGCATACAGAGGATGTGACTGAATACGATCGATATAACAAGGGTCTGCCGCGTAATAAACATCCAGCCCCGGCATTTTATTAAAGCCAATGACCAGATCGTAATTCTGCTGATGTAATTGTGGCAAAAGCTGATCAATATAGGATTGTAACTTGGCGTGGTTGCTCCAGCCCTTGGTTTCAATAATGTGCACATTAAACTGCTCAGGGACGTCCCCTTGCCATTCCATCACATATACGTCGACCGTATCATCAGCTTGCAGGCAGCATTGCATGATATTCATAAAATCACGAGCAAGTCCGCCAAAAGGGAAAAACTTATATAAACAGACCGCGTATTTCATAAACGTGTATTTTGTCCCTGCAGCATGACTCTGAAAAAGGCCTCCAACTCAGGATTCTTCCAGTTTTTCAGAAAGCGTTTTTTATCTTGCAAGTGAGCCATGATCGCTTGTTTTTTATTGCCATATTCTCGCATAGCATCTAAATCAATAAGCCTGATTTTACCTTGCTTATCTAATAACAAGTTCTGCGCTTTCATATCACCATGGCCAACTTGCATTGTGTTCAGATCTGAAAAGATAGTTTGAATCTGACTCACTTCTGATTCCGTTGGCATGCGTTGCTGGTAAACATCTAACAACTCCTCGGCCTCATGGTATTCGCTAATAAAATAAGCTGTTTGTCTCAATGGACCCATGCGCTTTTCAATAAAGGCGAGAGGCTCGGTTGTCGGAATACCAGAAAAAACCAGTAAATTAGCATTGCACCATGATGCCGCGGCCCGGCTTGGTCGCCAGCAGCGGCTTATGGCATGACCCAGATTCTTAATATTATAACGTTTGATAACGACCTCACGGCCAGCCAGCTTTGTGCGTACAACTGTCGCCGTATTACCGGCTTTTAATACCTGAGCGCCAGCAAATAATGCCTCAATATCACGGACGGACTGAAGTTGACTCTGTTGCCAGAAATCTCGTTTTGCTGCGACCTGCCAATGAATATTCTTTTGATAATACGTCATCGTACATGGACGAAAACATTTCTTAAGAAATTGTGTTTTGCGTTGCTGCCATGCTTTGTCTAACAGCTGACTAAACTGTTGCTGCTCATCGGCCGAATAATGCCAACCACGTCCTTCATAATAAACTTTAAGCAAAGGCATCAAATGACTACGCTGTTGCAATGAAAACTGGGCAAATAGTCTGGCCAAGTTTGTCAGGCTAGTATCTTTATCAAGTGCTTTGCCGTCACCTGACTGTTTCACAGAGCCCAGATCGATAAGCACAATCTCATCACCGCTGAGTAATAAATTATCGAGATGGATATCATCTTGATAAATGCCGCCCAAGTGTAGAGTAAGCATTAACTCTGATAGCAATGCCAAGCGCTGAGGAACCGCCGATTCAAGATGGAACGACTGGCTGTTTTCAATAAAGTCATACACCAATGCTGAACCATGTGGCTCTGAGACCGAGAGCAATAATTTGGGTGTTTTTACTGTCACAGGCTTGACCGCATCAACACCTTTTAACTCACGCTCAAAGTCTTTTTGAGCTTTTCCCTGATTGGCAAATAATTTAATCACGACATTTTTGCCGTGGCCATCTATGGCTTTCATGGCCAAGCGGCGCTCTGGCAAGTCACGCAGAATTTGCACACACTGATAGCTGTTTTGTTCTAATTGCAGCTCAAACGGCAATTGCGGTCGGCTATCAGTGCTGATAATGGCATTAATATCTGACATATTATTCAGCATATAATTTATCTGCCCGTTGTTTAACCTGCTGCCACAGATCAGCATATTGGGACAGTGCCTGGCGCAAAGGTAGTTGGGTATAGGTCTTGATAAAGCGGAACAAATCTCGCTGGGTCAGCGGCACAGCATAGGCAGAAAAATATAAACTACCCAAGTCCTTTATTTGCCAGCGTAATGGCACTTTTTTCCGAATTTGAGCACGGTGAAGGTCAATTAAATATATCGGCATTGAGGGCTGATAAACATTGGTCTCAGCAAACGACTTATCCAGCAAAAAATGACAAAGATAAAAATCTCGATGATTCATACCATTTTTATGCATGGTCCCAGCGATATGGGCTAGTTTCTGGATTAAATCGTATTTGCTTTTGAATGACGGTGGTGTCTGTCGCCACTGCTGCCCCAGATATTCCAGACTCATGGTATCGGTCAAATCATCAGTAATCACAAAAGAATGGCGTTTGGCTGGATTCCATCCTTTTTCGCCATAGCCGGCTAAGGTCATGGTATCCAGATGATGAGACTGTAAAAACTGCACCGCCTGCCATTCATTTCTGGCACTGATAATCGGTAAGCGTAGAGACAACAGATTTTTGAAAATTTCTTCCCAACCTACACCTTGATGATATTTTAGAAAGTAGCTGTGTTGTTCGACCTCGAAACGTAATGTCCGCCGCCCTTCTTTGTCACGAAAGATTTCACCCGGCATGGTCTGCAACCAAGGAAAGATAGCTTTATTCCGCCAAGCCTGGGCTAAGTCTTCACGTAAATACAGTGTATGTGTTTTCATTCAGTTTTATGATGTGATTCAGTCAAACTCAGTCTTGCCTCAAAACCGCCAGTCAGTCTGAATTTTGTTAAACTGTCGATGTCGAAAAGTGAGATGTTATCATCACTACACCAGTTTAAGGGGAAGCCGTGTCATTTAAAGCCACTATCGTACGTCATCAGGCGATGATCGAAAGTCTGTTTGCACTTGAACCACAAGTCACAGCACTTGCTGCCCGAATTTCAGATTGTGTAAAACAAGGCAATAAAATTCTGTTCTTTGGCAACGGTGGCAGCGCCTCTGATGCGCAACATTTAGCAGCAGAATTTGTGGTGCGTTATCACAAAGACCGTCGACCCTATGGTGCCATCGCTTTAACTACAGACACCTCAATTCTGACGGCTCACAGCAATGATTATCAGTTTGATACGGTCTTTGATCGCCAGATTCTCGCTTTGGGACGCCCAGGCGATATCGCCATTGGATTATCCACATCAGGTAATAGTGGCAATGTTATTAACGGAATCAAGACGGCTAAGGAGATGGGTATCTGGACCTGCGCTTTCACCGGTGAAGGTGGTGGTCAGCTAGCTGACATTGCTGATGAGTGTGTGGCCGTTCCCGTCAAAGAAACCGCTCGGGTACAAGAAGGACATATTCTGATTGGTCACTGGTTGTGTGAAACCCTCGACGAGACAGACTAAATTTATTCATGACTCAAACTACTCTTCACACCGATATCGTCATTATCGGCGCAGGCATTGCTGGCTTATGGCTACATCATCGCCTTAACGATATGGGTATCCATGCTTTGCTCATAGAGAATGGGCAAATCGGCCAGGGACAAACGCTTAGCTCTCAAGGCATTATTCATGGTGGCAGTAAATATGCCCTGAACGGTGTGTTATCCAAAGCAGCGCAAGTCATCAGTACCATGCCTGCTCGCTGGAAAAACGCCCTAAATGGTGAAGGTGATATCGATCTTCGTGATGTCAAAAAATTGGCTGATCACCAACTACTCTGGTCTAAAGACAAACTGTCTTCAAAGATGGTGTCGTTTTTTGCCAGCAAAGCCTTAAGCAGCCGCATGCAGCGTGTTGATAAACGGGATGCGCCAGCATTATTTCAGGATGCAGGCTTTAAAGGCACACTCTATCAACTTGATGAGCCTGTATTAGATATTCCAAGCCTGCTGAAAAAAATCACGGCAAAATGGCGTTCGCGTATGTTATCAGTGCCTAGCAATAGCCAATACCAATGGCAACGTTCAGGACAACAGCTGGAGTCAGTTCAGGTTGGCGATATCACTATCCATGCCCAACAATTTGTGCTGACAGCAGGAGAAGGCAATGAAGTCTTATTGCAATCGCTGTCGATTAAACAACCCAGCATGCAGCGTAGACCGCTACAAATGGTCTTATGCAAGAGCCAAAACCCCAATCAACCTCTGCCGACCATCTATGCCCATAGCCTGGGTAGTGGTTCCAAACCTATTGCGACAATTTCCAGCCATAAAACACAGCAAGGTGACACGGTCTGGTATATCGGCGGCAATATCGCTGAAGAAGGCGTTGCTAAATCGCAAGAAAACTTGATCACCGAAGCCAAGCAATTGCTCAACAATATTTTGCCATGGTTTGAATTGCCAGCTCTTGATTGGGCCACGCATGCGGTGAACCGCGCAGAGCCCAAGCAATCCAATCTTACCCGACCTGATCATGCTTTTATTGATTCACAACAGAATCTTCATATTTGCTGGCCCACCAAATTAGCTCTGGCACCGGATTTAGCCGATCAGGTTCTGAAAGCCATTAATGTCGATGCTATAGAAAAACGCAGTTACGACAATCCTGATTTTCCTCACCCAGAGATCGCTAAACCGTTATGGGACAGAGTTTTTTGATGGCCTATTTAGAACAAAAAAATCCAATTGCGGAGACAGGTATACAAGTTTCACCACTCGGTCTTGGCACCGTAAAAATCGGTCGCGACAAAGCGGTGAAATACCCTGATGGCTTTCAAATTCCAGATGATGAACAAGTGATTGCCTTGCTTGAGCAAGCCTGGGAATCGGGTATTAATCTGATTGATACCGCACCAGCTTATGGTCGCAGTGAGCAACGCCTTGGAGAATTATTAAAAAAAGTCCGGCGCGAATGGATTATTGCCACCAAAGCGGGTGAGTATTTTGATGCCGTAAGCGGTGAATCACACTATGACTTTACACCTGAATCACTGATTAAAAGTATCGAAAACAGCTTAAAAACTTTACAACAAGATGCGTTAGATATTGTGTTGATTCACTCTGATGGAAATGATGAACATATCATCCGTCATCATGGTGCTCTGGAAGTCTTAGCTGACTTAAAACAGCGAGGTTGGATTCGTGCCAGTGGTATGTCCACCAAAACCGTTACAGGCGGGATGTTGACGTTGGAACAGTCTGATATCGCCATGGTGATGCATAATCTGCAATACGAGGAAGAACAGGCCGTCATTGAGCAGGCAGCCAAACTCAATAAAGGCATTTTCATTAAAAAAGCGCTTGGTAGTGGCCACCTGGCGAAACAAGCCGGTACAGACACGGTTCAGGACAATTTCGACTTTATCTTTAATGAACCAGCCGTAAGTAGTGTGATTATCGGCACGATTAACCCAGCTCACCTATATGACAATATCAGTAAGGCGGTTAAAGCTTTAGCTGAATAAATTCGTATTAAAAGCTAGTCGCGCTGATTAATTTTATTCACAATTGCTGTCGTAGAGCAGTTTTCCACCAGCCCCATCACTTTCACTTCACCGCCATAAGCTTCAACGATTTCCCAGCCGACCACGCCTTTTTTATCATAGTCACCGCCTTTGACCAGGATATCGGGCTGGATCAGTCGTAATAACTCCTCTGGCGTATCACCAGGGAAACAGGTCACCCAGTCCACATCAGCTAATCCAGCCAAAACAGTCAGACGTCTGTCTGCGGTATTAATTGGACGACCTTCACCTTTTAATTTGGTGACTGATTCATCAGTATTGATAGCAACAATCAGACGATCACCCAAGGCTCTGGCTTGTTGAAGGTAAGTCACATGCCCGGCATGCAAAATATCAAAACAGCCGTTGGTAAACACGACTTTCTCACCACGGTTTTTGGCTTGGTCTACCGCCATTTTTAACTGCTCAACGGTAACAGCACCGCCAATGCAATGATCGGTGTTGTTGATGCCCTGATGACGTTCATATTCCTGACGCAGTTCAGGTTCACTGACCGTTGAGGTGCCTAGTTTAGTCACCACAATACTGGCAGCTACATTGGCTAAAGTGACCGCTTGTTCCAGGCTGACGCCGGCAGCTAATGCTGTCGCTAATGTTGAAATAACGGTATCACCAGCGCCTGTCACATCAGCCACCTCTTTAGCGATAGCAGGCAAATGAAATTCAGGTTTATCCGCCTGCACTAGCGTCATACCATGTTCACTACGAGTAATAAGAATCGCTTTAATATTCAGAGATTTAATCAGCGTTTGCGCTTTGCTGATAAGATCCTGTTCTGATTCCACGGCGCCAACGACCGCCTCAAACTCACTCATATTCGGGGTAATCAGATCGGCACCACGATATTTAGTGAAATCGTCTCCTTTCGGATCCACCAAAATCAGGCTTTGTTTATCTCTGGCTTTTTCAATCCAATACTGCGGATGGGCTAAGGTACCCTTGTTATAGTCTGACAGCACAATCACTTTCGCATTATCGGTAACGTGCTCAGCTAAATGCTCCATATCCTGAGCCACTTGCTCTGTGAAACGCTGTTCAAAATCCAGACGGATTAACTGTTGATGACTGCTGATGACACGTGACTTGATAATGGTGCAGTTATGGGCGGCTTGATGAAATAAACAATTCACCCCCACCGCATGCAGTTTTTGTTTGAGGACATTGGCGGCTTCATCAGCCCCTGTGATGCCGGTGATATTACATTGTGCACCCAACGAAGCAATATTCATCGCCACGTTGGCAGCACCACCAGGTACATCTTCCAGGCGTTCCACATTCACCACTGGCACAGGGGCTTCAGGTGAAATTCGGCTGGCTTTGCCATAGTAAAAACGATCAAGCATCAAGTCACCAATAACAGCAATACGGGCTTGATGGAATTCAGGAAAATCAAATTTCATAATGCGGTTTTATCACGCCAGAAAAGAAGTCAGAGGCGTTATTGTGCTTGTAAAACGGCGGCGAGTCTATTCCAGACTTGGTCTGGCTGCATCTCAGCCATACATACGGGCATACCGGATTTTGCTTCTGGCAGAGGACAACGTCGTTTATAACAAGGTGAACACGACATTCCTGTAATCAAATGCTGCTGATTCTGGCCCGCTGTGCCAATCAGATGCGTATCCGTTGAGCCATATAGAGTAATGGCGGGTTTATCCATCATTGCGGCCATATGCGCAAGGCCCGTATCACTACACAAAGCGGCTTTGGCACCTTGCATAATGGCCACGACATTATCGAGTGGCAACCTCGGCAATGTATAGGCATGGTCGCTAACAGCGGCGATCTGCAAGGCTCGCTGATACTCTTCATCATTCCCTGAGGGGATTACCACAGAATATCCTGCTTCAATCGCTTTTAAGGTCAACGCTTGCCAATGTTGTACTGGCCATAATTTCGTTAGCCAACTTGCGTTGTGAACCAGCATTACATAATTTTTTGGTAGTTCAAATGCCAATTGTGGCAACTGACAGTGTGCCAAATCCACGCCATACTCTGCTTCGGAGTCAGGCAAAGGATAATCAAGCGCTTTTGCCATAATCTGACGCATACGCTCAACCGCATGCTGGTTTGGATTCACATTAAGTTTATGGCGATAAGCAAGATAAGCCGGCTTTTCACGACAACTGTATTTGTCCAGGCCGGAAACGGGTCCTTTTCTTAACAGACTGACCAGGGCACTTTTCAGATTATTTTGCATATCAATGACAACGTCATAGTCATCGAGATTTAAAGCTTTATAAAAATGACCTATCTCACCATTAAATAAATGACCAAACCAGTTCTGCCGCCAGCGTCGGTGTGATGTAGTAATCACACGCTTCACACGTGGATGCCATTGAGGTACCGCCGCAAAGGCACTATCCACCACCCAGTCAAATTCAATATCAGGAAAGACCTTAGCAGCATCAGTGAGCGCTGGCAGAGCATGCATCAGGTCGCCCATCGAAGTCAGTTTAATTATCAGAACGCGCATCAGCTGTTTAGTTAAAATCCAGCGTTAATGGATGCTCACGGTGATACTTGAGAATAGTTAAAAATGCATCCGGGTTTTTAATTTGAGTCAGCTCACCTTCACGCGGAAAGAGTTGATCCTGTAATCGAGACAGCCAGAAACGCAGTGCCGCCGCCCGACAAACCATGTTCCAATTGGCTTGCTCGGATTCTGTTAATGCTCTTTTTTGTAGATAGTGCGTCATAAGAGAATGGTAACGATCAGTTTCGGGTAAACCATCTTCTCCGACACACCAATCATTCACGGCGACAGCCAAGTCATAAAGTAAGTATTCATCACTCGCAAAGTAGAAGTCGATAATGCCGCTGAGTTTGTTACCTTCGAACAACGCATTATCACGGAATAAGTCTGAGTGAGTGACCCCTTCAGGTAATCCCAACGTCGCATAACCTTGCTGATAAGCAAGTTCATTTTTTAATATGCTCGCTCTGTCATCATCCAGCTTAGACAATAGTTGCTGTGCTGTTTGCTGGCGCCAGTCAGGACCACGCTCAGAAGGTCGTCTTGATTGAAATGACTGCCCCACAAGGTGCATCTCAGCCAGTACATCTCCAATTTGTGCGCATTGCTCAACTGTAGCAGTCGTATTGACGCCCCTGCCTGGTAATCGCACAACCAGCGCCGCAGGTTTGCCACAGAGCTTCTTTAGATATTGCCCCTGGCTATCCGCTTCAGGATGCGCAGATGGAATATCATTCATATAAAAAAACGTCATCACATCAAGAAAATAAGCTAACTCACCAAAAGTGTGCTGCTCAAATAAAGTGAGTACATACTCACCTTTGCTTGTAGTGACAAAATAATTGGTATTCTCGATGCCGTCACTGATGCCCTGATATGACACCAATTCCCCGACAGAATAATCATTCAAAAACGCGACTAAATCGTCGCGCTCGACTTCAGTATAAACTGACATTAAAAGAACTCAGATAGATAAAGGACTTACCACTCCAACAGAATCCAGTTTGGAACGGCACCAGAGTCCAGCTCAAAGCTTTTTGTCTCAAGTGAACCATCCCCATCAGAGTCCATCAAGTAATAAGGTTTGCCAATAGACGGCG
>CEOG01033311.1_pt1 | contig 10874 bp, 12 predicted proteins | sample 530301 | NCBI WGS metagenome assembly CEOG01 (sample SAMEA2619903, study PRJEB7988) | marine metagenome | biome: marine biome (ENVO:00000447); feature: surface water layer (ENVO:00002042); material: "saline water (ENVO:00002010), including plankton (ENVO:xxxxxxxx)" | depth 5 m | reverse complement strand
GCCGGAGAACTGGTAGAATCAGTTGGTGGTGTACTTGATAATCTTACGACAAGCAAAGAAGAAAAATTAGCTGCAAAGCAAAAAATGAAAGAGCTTATTGCAGACTATGAAACAAAAATGGAAGCTAACATAACTGACCGTTGGAAAGCTGATATGAACAGTGATAGTTGGTTAAGTAAAAATGTTAGACCATTGGTACTTATATTTTTAGTAGTATGTACTATGTTATTAATATTCATAGATGCAGGTGCTATAAAATTTACAGTTGAGGAAAAATGGACAGACCTTTTACAATTAGTTTTAATTACAGTAATAGGTGCATACTTTGGTGGCCGTTCATTTGAAAAAAGAAAGAAAAAATAACTTCCCTTTCTTAACTATATTCATGTCTATTTTATATTTATAATATATACGTAAATATGAAACAACAGAAATCCATAAAAGACATTATTCGTGATGAGTACAAAAGGTGTGCCCAGGACCCTGTACACTTCATGCGTAAGTATTGTCAAATTCAACATCCAACACAGGGAAAGATAAATTTTAATCTATACCCTTTTCAAGAAAAATGTCTTACACAATTCAAAGGCCATGATTACAATATAATATTGAAATCTAGGCAGTTAGGAATATCAACACTAACTGCTGGGTATAGTCTTTGGAGCATGTTATTTCAATCTGATTTTAATGTATTGGTTATAGCAACAAAACAGGAAGTTGCTAAAAATCTTGTAACAAAAGTTAGGGTAATGCATCAGTATTTACCTAGTTGGCTAAAGGGAAAAACTATAGAGGACAATAAACTAAGTTTAAGATTTGGAAATGGTTCACAAATAAAAGCAGTGTCAGCAGCAGGTGATGCAGGTCGTTCTGAAGCACTATCTCTTTTGGTAATTGATGAAGCTGCATTTATTGATAAGATTGATGAAATATGGGCATCAGCACAACAAACACTTGCAACTGGTGGTAAGTCAATAGTATTATCAACTCCAAACGGTACAGGTAACTTTTTTCATAAAACATGGGTAACTGCTGAAGAAGGTAGAAACAAATTCAATACTATTTTATTGCACTGGAACCTCCACCCCGATAGGGACCAAAACTGGAGAGATGAACAGGATAGTTTATTAGGTCCTAAATTAGCTGCACAAGAATGTGACTGTGATTTTGTAACCTCCGGCCGTGGTGTCATAGATGGTTCATTATTAGAGTGGTATAAACAAACACATGCACAAGACCCTGTTGAAACAAGAGGTGCAAATGGTGAATATTGGATATGGGAATATCCTAATTACAATAAATCATATATGGTTGTAGCCGATGTAGCTCGAGGAGACGCAACTGACTTTTCAGCATTTCATGTATTAGATATAGATGAAGTAAAACAGGTTGCAGAATATAAAGGACATATTGGAACAAAAGAATTTGGTAATATGCTAGTAAATGTAGCTACAGAATATAATGATGCACTACTAGTTATTGAAAATGCAAATGTAGGTTGGGCTGCAATTCAATCTGCAATTGATAGGGATTATAAAAATTTATATTATACATATAAGCAAGATGGCGTTGTTGATGCAACTACACAATTAACAAAAGGTTATGATTTGAAAGATAAATCTCAAATGACACCTGGATTCACAACATCTAGTAAAACTAGACCACTTTTAATCTCAAAACTTGATATTTATTTTAGAGAAAAGACATGCATTGTTAGGTCAAAAAGATTACTTGATGAGTTGATGACTTTTATATGGAATGGCCATAAAGCAGAAGCTCAAAGAGGATATAACGATGATTTAACGATGTCTTTTGGTATTGGTTTATGGGTAAGAGATACTGCACTTAAGTTAAGAAGTGAAGGTATTGAATTAAATAAAACTGCCTTAGGGTATATAGGCAAAGGTGGAATATATACTGGTGGTCAATCATCTAAAGATTGGTCTATGAAGATTAAAGGAAATGATGAGGATTTATCATGGCTAATAAAATAAAAGGGAATAAGTTATGGCAGAAGTAGATAAGTCGTTTTTTGGACGATTAAATAAACTATTTTCACAAAGTGTAATATTAAGAAGAGGCAATAGAGGACTAAAGGTAATAGACCCAAACAGAATGCAGTCTTCTGGTAATTTACAGACAAACAGATTAGTTGATAGATATAATAGACTACATTCACCAACATCAGCATATTCAGTTTACAATCCCACAGACGGATATGTTGCATTAAGAATGGAATTGTTTAATGATTATGAAGCAATGGATACCGACCCTATTATATCTTCAGCACTAGACGTGTATTCAGATGAATCAACAACAAAAGATGAATATGGTGATGTATTACAAATCACAAGTTCAAACCAAGAAATAGAAAAAATTCTTAGAAATTTATTTTATGATGTACTTAACATAGAATTTAATTTGTGGCCGTGGATAAGAAACACAGTTAAATACGGCGACTTCTTTTTGAAATTAGAAATAACTGAAAAGCTAGGAATAACAAATGTAATTCCATTATCGTCTCATTCTGTTATTCGTGAAGAGGCTATGGATCCAACAAGACCAGAATATGTTAGGTTTGCAATAGACCCTACTCAAGGTGGAAATATTTATACAGGACTTGCACAAGGTTCAAAAGAATATATTGAAAACTATGAAATGGCTCACTTTAGGTTATTAGGTGATACTAACTTTTTACCTTATGGGAAGTCAATGATTGAAGGTGCAAGAAAAACTTGGAAACAATTAACTCTTATGGAAGATGCAATGTTAATTCATAGAATTATGCGAGCACCTGAAAGAAGAGTATTCAAGATAGATATAGGAAACATTCCACCAAATGAAGTTGACAACTATATGCAGCAAATAATCAATAAGATGAAAAAGCAACCATATATTGATGAAGCAACTGGTGAATACAATCTTAAGTTTAATATACAGAACATGTTGGAAGACTACTATCTTCCAGTTAGAGGTGGACAAAGTGGTACTGAAATAGATTCATTGGCTGGAATGGAGTTTACTGGAATTGAGGATATTGAATATCTTAGAAATAAAATGATGGCTGCACTACATGTACCTAAAGCATTTTTAGGATATGAAGAAGCCGTTGAAGGTAAAGCTACATTGGCAGCAATGGACGTTAGGTTTTCTAGAACAATTGAAAGATTACAAAAAATTGTTATTAGTGAACTTACAAAAATTGCAGTTGTTCATTTATACAGTCAAGGCTATGATAATGAACAATTGGTTGATTTCAAATTAGGATTAACAAATGCATCAACAATTGCAGAGGTTGAAAAGATTGAACTTTGGAGTAGTAAGGTTAGTTTAGCAAGAGATATGAAAGACTTAAATATGATTTCATCAAATTGGATAATGGAAAATATATTTAAGTTTACACCTGAAGATATATCAAAAGAAACTGAAGGTGTTGTAAATGACTTTAAGCAAGAGTTTAGGGCTGAACAAATTAAGATGGAAGGTAATGATCCATTTAAGACTCAAGTAGCATTGGGAACTGCCCATACATTGGCTGCAATGGCAGGTGAACAGGCAGCGGCAGCTGCTGCAGGAGGAGAGGTATCAGAAAGTGAAAAGGATTTAGGTGGAAGACCAAAGGAGGCAACTAAACCAGGAACTGCTAATTCTGCAAGAGGCCGAGACCCATTAGGAAAGGAAACTTTACATAGTGATTATAAAAATAGAGATAGAAGAACAACTGAAAATTCAATGTCTCATAGCTCAATAGTTGCTGAAACATTAAGTTCATTAAAGGAAACAAAATTAAATTCATCATTATTAAGCGAAGATAATATACTAGATGATGAAAAACTAAAATAATACTTTTTACATTGATATTTATAAATAGTATATTATAGGGGAAAATTTGTGAAAAATAAAAAACATAGTAAATATAAAAATACTGGTATATTGTTTGAGTTACTTGTAAGACAAGTTGCAAGCGATACAGTTAATGGTATAGATAGTTCTCCAGCTCTAAAAATAATGAAAGAGTTTTTTAGAACAAATAAAGAATTATCAAGAGAACTTCAACTATATACATCTTTGATGACTGAAAAGTTTTCACAAGAATCACGTGCTACTAAACTAATAGATGCTGTACTTAATGAAAGGGCAAGATTAAATAACGCTGTTCTTAAAAGACAAAAGTATAATCTTATACGTGAAATAAAAAGACACTATGATTTAATTTCATTTTTCAAAAATAAAATAGATAACTATAAAACGTGTGCATCTATTTGTACTTTATTTGAAAATCAAAGTATGAAGCCAAAATCATTAGTTGATTATCATTTTACAATTGTTGAGCACATTACATCAAACAAAGTTACCCCTGAAACAAAAAAGACTTTGGTTGAAAAGTACAAAACTCAAAATAAAGATGTAAGACTTCTTTCGTATAAAATATTGATTGATAAGTTTAATGAAAAGTATTCCACTAAATTAAATGAACATCAAAGAAAAGCTTTGAGACAATTAATTAACAATGTTAATTCAACAAGCACATTAACAGAATATGTAAATAAAGAAGCAGTAAGAATAAAAAAGTCATTGGTTGATATATCTAAAAAAATACCAAATAACGTTATTAAGATTAAACTTAATGAAGTAAAAAATCAATTGGATATTATATCTAAATCAAAAAGAGCTTCTGATAAACAAGTTTTAGTTTTAATGAGATTTCATGAACTAGTTAAGGAGTGTAACAATGTCATTAAGTAAAGAAATAGATAAACTATTTGAGGAACTTCTAAATAAAGAAGAAGAAATAGACGAAGTATCAACAACTGCAAATGTGGCAGGTTATGAAACACCGTATGCATTTGTTGATAAAGATGATGAAAAATCAAAAAAGAAAGTTAAAAAAGCTGCAACAAATAGTACTGGGTACAAACTTGTAGATGAAAAAAAGTCAAAAAGGTCAAAGCATAAAGATATTATGGCTGAGATATATGGATTAAATTACAAGTCATATAAAAATGATAGCAGTATGTCACCAAAGCAAAAGGTTAATGGTGCAATACGAGAAGTTGCTAAAAAAATGTTAGCCGTTGAGAGAATAGTTAATAGAAATATTAAACTAAAAACTGAAGCAGGTGTAGATAGTGGACAATACTGGAAATCAACCAGAACAAATATGAAAAAAATATATGAAAGAATGATTCGTGTAGCAAATAAGCTAAGGGAACTTTCAGCATAATGAAAAAAAATAAAAAACATATAAAGGAAGAAATAACATCAAATGATGTTAAGCTATTGAGAAAATTGATTCGTCAAGAAATAGCCAATATATATTTTGACCTTTATAGAAAAAAATCAGTTTGGGGAGGACAATAATGCCAGGATTAGAAGACATGCCTATACCATCACAAGGCCAAATTAAAAAGAATGGAGAACCAGGTGGAAATTTGGAAAAAAAGAAAATTTCAGATAGCTTAGGTAAAACTACTTCTGAATCTATTTTTGCTAACCCACCAATTGAAGAGCAACCAATAAACAATCAGTTAGGAAATCCTGATACTACTAAATATGCGGGATAAGATATGAAAAATTTAATTATAGACCATATACCTTTTTCTATAACACCACAGATGATAACTGAGTCTGAGGAAAGAAACAATGGGCGACTAATTGTTACTGGCGTATTACAAAGGGCTGGTGCAAAAAACCAAAATGGTCGTGTATATCCTAGACCTATATTAGAGCGTGAGGTTGCAAAATACAAAAAAACTGAAATAGCTCAAAACAGGGCCCTTGGTGAACTAGACCACCCAGACTCATCTGTCGTAAACTTGCAAAATGTAAGTCATAATGTTTTGGATTGCTGGTGGAAAGGTGATGATGTAATGGGTAAGGTTGAAATACTTAATACTCCATCAGGTAAAATATTAAAGGAGTTACTGAAGGCAGGGATACTTTTAGGAATTAGTAGTAGAGGATTAGGAAGTGTAACTCAACTTGGTGAAGATACTGTAAAGGTAGGACAAGATTTTGAGTTAATATGTTGGGACTTTGTTAGTAACCCATCTACTCATGGTGCCTTTATGCGAGAAGTTGTATCTGAAAGTATAATAAAGAAAACAGCACCAAACTACATACGAATCAATAATATAATTACAGAAATACTTTGTGAAACAACTGGTAAGTGTGAATTACCTAAAAGCAATTGCGGATGTGGTTGTGGTGGAGCTGGTAAATGTGGAGATAAATAATGAGTAAAAAAATTAATCTTAAGCCTTTATTAACAGAAGCATTTGAAAATGTTGTACCTTATGCAGGTAGGGCTAGAAACCAGCACGCTAGTGGTGCAATAACTGAAGACCAATTGGAAAAGCTAGGAATAATGAAAAAGTCAAATATCAATGAGGAATACATTGAATTGATGCCAGATATAAACAAAGCATTATTGTTAATAAAGGATGATTGGTTAAATTGGAAAAAAGGTCCAATGACAGAACCAAGTGATGTAAAACCAGCACAGAAGGAATTAATGAATTATGTAATTTCTTGGATGAAAAAAAATATCAAATAGGAGACAAACGGTGAAATTAAAAAAATTATATGAAAATACTCAAGAGACAGTTTTTACTCCTGAACAAAAGCGTTCATTTATAGAGGCTGTAAAAAGATTTAACGAATATGGCGACCAAGTATATAGAACTGAAGGTATTAGAAAAGCTGTTAAAGAAATATCAACTGTTGTAAAACAGGCTGAACAGTTAACTATTCAGGAAACACAGGATTGGTTTGATGGTGTGGCTGTAAAACGTGATATGAAAGGATTATCAGAAGCAACTAAACTTTTTGAAAAAACTGCAACTGAAATGGTTCAAATGCAACAAAGACTAGAATCACTATATGAAGATATTGGATTTAAGCTTGGTAAGTATTATGAAATAGCTGAAAAGTTAGACCCAGTAGGAAAAGAAGATGGCGATATTGATAATGACGGCGACCAGGATAAAACTGATGACTATTTATTAAATAGAAGAAAGGTAGTTGCAAAAGCAATTAAGAAAGATGAAAACCGTCTAGCCAAATTAGCCGGCCTCAATGAAAAAGCTCCTAGAATGAAAGTTGCAAAGGAAACTGAAAATATTAAAAAAGTTTATATGGCTCTTTCTGGTTTGAAAAAAGCTGGAGGTTCAGGAAGATATGGTAAAGAGTTTGATAGTGCTAAGAAAAAAGCCCTTAAAGCTATGAATGATATGTTAACATATTCGAGGATTGGGGGATAACTATGTTAATGCAAAAGCTTACATGGCAACAGTGGCTAAAGATACCAAAAAACAAAAAACTTTCAGAATCTAATATGGAATCTGCAAAAAGAAAATATCGTGATGAACAATCCAAAGTAGACCAATATTTGGCGTTTCTAGGTATTAAAAAATAAAATCATCGTTACTTAAAAAAAGTCCTATAAAAATTTTTTTTTATGGGATTTTTTTGTTATATTAGATACTAATAAATGTTTAACTAAAAATGATGCAAATGCAAAAAAATTTTAAGGGTAGTGACCAACACAGAAAGGAAGGAGATAACGCTCCTCCAAAAAAGAACTTCAAAAAAAGAAATTTCAAAAGACATAAGAGAGCAGATTTTATGGTACCAGGACAACCAATGGCTGTTAGGGTTCCAGACAACAATCCAGGTTCATTAGAAAAAGCACTAAGGTATTTGAAAAGAAAAATGAAAGATGAAGACATTTTTCAAAAACTTAGGTCAAATGAATACTATGAAAAAAAATCTGCTAAACGTAGAAAGCAAATGGATGAAGCAATCCGTTGGCAGAAAAAGGTTGAGCGTGATAGGAAGGCTAGGGACAAAAATTATATTTGGACGGCCATTATTGATGGAAAGGCTCAATAAGATAGCTATTTTTTAAGAAAGGAGGCAGAAATGCCTCTTTTTTTATTTATATATTCACACATTATATATTTACAAATATATTTATTATTGTTAAAATGTACTATGGTATTCTATATAGTACAATGGCGAAATTAAACTTTCTATTATAGTTCCAAATAACTATATTTCCGAAAACATATTTAAGGAGAATTCTTATGGCGAAAAATGATTTGCTAAAAGAAGCTATTGCAGACGCTAAAGCTGTTAGGGAAACTGCAATCGCAAACGCAAAGTTAGCGTTAGAGGAAGCTTTTACACCAAAGATTCAGAGTATGTTATCAACAAAAATTTCCGAAGAATTAGACGAAGTCGACGAAATGGATAAAGACGAAGTTTATGAAATGGAAAAAGACGAAATGTCACACGAAGAAATGGATAAGGACGAAATGGAAGAGAACATTGAGGATGTATCAGGAAATACCGAAATGGGCGACAACCCAGCAGCAGACGATGTTGCAGTTGATAGTTCAGGTATTGGTTCATCTGATAATTCAGAACCATCGGCCGATGCTATGGACACCTCTGATGTAGCAGGTTCAGAATCTGAAACTACTACAGACGAACCAGGTGAAGAAGATGACAATGTTGAAGTTGTTGATGACTTAACTGAAGCTGAGGGAGTTGACGAAGACGAACTAGCTGAAATTATTAAAGAGCTTGAATCTGAAATGGATGATGAAACTGAAGACCCAGTTGCTGATACTATGCCAGATGCAGGTGATGACATGACTGACATGGGTGAAATGGACAAAGACGAAATGGCTAAAGACGAAATGGCCAAAGACGAAATGGACAAAGACGAAATGGCAGAAATGGAAAAAGATGAAATGGAAGAAATGGATTTAGACGAGGTGATTAAATCATTAAGAGAAGAAGAAGAAATGGATGAAGTTGACGAAATGTCTCATGAAGAGATGGAAGAAGTTGATGAAGTCGATGAAATGGATAAAGATGAAATGGCTGAAGTAAAATTAGCTGAAGCATACAATACTATTCGTTCACTAAAATCTACTCTTAACGAGGTAAATCTACTAAATGCTAAATTACTTTTTTCTAACAAACTTTTCAGAGCTCATAACTTAAATGAATCTCAAAAAATGAGAGTTATTGAAACTTTTGATAGAGCTCAAAATGTACGTGAAATAAAATTAATTTACACAACCTTAGCTGAATCAATGAAAGCTAAAACTGGAACTAGAAAGAGAGTAACTGAAGGAATGGCGTCTAAGCCAACTGCTGCTACTAAACCTGCTAGAAAAGTTATTAGTGAAGGAACTGATATGGCAAACAGGTTCAAAAAATTAGCTAACTTATTGTAATAAGGAGAATTGAAAATGTCAAACATTAACAACTTACTTAATGACGCTGGAAATTCATACAGGCGTCAACTTGACGAGACTAGAGGTCTTGTTGGGAAGTGGGATAAAACAGGTCTTCTTGAAGGTATTGCTAATGAGTATGATGTAAACGGTATGGCTGTTCTTTTAGAAAACCAAGCTAGACAATTAATCGATGAAAACTCGAAAATTGGTACTGGTGGTTCTAAAGAAGAGTGGTCAGGTGTTGCACTACCATTGGTAAGAAGAATTTTTAGTGAAATTGCTGCAAAAGATTTCGTATCTGTTCAGCCAATGAACTTACCTTCTGGACTAGTATTTTATCTTGACTTCAAATATGGTACAACCACTACTGGTGGATTTGTATCTGCTGACACTGACGTATTTGGTAACACTTCAGCATCAGCTGACGCAAACAAAATCCAAGGTGGTCTTTACGAAGCTTTAGGTAATAACTATTCATCTAAAGTTGTAGCTGCAACAACTCAAACACTAGCAACTTCAGGAACTCAAACTACTGCATCACTTGCAAGAGTTGGGTTCAACACTGAGATTTCATCATCAACTGCTGCTGGTGGAGCAAATGCTGCTAAAGATTTATTTGAAATGAAAATCGGTATTGGTCACTTAACAAGACCAGACTACAACAGTGTTAAATCTTGGTTCATTACAGGTTCAGGTGGTTTAACAGCTGCTGAAAACTTACCATTCTATAACAAGTTATTGGATGATGATGGTAATGAATTATTTGGTAGCGCTGTAACAGGTGCAACAACTGCATCATTCGTAGTATTGACTGAAGCTGTAGCTGACGAAGCTAACTTAACTGTATTCCACACTCAACAGCCAACTGCTGAGCAAAGAGGTGACTTTGAAGATACTGATGGTACTGCTGGTTCTACAGTAACTAACGATATCGGTATTCCAGAAATTGATGTACAATTAAGAAGTGAAGCTATTGTGGCTAAGACTAGAAAGCTTAAGGCTGTATGGTCTCCAGAATTCGCTCAAGACTTAAATGCATATCATTCAATTGATGCTGAAGCTGAATTAACTTCTATGTTATCTGAGTATGTTTCTATGGAAATCGACTTAGAAATTTTAGATATGTTATTTGCAAATGCATTAACTGAAGACTTCTGGTCTGCAACTCTAGGTGAAGTATATAATGGTTCAGGTGGATTTACTGCTGCAACTAATGCTGAGGCATACCAACAAGGTACTTGGTTCCAAACTTTAGGAACTAAAATCCAAAAGGTATCGAATCAGATTCATGCAAGAACGTTAAGAGGTGGTGCAAACTTCCTAGTAACTTCTCCAGAAGTAGCAACTATCTTAGAATCAATTCCAGGATACGCTGCTGATACTGATGGTACTGCAATGGGTAAAACAGGATTCGCAATGGGAGTACAAAAAGTAGGTGCATTGAATAACAGATTTACTGTTTACAAAAACCCATACTTCCAAAGAAATGCAATCTTAATGGGATACAGAGGTACTCAGTTCCTTGAAACAGGTGCTGTATATGCTCCATATATTCCACTTATCATGACTCCATTAGTGTATGACCCAACTAACTTTACTCCAAGAAAAGGTGTAATGACT
>CEOG01037250.1_pt1 | contig 10912 bp, 8 predicted proteins | sample 530301 | NCBI WGS metagenome assembly CEOG01 (sample SAMEA2619903, study PRJEB7988) | marine metagenome | biome: marine biome (ENVO:00000447); feature: surface water layer (ENVO:00002042); material: "saline water (ENVO:00002010), including plankton (ENVO:xxxxxxxx)" | depth 5 m | reverse complement strand
TGGGTTACGGACTGCGGCTTGATCTGGAATACCGCAGGGCGCTGGATGCGGCCACCCCGCCGTGTTCACACACGGTCAGTTTTCCGGAGCTCCTGCAGGACGCGCCAGCGGTCATGTCGCGGCTGGCGACACAGCTTCCCCTGCAGGTAGGCGAGGGTGCGGTCGCTGCCGCTGTGAGGCGCGACCTGCGGCACCACAGTGCGTCGGGCGCCGTCGCGTCGGGCGCCGTTGCGTCGGGCGCCCCCAATCTGCTGGAGCAGCCTGTGATTGCCGCGAGTGAACTGACGGCCCTGGCGTCGGCAATCGAGCAGCAGTTCCCCGTTGCGGCCTTGCTGTCTGAGTGGGCCGAGGGCTTTGTCGCGCGCGGCACACAGTTGACCGACCTCGGTGAGTCGCACAGTCGTGCCCTCGCGACTATCGCGGAGCGCGATGAGCAAATTGCCGACCTGGACCACAGACTGCAGGAAACCGGTGCCTGGCTGGAGCGCGCCCTGGCGACTGTTGAAGAGCGCGATGGGCAGGTGGCAGAGCTGGACCGCAGGTTGGCAGAGATTGGTGACATGCACAGCCATGCGCTGCAGGTGATTGCCGGGAAGGATCGTGAAATTACCGACAAGGATAGTGAGATCGCCGAAATCTATGCCACCCCGGTGGTCGGTCGCATTCTGCGCCGGGTGCACCGCAAGCGTGTGCAGTAGCCCGGGCGAACAACGCATGGCGGTCAACAGGAGTGAGCGTGCGCAGCGTTGATATTGTGGTGCCGGTCTATACCGGTGTGGAAGAGACAAGACGTTGCCTGGAAACCGCGCTGGCGACGGCGGACCCTGCCTGGGCGCGGCTGGTGGTGGTGAACGACGGTTCGCCCGACCCTGAAATCTCCGCCCTGTTGCGTGATTTCGCAGGGCAGCATGACGGCGTCGTGCTGCTCGAAAACGCCCAGAATCTGGGTTTTGTCGCGACGGCCAATCGGGGCATGCAGTACGATGCGGAACGCGATGTCGTGCTGCTGAACAGTGATGTCGAAGTGGCCAACGATTGGCTGCATCGCCTCCGGGACGCGGCCTACCACCATCCCCGGGCAGGCAGTCTCACGCCCTTCGCCAACAATGCCACCATCTGCAGTTTTCCCAATTTCTGCAAGGACAATGCGCTGCTGTTCGGTCTCGGTGTCGCAGAGATCGACCGGGTGTTTGCGGAGCAGTTCAGCGCGGCTGATGCCTTCGAGGTGCCCACCGGCGTGGGCTGCTGCATGTACCTGCGGCGGGATTGCCTGAACGAGGTTGGTCTCTTCGATGTGGAAACCTTTGGCCGCGGCTACGGTGAAGAGAACGACTGGTGCCAGCGCGCGCAGCGTGCCGGCTGGCGCAATCTGCACCTCGCCAACTGCTTTGTCTACCACAAGGGTGGAGTGAGCTTCGCCGATGAGCAAACGCCGCGCGTTGCCAGGGCCATGGCGTTGCTGGATGAGCGCTACCCGCGGTATCACGCGGATATTCAGGCCTTCATTGCTCGTGATCCCGCACGCGGAGCTCGTACCGGCGCCCTGCTGGCCCTGCTGGCCGCGCAGCAGCGACCCAAGATCCTGTGTCTGTCGCATAAACTGGGTGGTGGCGCACAGCAGCATGTTGACGAATTGGCCCGCCTGTACGCGGCCGATGCCCTGTTCGTGCAGCTGACGCCCGCGCTGGAGGGGAAAACCGTCGCATTGAGTGTCTTTGACGCAGGTGTGCGCCTGGCAGACGGCCTGCACTTTTCGGTGGACGGCGAGTTCGATACGCTGGTTGCCCTGCTGCGCGACCTGGGTATCGGCAGGGTACATTTCCACCACACCATGGGGCTGCACCCACGGCTGTGGGTGCTCGCCAGTGCCCTGGGTTGCAGCCACGACCTCACCATCCACGACTACTATCTGCTCAACGGCAACCCGACCCTCACGGATGCGGATGCGCGTTTTGTCGGTGACAATGTCAGCGATTTTGACCAGCGCTGCGCCGGGCACTATCCGCTGCCGGACGGCGTCTCCGCCGAGCAGTGGCGTGCCAGCCAGGCGCTGCTGATTGAGCAGGCTGAACGCGTGATTTTCCCGTCTGCCGATTGCGCCGCGCGTTTCCAGAGGTTCTTCCCGGTGCGTAACGCCGTGACGGCCTGGCATCCGGATTTTCTCGCCTCACAGCCTTACCCGCAGCCGGTCTGGCGGCACGTGCCGTCGAGGCCGTTGAAGGTGCTGGTGGTGGGGGCAATCAGTCGAGAGAAGGGCGCTGATGTGCTGGAGTCGGTGGCCGATGAACTGGCCGCGAGCGGCCTGGTGGAGTTCCACCTGCTGGGCTACGCCTATCGCGCGCTGGGCAGCTCAGTGGTCACCCACGGTCCCTATGCCAACGCCGAGGCCTGGGGCCTGATCGAGGAGATTGCCCCGGATGTGGTGTGGTTTCCGGCCCAGTGGCCGGAAACCTACAGCTACACATTGAGCCTCGCCCTGCATCTGGGGTTACCCGTGGTCGTACCGGATATCGGTGCCTTTGTTGAGAGGGTGTCGGGCCGGGCCCTGAGTACCATCATGCCCTGGGACACGAGCACGCTGCAGTGGGGTGACCTGTGGCAGCGTTTCGCGCGTGGCGAACGGCCCGGTACCGCGCCGGAAAGCCCGGTGGCGAACCCTGACGCGAGCTTCTACGCGGGCGCCTATCTGGCCCCCTTGGCTCCCCGGCAGGGGGCCTTTGCACCGGGTCGCATTGCCGCGCTGGCGGGCAATCTGCATGCGGGCACGCCGCGCCTGAGTCGCTCAGAGCGTCTGCTGGGGTTGATCTGGCGCATCAGTCGGCACCCCCTGGTGGCCCGGCTGGTATCCTGGGTCCCCTTCCGGGTGCAGCAGGCGATCAAGCGCCGGCTCTCGGCCCGCCCCATGCACGATATCGTGCGTTAAGGGAAGTCCTTATGGCCACCGTTTACCTTCACATCGGCGCGCCCAAGACGGCCACATCCAGCCTGCAGGCGATGCTGGCCGCGCACCACGACGACCTGCTGGCTGCGGGTATTCTCTATCCCGCGACCTGTCGTCACGGGGAAGCGCACCATGTGCTGGTGGCGGACCTGATCGATAAATACCAGGCCAACCCGATGCCGGACATCTGGTACGGGGATTTTCCCCGCGGCCAGGCCTGGCCCCGCCTGCGCGCTGAGCTCGCCGCCGCCGGGCCCGCCGTGCACACAGCAATCGTCAGTTCGGAACTGTTCTTTGGCCAGTCGATCAATATCGAGCGGATGCTGGGCGATATACAGGCGGCGCTCGCCGGCCACGATGTGCGTATCCTGATGTACCTGCGGCGCCAGGACCAGCTGTATGCGTCGTTCTACAATCAGGATGTCAAGGGGGCGCGGCAATGGCCGGGCAGCGCCTACGAATTTTACGAGACGCACCAGATATTCCAGCGCGACTACGACCAGGTCGTCGATATGTGGGGTGCCGCATTCGGTCACGCCAATCTCCGCGTGCGCCCCTTTGAGCCGGCGCAGTGGCCCGGCGGCGACATGGTCAGGGATTTCTGCCAGGTGACCGGATTGCCACCGCTGCGGGCGGTAGGTGCTGAACCCAACGACGGCCTGGGGGCCAACCAGCTGTATGTCAAACGCTGCCTCAACCACATGGGTTACGACAAGGCTGACAATGACCGCGTGGTGGGCCTGCTGCTGAATCTTTGTGAAGAGCCGCCGCTGAAAACCGTTCGCTACGTCAATATGGGCTGTTACGGGCGTCTGCGTGAGCGCTGGACCCGGACCAATCAGCGCCTTGGTGCGGTAGTCGGTGACGGCGGCAACTTCTTCCACGCGGCGGTGCCGGAGCCAGCAGCGGTGCCCGAACACGCGTTGGATCGCGCCCTTCTGAGCGATTTTCTGCAGCGGCTTCTGGCTGCCGGGCAGCGAGGGCACCTGGGTAACCTGCGCGGGCTGTTTGCCCGCGCCGCGCTGCTGATCATCGCCGAGCAGGGCCTGTGGGATGCGGTTCCTCGCAGTGATAGAGTGACCTTCGAGTCCTGGGTGTAGGCGCAACAGACATGAACCTGGAAAGCAGCGGCTGGCAGTCAGCCGTGTTCAATCGGCGCATGCTTATCTGTGTGTTTACCGGGCTTGCCTCGGGCATGCCACTGTACGTGCTGCTGCAGCTGGTTCCAGCCTGGTTGCGCGACCAGGGGGTTTCCCTTGCCGAGATCGGCCTGTTCGCGCTGGTCGGTATCCCCTACGTGTGGAAGTTTCTCTGGGCACCGCTGATGGACCGCTGGATTCCGCCGCTGCTGGGGAGGCGTCGCGGCTGGATGTTCCTTTGCCAACTGGCGCTGATTGTTTCCATTGGTGTGCTGGGCGCCTTCGATCCACAGCAATCCACCTGGGTGATTGCCTGGCTGGCCTTTGGCGTGGCGTTCTTCAGCGCCAGCCAGGATGTTGCGCTGGATGCCTTTCGCCGCGAGATTCTGCCCGACCGGGAACTGGGCCTGGGGAATGCGATTCACGTGCAGGCCTACCGGATATCGAGCCTGATACCGGGCTCCCTGTCCCTGATTCTCGCCGATATTCTGCCGTGGAGCACGGTGTTCTGGATAACTGCCGCGTTTATGCTGGTGGCGTTGTGCATGAGCCTGCTGGTGGACGAGCCAGACTCCGAATTGCCGACGGGGACGGGGCTGCGTGAGGCGGTGGTGGCGCCCTTCTCGGAGTACCTGCATCGCCGTGGCTGGACCGGTGTCTGTCTGGTGATCGGTTTTATGGTGCTCTACAAGATCGGCGACAACATGGCGACGGCTCTGGCGACCCCGTTCTATATCGATATGGGATTCACCATGACCGAGATCGGTGTGGTGGCCAAGAACGCCGCGCTGTGGCCGGCAATAGTGGGGGGCTTGCTGGGCGGCGTGGCCATGTTGCGCCTGGGTATCAACCGCTCCCTGTGGGTTTTCGGTGCGGTGCAGCTACTGAGCATTCTCGGCTTCGCCGTGCTGGCTGGCAGCGGGCCGCTACTCTGGTTGTTGGCGGTCGTGATCGCCTTTGAGTACCTCGGTGTCGGCATGGGCACCGCAGCCTTTACCGCGTTTATCGCCCGTGAAACGAGTCGGACCTATGCCGCCACGCAGTTCGCGCTGTTTACGGCCATCGCGGCATTGCCAAGAACCTTTGCCAATGCCAGTACCGGTGTCATCGTCGAGGCGGTGGGCTGGCAGTCGTTTTTCCTGCTCTGCACACTGCTGGCCGTGCCCGGTATGCTCTTGCTGCTGTGGGTGGCACCCTGGCGGGAGGCTCCGGCATGACAGACCAGCCCCGGCGGGTGATCGCCATACTGGGCATGCACCGCAGTGGCACCAGCTGCCTCACCGGCTCGCTGCAGGAAGCGGGCCTGGAGCTAGGCGAGCACCACACCTGGAACCCCTACAATCGCAAGGGAAATCGCGAGAACCAGGACTTTGTAGACCTGCACGACAGTATCCTGGCTGCGAATGGCGGCGCCTGGGACAACCCGCCGCAAACCACCTGCTGGTCCGATGCCCACCGTGAGCGCGCCAGGCGCCTGCTGGCCGAGTATGCGGGCGTTGAGGCGCTGGGTTTCAAGGACCCACGATGTCTGCTGTTGCTGGCCGGCTGGCGAGAGCTGGTTCCGGGGCTGGAGCGGGTCGGTATTTTCCGCCACCCGGAAGCGGTTGCGGCGTCCCTGTTGAACCGTAGCCAGATGCCGCGGCAGCAGGCCCTTGCGCTCTGGTATGCCTACAATCGCCTGCTGTATCGCGAGTATCGCCGCAAGCCTTTTCCGCTGCTCTGTTTTGACGATGGGGAGGCACTGTTCAACCGCAACGTTGATGATGTGATTGGCCGGCTGCGTCTGCAGCCCGTTGCGGCGCCCACCCGGTTTTATGACAACGCGCTGAAAACCTATCAGGCCAGTACACAGCCCCGGCTGCCGTGGAAGATTCGCTACCTCTACTACCGGTTGCGGCGGGTGAGCCTGTGACACGGGTCAAGACTGCAGCCCTGATGGCGTGGCGGTATGGCAGCCAGTCCGTTACTATCTGCACACGCCACCGGGGCCGCTGAACGGATAATAAATGCTGGCACGTTTCCTGAAAAAAGATGATCGCACTGCGCGCGCCAGGGATGTGCTCAGCGTCAGCTTTGTGGTGATTGTCTATGACATGCAACAGCAGGCGGAAAACACCATTCGCTCACTGATGCCGGGCTACCAGATCGGCGTCAGCGGTGAAGAGTATGAAGTGATTGTGGTGGAGAATGCCTCTGCCAACACGATGCGTCGTGAATTCCTGCAGAACCTGCCTGCCAACGTGCGCTACTTCCTGCGTGAAAACCCCGAAACGAGCCCGGCGCGGGCCATCAATTTCGGCGCCGAGCAGGCCCGGGGCGAGAACATCTGCGTCATCATCGACGGCGCGCGCATGCTCACGCCGGGAGTAGTGCGCACCATCCTGATGGGGCACCGCTTGAGTGACAGTGCCGTGGTGGCGATTCCCGGCTACCATCTCGGGCGGGAACTGCAGCAGGAGGCGGTGAACAGTGGCTACAGCCTGGAGCAGGAGCGTGCCCTGCTGGACTCCATCGCCTGGCCTGAGGCGGGTTATCGCCTCTTTGATATCGCCTGCTTCAGCGGTTCCAGCGCCCCCGGGCTCTTCATGCCCAACAGCGAGAGCAACTGTATCAGTATCCCCCGCGGCATCTGGCAGGGCCTCGGTGGTTATGATGAGCGCTTCAATCTCCGCGGCGGTGGCCTGATCAATCTCGATTTGTACAAGCGCGCCTGTGAATACCCGGGGGTGCAGCACATCATTGCGCCCGGTGAGGGCACCTTCCACCAGTTCCACGGTGGCGTAACCACCGGTGGTCAGAGCCGCGAGAAACGCGAAGCCTACATCGAGCAGAGCAAGGCCCAGTATCGGGAATTGCGCGGGGAGGAGTTTGTCAGTCCCCGCAGTCAGCCCCTGTATCTCGGTGAGATTCCCGATCAAGCGCAGAAGTTTGTGCATTACTCAGCGTCCCGTGTGCTCCTCGCGCGCGGGGAGTCCCCCCTGACCCACGGCCCCGCCTGAGGACACCCAGTGAGCAGCAAGATCTACTTTCCACCTTCGCTCCAGCGCTTCGAACCCCGGCGCATGGTCTTCAGCACCTGGGTCGACCATCTGCCCTTTGCCTACGACCTGGTCACCGCACTGCGGCCCCGGCTGGTGGTGGAGCTGGGGGTGTACAACGGCTTGTCCTTTTTCACCTTCTGTCAGGCCATGGTAGAGAACGATATTGACGGCGTCGCCTACGCCATCGACTGCTGGGAGGGGGACGAGCACACCGACGCCTACGACGATTCGGTATACCAGGATGTACAGCAGCATGCGCGGGAGCACTACCGCGGCATCACCTACCTGCTGCGCATGTACTTCAACGAGGCGCTGCGCCATTTCGAGGACGACAGCATCGACTTGCTGCACATCGATGGACTGCACACCTACGAGGCCGTCCGGGAGGACTTCAGCAACTGGTACCCGAAGGTTCGCCCCGGTGGCATCGTGCTGTTTCACGATGTGATGGCCAGGCTCAAGGATTTTGGCGCCTGGAAGTTTTTCGAGGAACTGGAAGCGAGCCACGGTGAAATTTTCAAGTTCAATCACGGATTCGGGCTGGGTGTTTTGCGCAAACCCGGGGGCACGCCGGTGCAATCTGAGCTGACGGAGCTGTTGTTTTCCGGTGACCCGGAAACGGAAAAACGCCTGCGCCAGTTCTACTCACACGCCGCGCACTTCCTGGAGGCGCGCCGGCAGGCGAAGCGCTTCAAACCCAAGGACAGTGCCTACGCGCCCAAGGGGGGGCAGGGCAAGCAGGCCGGAGAAAGCTGAGCAGTGTCTGTCGCTGGCGTGACCCACGATGCGCTGCTGGCTCAGGCTCTCGCCTTTCGCGAGCAGGGCGATTGGGCGCAGGCGTTGGCCACGCTGACCCGGGCCAATATTCAGCGCCCTTCGGCGGATGTGCAGCAGCAGCTGATTGACTGGCGTATCGAGGCGGGGCGTTCGCTGCCGGCGCCTCCCGAAAGCGCACCGCGGGTAACAGCGCCGCTGGGCGCGGCTGGCAGCGTGGGCATCCCCGAAATCGCACCCTCTGAGCTGAGCGCTGCGCGGGTGCGGGAAGCCGTGTATTCCAGCGGTGCGTTGATCGTCCGTGGTCTGCTCAAGCCGCCCACGGTCGAGACACTGCGTCAGCAGATCGAGCGCGTGGTCGGGGCCCGGGAAAATCCCGATGTGTTTCCCCCTGTGGAGTCGCAGGCGGCCTGGTATGTGCGCTCCCCCGAAGCCTGGGGTGCGCCGTCACAATTTTTTCGCCGCCCCGGGCAGACCGTGGAAAGCAGTTCCATCTGGGTCGCCGATTCACCGCGCATGGCCTGTGAACTGTTGGCGCTCTACGAGTCCCTGGGCCTGCCGGCGCTGTTGGAGTCCTATTTTGGTGAGCCCGCTCGACTGTCGGTCAAGAAATGGGTGCTGCGCAAGATGGCGCCGAAGAAAAACGGCAATGCGGGATGGCACCAGGATGGCCGCTTTCTGGGTGAAGACATTCGCTCCCTCAATCTGTGGCTGGCGCTGAGTGACTGTGGTGGCGATGCGCCTGCCCCCGGCATGGATCTGCTGGTCGACGGGCCTCGGGAGATACACTCCACGGGCACCGACGGCGCCTGGTTCGACTGGACGGTGGGGCCGGAGCGGGTGGCCCGCCTCGCCACGGAGGCTTCGATAGTCCAGCCGCGTTTTGCCCCGGGTGACGCCTTGCTGTTCGATCAATACAGTCTGCACCGCACCGCGCTCGAAGATCATCACAGCGCGGTCCGTTATGCCATCGAGGCCTGGTTCTTCGCCGCCTCTACCGCACCCGCGCGGCAGCAGCCGCTGTTTATCTGACGCCTGGAGTACCACCGACCTCCCATGCAACTGTCCGTGATTGTCATTGCCTATGCCATGCAGCGTGAGATTCCGCGGACGCTGCAGTCCCTCGCGCGCAGCTACCAGACGATCGGAGCCGACCTCGACTACGAAGTGATCCTGGTGGACAACGGCTCACCCCAACCGCTGCAGGTGAATGACCTGAATGACGAGGTGCCCGTGCAACTGTTGCGTATCGACGATGCCCTGGCCTCCCCGGCCCAGGCACTTAACCGTGCGGCAGCGCTGGCGCGGGGTGAAGTGCTGTGTCTGATGATTGACGGTGCGCATCTGTTGACCCCCGGCGTCTTTGAGTGGGCCCTGCGGGCATTTGCCGCGTTTTCCTGCCCTGTGGTCGCGGCGCGCTATTTCTACATGGGTCCGGGAGAACAGCCCGAGACCGTGCTGCAGGGCTACGACCAGAGCGCGGAGGATGCCTTGCTGGGCCGCATCGACTGGCCACGAGACGGCTACAGGCTGTTTGAAGTTGGCACGCCCCTTTCAGGTGGCGCCACCAGTATTACCTGGTTCAACCGCATGTTCGAATCGAACTGCCTGTGTATGAGCCGGGAACACTATTTTTCAGTGGGCGGCAGCGATGAGCGTTTCGACCTGCCCGGTGGCGGCTTTCTCAACCTCGACTTGTACAAGCGCGCGCTGGATGCGGACGGGGCGGTTTCGGTGCAGCTGGTGGGGGAGGGCAGTTTTCATCAGGTCCACGGTGGCACGACCACCAATAGCGAGCGGGCGGCCCGCGAGGCAAAACTGGCCGGTTACCGGCAGCAGTACCAGGCACTGCGTGGACACGACCAGCTGCTGAGCGACAAGCCGCTGCATTTTCTCGGGCACCTGCCCACGCAGGCGTCGAAAATACATTTGCGCAAACGCCAGCGATAAAGCCCTCGCCTCAGCTGGTGGGGCTCCGCCAGAGCGGCGGCACAGGGCGCGCGAGCATGGCCTGCAGCGTGTCTACGTTGGCATCAAGCAGCCCACGGTGGCGGGGTTCAGCGGCAAGATTATGCGTTTCGCCGGGGTCGGATTCCAGATCGTACAGGATGTGCACGTTGGCGACGGTGTGCCAGATATGCTTGTACCGGCCCCGGCGCAGCATTGGTGACCCCTCGAGCGTGCCACAGAAAATTGACCTCTCGGGTGCGGGAGCGCGCCCTTCAAGAACGCCCCACAGGCTGTATGAGTCCAGATCACTGCAGGGTGCGGGCAAGCCGACGCATTCGAGCACCGTGGCGACAGCGTCAAAGCTCTGTACCGGCTCCTGCACGCGGCAGCCGCCGCTGACCCCGGCACCGGCCATGAAGAACGGCACGCGTGCGATGTCGTCGAAGGGCAGCCAGGGAATCTTGCCGAGATAACCGCGGTGCCCGCCGTAGTCGCCGTGGTCGGAGAGGAAGATCACCAGTGTGTTGTCGAGATCCACGGATTGCAGCAGCTCACCCACCATGTCGTCGACATGATTGATGCCGGCACGTATCGCAGCCAGGACTTTGGGCAGGTGATCCGCAGCGTGGTGATCCACCCGGTCCGGCTCGAAAAAGGTACCGCGCGGGTGGCGCACGGTGATGTTGGAAAACGGCCAGGGTAGCCCTGCATTGCTCTCCATGCCCGATTGCGGTAGCGCCTGATCTTCGGGCCGATAGCGGGAGGCATAGGGTTCGGGGGGACTGTAAGGCGTATGCGGGTCGGTGTAGGACACCACGCTAAACCACGGTTTTTCCCGGCGTGCCGGGCTCTGCAGAAACGCCTGTGCGTGCCGGGTGATCCAGCGAGTCGGGTGCCACTCCGCGGCATAGGGAAAGACGCGCGGCATGCCCGGGCGCTGAAAGCGCACGTCCTCGCGCCCGTTACCCGTGATCCAGCGGCGGTAGTCGTCGGCCTCATCCCGCGGATAGCCCGCGGGCAGGTGCTCGCACATCGCCATGGTGTCAAAGCCGTGTTGCGCGCGTATC
>CEOG01011058.1_pt1 | contig 10995 bp, 7 predicted proteins | sample 530301 | NCBI WGS metagenome assembly CEOG01 (sample SAMEA2619903, study PRJEB7988) | marine metagenome | biome: marine biome (ENVO:00000447); feature: surface water layer (ENVO:00002042); material: "saline water (ENVO:00002010), including plankton (ENVO:xxxxxxxx)" | depth 5 m | reverse complement strand
CCCGCCATTTCGGCCAGATTCTGCTGGATAACCTGCAACTTGCCGAGCGGGCGGCCGAACTGGACGCGCTCATTCGCATATTGCACCGTCGCCTCCAGCACCCATTCGATGGCGCCAGACATTTGTGATGCACGCATCATGGCGCCGAGGGTAAAGATGGAATGCATCGTCATTCCGGCGGGCAAAGGGGCTTTTTCAACGGGCGTGGCGCCGTTGAATTCCAGCGTATCACGGGGTTCTGTCGCGATATTCTGGTTTTCCGTGACGTCATAGTCTCCCGCCTTGAGGAGGGCGATGCCGTCTTCGGTGATGACGGCCACATGATCGGCGCGGCGGCCCCACGGAATGCGCGTGGCCGTCCCGGAGACACCATCGGAGCCAAGCGCCAGCTTTTCATCGGGCCGCACCGGTGCAAACACTGTCACGCCGTCCGGCGGCGTGATCCCGGCGGCGGCCAGCAGATGATTGGCGAGGATGGCCTCAACAATGGGGAGCGGCACAGAATGGCGGCCTGCGGCGCGGGCAATGACTTCCGCATCCGCGAACTGACCGCCGACGCCGCCCATATGTTCCGGTGCTAGAATGTGCAGCAGGCCGTTCTCTGCGACCGCCTGCCATAATTTTTCCGGAAACACATTGGTTTCGGCGGCTTCCTTCAGATTCTTGGTGACCTCGGCCGAAAAAAGTTTTTCGACCGTATCGGCCATGATTTGCTGTAGTTCATTCATCGTAAACCAAGCCCCCGTGCAATGATACCGCGGAGAATTTCGCGTGTGCCGCCCCGGAGTGAGAAGGAGACAGCGGCCTGTGTGATATAGGCGCGGACTTGCTCGAAGTCGTCCGGCGCACTCATGCTCGCTTCGCCGTTTGAATAGCGATGGGCGATTTCCGGCAGATCCTGCTCATATACGGCGCCGAGATCCTTGACGACCGAGGCTTCCAGCGCCGGATTGGCGCGGCTTTCCAGCTTGCCCGCGACCGAGATAGACATGCGGCGCAGCGTTGCCAGATGAGCGATCAGGCGGCCGATTTCCCGCTGGGCGCGACGGCTCGGGTCCAGCTTGGCCTCCCGGATCATCTCGATCAGAAGCTGGATGGAAGACATATAGCGTTCCGGGCCGGAACGCTCGAAGGCAAGCTCGGCCGTCACCTGTTTCCATCCGTCGCCCTCTTCGCCGATGCGATCTTCATCGGGAACAAAGAAATCCTCGAATACCACCATATTGAAATGGTTCTCTCCGGCGATATTCTTGATCGGGCTGACTGTGACGCCCTTGTCCTTCTTCAGATTGATGAGGAACTGGCTCATCCCGGCATGGCGGTTTTCCGATGGCGGGCTGGTGCGGACCAGCGCGATCATCCATTCGCAGTGATGGGCTGCCGTCGTCCAGACTTTCGTTCCGTTGATCAGGTAGCCGCCATCCACCTTGTCCGCCTTGGTGCGGATGGAGGCGAGGTCGGAGCCGGTGTCCGGTTCACTCATCCCGATACAGATATAGGTTTCCCCGCGGATAATGCCGGGCAGGATGCGGTGACATTGCTCATCGGTGCCGAAGCGCAGGATTGTCGGCCCGCTCTGGCGGTCGGCGATCCAATGGCTGCCAACGGGCGCACCGGAGGCGAGCAGCTCCTCCAAAAGGGCGTAGCGTTCAAAAAAGCTGCGCTCCGCCCCGCCATATTTCTTGGGCCAGGTAATGCCGATCCAGCCTTTTTCTCCCATCTTGCGGGAGAAGGCGGGGTCGAGGCCGGCCCAGGAGCGGGAACGCAGCACCGCCGGGTAATCCGCCAGTTCCTTTTTCAGGAACTCTCGCACCTCCAGACGCAGCGCTTCGGCCTCTGGTGGCAGGCTGTAGGGATCAAAATTGAAATACTGCATGAAAAACGGCATCCTCTCGTCGATAGCCTAAGACATTGGCTATGTTCTTGTCTTTATTACAGCCTATTTTGGGCTTAATCGCCCGACCTGGCAATGACTATTCCGACATAGTGACGGGAGAAGGCGCATTTTTACCGGGCCTTTTGAGAAACAGTAACAGCGGTGCCGCCGCCAGCATGACCCACATCATCAGGGTAAAATCATTGAGATAGGCAATCATCGACGCCTGGCGCGTCACCTCCCCGTTCAGCGCGGCAAGGCCCGATGGAATGTGATAATTCCATGCCTGCGGCAGCCAGGGCGCCTGCATGGCATCGTGGAAGGGCGTCAGATTTTCGGATAGGGTGGCGTGATTGATCTGCGTATTCCGGCTCAGCATTGTGAAAACGATAGAAATCCCGATGCTGCTGCCGATATTGCGCACCAGGCTGAACATGGCGGTGCCGTCATTGCGGTAATGCGCGGCGAGCGTTGAAAAGGTGAGGGTGCTGAGCGGTACGAAAATGAATCCAAGCCCGACCCCCTGAATGATCCCGGTCCAGACAATGGCGGCAATGCTGACATCCATGTTGAAACGTGACATCTCATAGAGAGACAGGGCCGTCATGCAGATACCAAAGAAGATTAGAAAACGGCTGTCGATGCGGCCGATGACCCGGCCGATAAAGACCATGGCGATCATCGTGCCGATGCCGCGAGGCGCCAGCACATAGCCGGTGGTGAGGGCGGGGAATTCAAGCAAGCTCTGCAGAAATGGGGGAAGCAACGCCATGGTCGCCAGCAGGATGATGCCGACCATAAAGATCAGCATGAGGCCGATGGCGAAATTACGGTCGCGGAACAGGCCGGGCTCGATAAAAGGTGCCTTCGCCGTGAACATATGCACCAAAAACATATAGAAACACAGCCCGGCCACCACGGCCTCGATGATGATCTCCCGCGAGGAGAACCAGTCCTGGGATTCGCCGCGATCCAGCATCAGTTGCAGCGAACCGATGGCGAGGCTGAGTAGCGCAAAGCCGATATAGTCAAAATGCCGCGCCTTGTTGCGCACTGTTTCCGGGACAAAGGCGAGAATGCCGAGCAGGGCGAGAATCCCGAAGGGGAGATTGATATAAAAAACCCAGCGCCAGTTATAATATTCCGTCAGATAACCGCCGAGCGTGGGGCCGAGGATCGGTCCGACCATCACGCCCATGCCCCAGATGGCCATGGCCGATCCGTGCTTCTCCGTCGGATAGGTGTCGAGCAGAATGGCTTGCGACAGCGGCACAAGTCCGGCGCCGAACACACCTTGTAACAGCCGAAAGACGACAATCTCGGTGAGGGAGGCCGCCGCGCCACAGAGCATGGAGGTAATCGTGAAGCCGATCACCATGATAATGAACAGCCGCCTGCGGCCAAGGCGGGCGGCCAGCACGCCGGTCGGCGGCGTCATGATGGCCGCGGCAACGATGTAGCTGGTCAGCACCCACGAAATCTGGTCCTGCGTCGCCGACATGGTCCCCTGCATATGCGGCAGGGCGACATTGGCGATCGTGGTATCCAGCGCCTGCATGATCGTCGCCAGCATGACGGAGGCGGTGATCATGGCGCGGCCGAAGGGGGTTGTCTCCTCCGCCGGGGCGGGACTGGCCGTCATGATGCTCATTTGCTGCGTGGCGCCTCATCTGCGGTCGCCAGCGGTGTTTCGCCGATCCAGCCAAGCGCCGAGCGGATCACGTCCGGCATCGGGCGGCTGTAGCCGGTATCAATCTCGACAAGGCTGCTCATTCCGGCACGCAGGGGCAGTTCCTCTTGGCGCGCGTCGAGCCGGACCCGCACGGGAATACGCTGTACGACCTTGACCCAGTTGCCGGTGGCATTCTGCGGCGGGATGACGGAAAATTCCGCGCCGGTCGCCTGGGAGAGGCTTTCGACTGTGCCGTCCCATTTCTGACCCGGATAGGTGTCAACGGTGACCGTCACTTTCTGGCCCGGCCGGACATGGGTCAGGTCGGTTTCCTTGAAATTGGCTTCGATCCAGATGTCCCGGTCGGAGATGAGGCTCATGACCGCGCTGCTGAACGCGCCGTTGCCAATCACCTGCTGGCCGATTTGCGGGGTATTGCTGGCAATGCCGTCAAAAGGCGCCCGCACGACCGTGCGTTCCAGATCGAGCAACGCCTTGTCTTTCTCCGCCATGGCCGCAAGATAGAGCGCGTGTTCTTCCACCGGGATATCCGGATTGCCGCCGAGCTGCGCCGTAATTTCGGAAGTTTCCTGCTTGATAACATCGAGCTGCTGGCGCGCAACATCAAGATCGTGGCGGGTGGCGTCCAGCTTGCTGCGCGAGACGGCGCTACTGGCAATCAGTTTTTCCTGCCGGTCATATTCCTTCTGTGCGAAGGCGATGTTGGTACGGGCGAGGGCGAATTCCCCCTGTTTCTGACGATAGGTTGCCTTCAGGCTGGCGATTTTGTCGCGGGCGTTGGCCAGGCCGGCCTCCGCCGCCGTGATGGCGATCCGGTAGGGGCGGTCATCTATGCGGAACAGCTCATCCCCCTTTGCGACATGCTGGTTTTCCCGGACAGACACACTGGCGATGAGGCCCGACACCTCGGCGGCAATTGAAACCTTGTCCGATTTCACATAGGCATTGTCGGTTTCGACGAACCGTCCGCCGGTGAAGTAGAGATATCCGCCGACAAGAATCACCAGCAGCGGGCCCAACAGCAGCAGGGTATTACGAATGAGCCGGGGTCTGTTTTTTACGATCGGCCGCGTTTCACTGGGCAGTGAGGCCTCTTTCGTCTCGCTCATTTGTCCGTTATCGGTCTTGTGTTCCATTAATAAGCTCTCTTCTTAGCATTGGTCGCGGAGTCGGGAAGGCTGGTTGTCTCTGCTTCAATCTGACTCTCGGCGCACAACAGGCTCTGCTTCACCTGCTGCAGTGTGGCGATGAATTGATTACGCGCGTCATCGGTCAGCGCCAATGTGGCCTGCCGCTTCGTTTCTGCCGACATTTCCTGCATCTCGCGCAGCAGGGGTTCGGCCTTGTCTGTAAGATATAGCCGGATCGCGCGGCGGTCATTCGGGTCGGGCTGGCGGGAGACAAGGCCCGCTTCCTCCAGCCGGTCGATCAGGCGGGCAAGGGTGATGGGCTGAATTTCCAGGGTATCGGCCAGGGTGACCTGTTTCACCCCTTCCTGACGGCGCAGATAAGCGAGGGCCTGCCACTGGGCTTGCGACAGGCCGAGGCCCTGTGCCCGGCGATTGAAGTTGCGACGCATCAGGCGGGCAACATCATTGATCAGAAAGCCGATACTCTCTTCTGGATTTTGCATATATGTGTTCCTCATATTAAGGTTCGCATATAATAAGTATAGTATACTATATTGCAAGCTGGCATAATGTAATGCCGATCACATTTTTTTATACTTTTCAGAAGCGAAAAGGAAAAACCGCCGCCGGATAATCCGGCAGCGGCTTTGCATATTTTTATAATATAATCAGAGCTATGCGGCTTTTTCTTTATCTTCCCGCAGCTTATCAAGCGCTGCGTTTGGGAGAGAGAAACGATCGCCATAGGCCTCGGCCAGTTCGTTCGCCCGTTTTGCGAAAGCCTCAACCCCGACACCCCGCACGAATTGCAGTGCGCCGCCCGTATAGGCCGGAAAACCGATCCCGAAGATGGAGCCGACATTGGCCTCCACTTCGTTGCGCAAGACCCCTTCGTCATAGCAGCGGAGGGTCTCGATCACCTGTCGGTAGATCAGCCGGTCTTCGACATCCTGCACGGGGATGTCGCTGTTGCCGCGCGCAAACTGCCGGATGCCCGGCCAAAGACTCTTGCCGCCGTCCGTGCCATAGTCGTAGAAGCCGCCGCCATACTGACGGCCGCCGCGGCCCATCTCGACCATTTTGTGAGTGACGTCGGCAGTGGCGGTCATATCCGCAGGATAGCCGTCCGTTACGCCGAGGCGTTTGTCCAGTACCTGATGGGTATCATAGACCTTCTTCTGCAGGATCAGGCTGACTTCATCGGAAACGGCGAGGGGGCCGACCGGCATCCCGGCGAGCCAGGCAGCCCGTTCAATCAGGACCGGATCAACCCCGTCGATGACCAGGCTGGCCCCTTCGTCGGTATAGGTGCCAAACACGCGGGAAGTGAAGAAGCCGCGGCTATCATTGACGATGATCGGGGTCTTGCCGATCTGCATGACATAGTCATAGGCCTTGCGCACCGTTTCCTCGCTGGTTTTCTTTCCGACGATCAGTTCGACAAGCTGCATCTTGTCGACGGGGGAAAAGAAATGAATGCCGATGAAACGGCTCGGGTCCGGACAGCTTTCCGCCAGCAGGGAAATCGGCAGTGTCGAGGTGTTGGAGCCATAGATACCCGCCTCCCCAAGCTGTTTGAAGGTGGCCGGAATAACCTTTTCCTTGAGCGTGATATCCTCAAACACTGCTTCGATGATGATGTCGGTTCCCTTATAGTCGGCATCATTTTCCGTCGGCTTGATTCTTTCCAGAAGGGTTTTGCCTTTCGCTTCATCCATCTGGCCGCGTTTGATGCCCTTGGTCACCAGCCCTTCGGAATAGGCCTTGCCTTTTTCCGCCTTGGCGATGTCCATATCCTTCAGCCAGGCGGGCAGGCCGCGTGCGGCATGGGCGAAGGCAATTCCGGCACCCATCATCCCGGCACCGAGGATAGCAGAGGAGCCTGCCTGCCAGCGATCTCCCGCGGGGCGATGCTTGCCGTTCTTGATGCCGTTCAGGCCAAAGAAAAAGGTTCCGATGGCGGCCCGCGCCTCCGGCGTCGTGACCAGCTTGCAAATTCCCCGACTTTCGGCGCGCAGCGCGCTATCGAAACCCATACGCATGGAGTTGACGGCGATATCGAGGATTTTTTCCGGCGCGGGCATCCGCCCCCGGGTTTTCTTATAAAGCAGTGTCGGGGCGACCACGGCGGCCATGCGCACATTGGGCGCATCCGCATTGCCGCCCGGATATTTGAATCCCTTGCGATCCCAGGGCTGCGCCGCGGCATCGGGGTTGGCCTTGATCCAGGCTTTTGCTGCCGGAACCAGCTCTTCTTCCGTCCCGACCATCTCATCGGCCATCCCTTCCTTGATGGCATCCGCCGGTTTGGCGGGTTTGCCTTCCAGCAGGCGCGGCAGAGCTTTTTCCAGGCCAAGCAAAGCGGTCAGGCGCACCACGCCGCCCGCGCCCGGCAGCAAGCCGAGCGTCACTTCCGGCAGTCCGACGATGGCCTTCGGATGATTGACAACGATGCGCCGGTTGCAGGCGAGGCAAAGCTCGTAACCGCCGCCGAGCGCCGCGCCGTTGATGGCGGCGACAACGGGGACGGGCAGTTTCTCGATCCGCCGGAAATAGCCTTTCGATTTCTCAATATAATTAAAGAAATCCTCACTCGTCGTGCCGGTATCGAGGATGGAATTAAGGTCCGCCCCTGCGAAAAAGGTATTCTTGGCGGAGGCGAAGACAACGCCCGTCAATCCGTCTTCCTTTTCCAGCCGGGCGAGGGTCTCGCTCATGAAGCCGTCATAGGCATCGCTCATGGTATTTGCCGATTGACCCGGCATGTCCATGGTGATCGTGACAATGCCGTCGGCGTCTTTTTCATAAATAAATCCGGTCATGCTGCTTCCTCCCTACACGCGCTCAATGATGGAGGCGATGCCCATGCCGCCACCGACGCACATGCAGATCATCGCCCGCTTCAGCTTGCGCCGCTCCAGCTCGTCCAGCATGGTCGAGACCAGACAGCCGCCGGTCGCGCCGAGCGGATGGCCCATGGCGATGGCGCCGCCAACCACATTCAGCTTCTCGTCCGGCACATCCAGGTCCTTTTGCAGGCGCAGCGCGACGGAAGCGAAGGCCTCGTTGATTTCCACAAGGTCGATATCGTCCATGGTGAGCCCCGCTTTGGCCAGCGCCTTTTTCGATGCCGGGCCAGGCCCCGTCAGCATGATGGTCGGGTCCGTCGCGGTCAGCGCGATGGCGATAACCCGCCCGCGCGGGCTGAGGCCAAGATCCTTGCCCGCCGCCTCGTTGCCGAGCAGGATCAGCGATGCGCCGTCGACAATGCCCGATGAATTGCCCGGCGTATGCACATGATTGATCCGCTCCACATGCGGATAGCGGGCAAGGGCGACATCGTCATATCCCATGGCGCCGGGCCCCATGAAGCTTGGCTTCAGACTGCCGAGGGTCTGCATGTCGGTGTCGGGCTTGATGAAGTCATCCCGCTCCAGAATGACGAGGCCGTTTTCATCACGAACCGGCACGACGGAGCGATCGAACCAGCCGTTATCGCGCGCCTGGGCGGCGAGCTTCTGGCTGCGGACGGCGAACTGGTCCACATCATCCCGGCTCCAGCCTTCGATGGTGGCGATCAGGTCGGCGCCGATGCCCTGCGGCACGAAACCGGTTTTGTGCACGGTTTCCGGATCCTCTGCGAAGGGGCCGTCGTCGCTGCCCATGGGCACCCGGCTCATGCTCTCGAAGCCGCCCGCACAGACAAGATCTTCCCAGCCGCTGGCGATTTTTGCCGCCGCCGTGTTGAAGGTATCAAGGCCGGAGGCGCAGAAACGGTTGAGCTGCGCGCCCGGGACGCTCTCGTCCCATCCGGCGGCCTGCAAGGCGATTTTCGGCAGCACCGCGCCCTGTTCCATAACCGGCGCGACGCATCCCAGCATGACATCATCAACGCGCGCAGTATCCAGATCATGGCGCTGCTGCATTTCATGGAGCAGCGTGGTGACAAGCTGAATGGGTTTGACTTCATTGAGCGATCCGTCCGCCTTGCCCTTTGAACGGGGCGTGCGAATGGCGTCATAGATATAGGCGGCTTCGGCCATTGTCTTATCTCCTGAGGGGGTTTCCCGCGACCTGTTAGTTCTGATGATTGTGTTATGTGATCGTACAGGAGTTTATGCCCGGCGCCGGGATGGCGTCAATGCACATAAACGAATGCTGATGTATGCCGCATCGGTCCGCGAAAAAGTGCCCGGGCGGAGGCGTGATGTTATTCCCCGGAAGGATAGAGGCCAAGCATGCGCGCCTTCTGACGCAGCAGTGTGGCGACAACATCAATAGTAGGCGTTTTCCGGTCCGCGAGGACCGCAAGTTCCTGCAGGCCCGTCAGCAGTGTATCGATTTCCATCTGCCGCCCGTTTTCCAGATCGACCAGCATCGATGTCTTATGCGGCCCGACCTTGAAGGCCTGATCAAGACGCGTGTCCACATCAATGTCGAAGCGGGTGCCGAAGGCTTCGGCGATGCTCTGTCCTTCGATCATCATCTGGCGGGCGAGGGCGCGCGCTTCCGGCTCCCGCGTGATGCGGTCAAGGGTCGAACCGGTCAGCGCCGAAATCGGATTGAAGCTGAGATTGCCCCACAGCTTGACCCAGATATCGGAGCGGATGTCAGGCCGCACCGGCGCATCGAGGCCCGCCGATTGCAGCAGGCGCGATAGATGCTCCGCCCGCTCGGTTATCTCTCCCGTTGGCTCCCCCAGCAGGAAGCGCAGCCCGTTCATATGGTCGATCACGCCCGGCTCGCGGATGGCGGCGGCCTGATAGATGACCGCGCCGATCACCCGCCCCGGTCCGATCCCCTGCCACAGCAGGTCGCCGGGGTCGGTTGCGGGAATGCGCCGGTTGCTGAGCGCGCCCTCAAGCCCGTAGCAATACCACCAGGGAATGCCGTTCTGCGCCGTCACCACCACCGTTTCGGAATGCAGCAGATGCTTGAGCTGATCGAGGATCGGCGCGACGGAGTAGGTTTTGAGAGCGATGATCACATAATCCTGCGGCCCGAGGTCGGCCGGATTGTCGGTCGCGCGGATGTCCTTCACCGTGAAATTCCCGGCTGCCCCCTCGATGCGAAGCCCCTTTTCCCGGATCGCCGCCAGATGTGCCCCGCGGGCAATGAGGGAGACGTCCGCTTCCCCTTTTTTTGCCAGCAATGCCCCGGCGATGCCGCCGATGGCCCCGGCGCCATAAATACAGATTTTGGTCATGCTCAGCCTCTTTTTTATGCCTCGATCGCGGGCAGTCGTTCGCGTAATTCGTTCTTGGCGATTTTCTCAAGGGTGGAGCGAGGGAAATCCTCGACGATAATCACCTCCCGCACCACCTTGAAATCAGCGAGATTGCGACGGCACGCCTCCAGGACCCGGTCGGCAAGGCCGTCCGGCGTGCCCGGCTTTGGACGAATAAAAGCGACCGGCACCTCATCCAGCATATAATGCTTCTGCCCGACAACGGCGCATTCCTCGATCCAGCCGGTTTCCATGATGACCGTCTCGATTTCCGAGGCGGCGACATTCTCCGCCCCGATTTTCAGCATATCCTTTTCCCGATCTCCGAAGAACAGATCGCCATTCGCATCCATACGCACGAAATCGCCGGTCTCGAACCAGCCGTCGGCATCGAAGGATTTGGTGTTGGCGTCGGGGTTTTTGAAATATTCCTTGAACAGATTGACGCCCCGCGTGCCGCGAATATAGAGAAGACCGCGCTCCCCCGGCTTAATAGGCGCGCCGGTTTCCGCATCGCGAATGTCAATCTCGAAACCGGGCGAGACACGGCCGATATTGATGGCCGGGCCCGGATGGTCCATGTCGCTGACGATCCCTTGTGTAATGGTTTCCGTCATCCCCCACCAGCCAAGGGTTTTAAGGCCGAATTTCTCCTCCGCCGCCGGAAGTCGGATGCCCGCGCCCCAGACGCGGAAATTATTCTCTGCCGGGGCGTCCTGACCAAGCAGGGCGGAGACGCAGAAGCGGATGATGGAGGCCCAGCTGCATTTATTGCGCAGCGCCACGTCCCAGAAGCGGGAGGCGGAGAATTTCGGTTGCAGGACGAAAGTGCCGCCGATCCACAGCGAACTCAGCATGGAATAGCTTTGCGCATTGGTATGGAACAGGGGCAGGAAACAATGGCAGACGTCTTCATGGCGCAGCCGCAGGTGCGCGACATTCATCTGCGCGCCCCAGATGGCGTTGGCATGGGTCCAGAGAACGGCCTTCGGCCGCGAGGTGGTGCCCGAAGTGAACTGCACGCCAAGATCGGCGAACGGCTCGACCGGCCGGTCGGGGCAGGGGCTCT
>CEOG01108504.1_pt1 | contig 11009 bp, 8 predicted proteins | sample 530301 | NCBI WGS metagenome assembly CEOG01 (sample SAMEA2619903, study PRJEB7988) | marine metagenome | biome: marine biome (ENVO:00000447); feature: surface water layer (ENVO:00002042); material: "saline water (ENVO:00002010), including plankton (ENVO:xxxxxxxx)" | depth 5 m | reverse complement strand
TGACTGTTAATCAGAGGGTCCTTGGTTCGAGCCCAAGAGGAGGAGCTTAAAAATCAGCCACTTACGAGTAAAATCGATAAGTGGCTTTTTTATTTGCACGTAATTTGCACGTAAAAATAGTGTGAATTACACTTAGCAAGTATGGTCAAGAACCTGAATAAGAAACCCAGAAACCACAGCCCGAACCTTAAGTCAACAGTCTTCCTCAATTGCATACAAGCGTAAACAGATCGCGCATATTATCTCACTACTTTTGTTTTTATCCTGAAATTCAAGAAATTGAATTTCAATGAACAGACACATATGCAAGTAATTTGCCTAGAAGAAGATGCCTTCCTAAAACTGGTTGATCGATTGATCGAACACGTTGACCATCGCCTTGATGAACGTCAACAGAAGTGGATTGATGGCTCTGAGGTAATGAAGATGCTTAATGTAAAAGCCCTTTCCACTCTTCAAGGGCTTCGGGATGAAGGTAAAATCCGCTTCTCTCAACCTAGCAAGAAAATCATTCTCTATGATCGAGACTCTATCAATGAGTACTTAGAAAAACATGCCAAAAACACATTCTAATGGAGGAAGAAGCTAACATATCTGAAGAATACAAAAAGTGGTTCAACCGAGGCTATCATTTACGCTCAACAATGCCGGAAGTGTTTAAAAATATGACTGTACCGCAAAATGAACCAAAGGAGATTACCCAAGCATTCGAAGCAGGCCGCAAACAATTTGAAAAAGAACATGGCATTGACTTAGAACGCGATGCATTTCGTGAGAAGATGAAGGAAAGCATGCGCAGTAAAGGTCAACAGAAAAACAGAGGCCGATAGACCAGTCCTGCCCTACCCTCAGTAACATATCAATATTGATACGTATTAAAATTGATACGTATCAATATTTTTCTAAATTTGCCTTATGAGCATCAGGGTAGAATTTGGAAATTTCCTAAAGCGTTTTAGAGAAAATCAAATGCTTTCACAGGACATTCTTGCCGAAAATTCAGGTTTATTAAGATATCAGATCATTGCTATCGAAAAGGGTAAGAGCAATTATACGGTAGACAATCTTTTTAAATACCTGCATGGACTTCAAGTCGATTCTATTGATCTCAGAACAAATGAAGAAGATTTTGAATTTGAATTAACTGGAAATTCTATGACACTAGATAAGATAAGAGAAAAAATTGCCGAAAAACTTCCGTTTGATCCTGCTTGGTTAAGCAAGCTGGATGATGCGGAGCCAGGCCCTTATGGGGTGAATGATAGCGATGTTAAACTTAGTATGAATGACATATTTGTAAACATACCTCAGCGCACATTTGAATTTAAGAATGCTCGATTTTACTTTGATTTAAATCTTATTAGCTCTAAGGATGGCATTGCCCATAAAGACACAAAAGAGGCCAATGGAAGTGGCACTTTCACATTTTCAGGTAAAAATAATGATGAAATACAGATTAGAATTATCAAAATAGACGTGGATCTCGATTTAATGGCTTAATTGATTAAAAAGACCAACCCCTAATTACTTTTAAAGGGCTTGTCTCAAGAGAAATAAAAATGCAATCTGTTCATAAACATAATGAGCGCAAAGAATTGAAATGGCAGTAAAAAAATCGGAATTATATACTAGTTTATGGGAAGGGTGTGATGCCCTTAGAGGCGGAATGGATGCCTCACAATACAAGGATTACGTGTTGACCATGCTATTTATCAAATACGTGTCTGATAAATATGCTGGCAAGGACGGCCTGATTACCATTCCAGAAGGTGCTACATTCGAAGACATGGTAGTCCTTAAAGGTCAGAAAGACATTGGTGACAGAATTAACAAACAGATCATTCGGCCTATTTTCAGCGCTAACGGCTTGGAAGGATCGGTCGAATTGGTTGATTTCAATGATGATGACAAACTGGGCAGTGATAAGGAAAAGATTGATCTCTTAGATGGTCTCATCAGCATTTTTGAGAACCCCTCTCTAAACTTCAAAAATAACCGCGCAGAAGATGACGATATTCTTGGGGATGCCTACGAATTTCTTATGCGCCATTTTGCTACTGAATCAGGTAAGAGCAAGGGGCAATTCTATACTCCTTCTGAGGTTTCTAGAGTACTCGCTAAGATCATTCAAATTGAAGATGCAAACTCATCTCAATTTTCAATATATGACCCAGCCTGTGGATCAGGATCACTGCTGCTAAAAGTAGCAATGGAAGCAGACAGACATCTTTCGATATATGGACAAGAAAAAGATAACTCAGTGAAGAGCTTGGCAGTCATGAACATGTGGATGCATGGTTATGAAGATGCCATCATAAAAAAAGGCAACACCATCGCACGGCCAGATCACAAAGAGAAAGATGGCTCTCTGAAACGTTTTGATCGCGTAGTAGCCAATCCGCCATTTTCGGTTAAAAACTGGAGTCAGGGGATCACTCCATTAGAAGATGAGTTCAAACGCTTTATTCATTATGGTGTACCTCCTGATAAAAATGGTGATTATGCCTTTTTGCTTCACATTATAGCTTCATTAAAAGGAACAGGAAAAGCCGCAGTTATCTTGCCGCATGGTGTGCTTTTCCGTGGCAATGGAGAAGCAGGAATTCGTCAAAATCTCATTGAACGAAAATACATTAAAGGCATCATTGGCTTGCCTCCGAATATGTTTTACGGCACAGGCATCCCTGCTTGTATCATTGTTATAGACAAAGAAAATACAGATACCCGTAAGGGCATCTTTATGATTGATGCCAGCAAAGGTTACCTGAAAGACGGCAACAAAAATCGCCTTAGAGAACAAGACATTCACAAGATTGTAGATGTATTCAATACCCAGCGTGAAGTAGATAAATACGCCCGATTTGTGCCTTTTGAAGAAATCATCAAGAATGAGTACAACCTCAACCTGCCTCGCTATATCGACACGCAGGAAGATGAGGATATTCAAGATTTGGATGCCCACATCAATGGAGGCATACCAAACCGTGATGTAGAGGGCATGAATAAATATTGGGAAGTTTACCCGAGCCTTAAGAGTGAACTCTTTGAAGAAATAAGACCTGGCTACAATTCCTTAAAGACTGAAAGCTTGGCCATCAAAGAGGCCATCTTTAGTCATCAGGAGTTTAAGGCATACCGCACAGAGATGGACAAGCTATTTGCAAGCTGGAAAGCTGAAAATACGCCCACACTCAAAGGCATCAATGAGGATACATCCCCTAAAAAACTCATTCACCAAATTGCTGAAAACCTACTGACCGAATACACGGGCAAGGCCCTCGTTGATCGTTATGATATGTATCAGCACTTGATGGACTATTGGCTGGATATCATCAAGGATGACACTTACATGATCATCGAGGATGGCTGGGTGGCCAAACTTCATATAGTCAAACAGTCCAAAAAAGAAACCATTTATGATTGTGACCTAGTACCTAAGCCTTTGGTGGTAAACCGCTACTTCCCTGAAGACCTTAAAGCCATTCAGGCACAAGAGGCAGAGAAGGAAGCGAAGGAAAATGACTTCACAACCCTATTGGAAGACAATACGGGCGAAGAAGCCATTTTTGAAGATGTTGAAAATGGAAAAGTCTCCAAAGCGGAATTGCTGGCAAAGCTTGAAGAATATGAAGATTTGGCACTTTCTGTTCATTTTAAAGAAGATTTCGTCAAGTACCAAGCTGCTCTAATCGATCTAGAAAGTTCTAATGAAGCCGCTAGGAACATGTTAGAGGATTCCCACTTTGATAAATTGACTGATACCAGAGGAAAATTACCTAAGAGAAACATTCAGGAGCGCATCCTTGAGTTAAAAAGGCAGATCGAAACTTCTGATCTGCCAGATGAATACAAAGAAAGAGTGGCATCCATCAGAAAGAACAATCTTGAAAAACTGCCTTGGGAGAAAAATATTCAGCATCCCTGGTTTGAAGAATTGGATATCTATTACCAATATCTCCTGCACTTGGAAAAATTATCTGTAATCAGAAAGCTACTGAAAACTCTTCGTAGTACACTTTTACTACAGCTCGGCCAGTTGATGCTAAAAAATAAGCAAGGAGAATACCTCCAAGAAATCAAGACCATTGAAAAGCTGATGGCTTTGCAGGAAGAAATCAACCAACTGGGCACAAAAATCAAAGGAGCCTACAATGCACTAGAAGAAAAAATAATTCGTAAATACAGGGATTTGACGGAAGAAGAAGTGCAAACCTTGGTAGTAGATGATAAATGGATGAGTGCTTTGAGCACCAATATTCAGAGCGAGATCGATGAAATCTCTCAACGTCTTACGGGTAGGATCAAAGAACTGGCTGAACGCTACGAAAGCACCTTAGGGGCTTTAGGTGAATCGGTTACCGATTATGAAACCAAGGTGAATAACCATCTACTAAAAATGGGCGTGGAATGGAATTGAAAGAAGCTACATATACGAATACTGAAATAGGGCCAATTCCTGAAGATTGGTCTGTGTCAACATTAGGAAAGATTGGTCTATTTTTTAAAGGCAAGGGCATTAAGAAAGATGATGTTCAATCTGATGGTATACCGTGTATCAGATATGGTGAACTATACACTAAATATGACAACATTATTACTTCATTTCACTCTTACATAACTGAAGAAGTCGCCAATGCAAGCAATCTAATTAAGGACGGTGATATTCTGTTTGCCGGTTCGGGTGAAACACGAGAAGAAATCGGAAAATGTGCGGCTCTTTTATACTCTGAGAGAGTCTATGCAGGTGGTGATATTGTTATACTCAGACCATTTAATTATGATTCTACTTTTCTTGGCTATCTGCTCAATGCTCCTATTGTTGCCAGACAAAAATCTATAAAGGGGCAAGGCGATGCCGTTGTGCATATTTATCCATCTGGACTGTCCTCAGTAAAGATTCCCGTTCCTCCAAAACCAGAACAACAAGCCATTGCCACTGCTCTAAGAGATGTAGACACCCTCATCTCCAAACTGGACAAGCTTATTGCCAAAAAAAAAGCCATCAAACAGGGAGCCATGCAACGCCTTCTCAAATCACCTTCACAAGGTGGCCAGCGTTTGCCGGGCTTTGAGGGGGAATGGGTGGAGAAAAGTCTTGGTGAAAACTCAATCTTGAAAGCGAGAATTGGATGGCAGGGATTAACTACAAATGAGTATTTAAATCAAGGTGAGTATTACTTGATAACGGGAACAGATTTCAATTCAGGCTTTATCAGGTGGAACACCTGCCACTTTGTTGAAAAAGATAGATATGATCAAGACAAGTACATTCAATCACAGTTGGGCGATATTCTGATTACTAAGGATGGTACAATTGGCAAAGTGGCTTTTATTAACGAATTACCAAAACCCGCAACATTGAATAGCGGTGTTTTTGTAGTTCGTCCTAAAAACCATTCATACCATCCCGAATTTATGTATCACATTTTCATGTCCGTATTTTTTAAGGATTTCCTAAAACAACTTTCGGCAGGTTCAACTATAAACCATTTATATCAAAAGGATTTTGTTCATTTCAAGTACTCTTTACCTCCAACAATGGCAGAACAAAAAGCGGTAGCTACGATCCTTTCTGACATGGATAAAGAAATTGAGAAACTTGAAGCTAATAAATCAAAATATCTCCTTATCAAACAGGGCATGATGCAGGAGCTTTTAACAGGAAAAACCCGATTAGTATGAGCAATGAAATCGGCAAAAATGAACGATCAAGCCAAAACCGAATAGCCAAACTATTCAAGGAAGAATTGGGCTATACCTATTTGGGTGATTGGCAGGAAGAAACTCGCACGCTCCCCATTGAGGAAGATCGCTTGTTTCATTTTCTCACAGAGAAACAAGGCTATTCCACCATTTTGGCCAAGAAAGCCATTGAAAAACTGGTACTTACGGCTTCAGACCTTTCCGAAGGATTGTATAACACTAATAAGAAAATTTATCGTCTCCTTCGCTATGGCGTTACCGTAAAAGAAGAACTAGGCAAACTCAATGAGACTGTTTGGCTCATTAACTGGACGGAGCGAGAGCAGAATGACTTCGCCATAGCTGAAGAAGTAACTGTAAGAGGCAAAAACACAAAACGCCCTGATATTGTCATTTATGTGAATGGTATTGCCTTAGGCGTGTTGGAGTTAAAACGCAGTAAAGTCGGTATTGAACAAGGTATTCGTCAAAACCTCGACAACCAAAAGTCTGAGTTCATCCAGAAATTCTACACCTCCATGCAGTTTGTAATGGCTGGTAATGACACAGAAGGCTTGCGCTATGGCACCATAGAAACACCCGAAAAGTATTATTTGGCATGGAAGGAAGATTGCGATAAGGACTTTGATTATTCTCTTGATCGCCAACTCTATCTGCTTTGCAATAAAGAGCGATTCCTCACCATCATTCATGACTATGTCGTGTTTGACAAAGGCACTAAAAAGCTATCACGCCCCAACCAGTTCTTTGGCATCACTGCCGCACAACAACATGTGAGAGATCGAGCAGGTGGTATCTTGTGGCATACGCAAGGGAGTGGCAAAAGCCTCATGATGGTGATGCTTGCCAAGTGGATTCATGAAAATGTAACCGACAGTCGTGTGCTCATCATTACCGATCGTGACGAGCTGGACAAGCAGATAGAAGGCAAGTTCATTGACAATGAAGAAAAGATATACCGCACCAAAAGCGGAAAAGACTTGCTTGATAAGCTCAACAAAAAAGACAATTGGCTAATCTGTAGCCTTGTACACAAGTTTGGTCGTCAAGCAGAGGCATCCGATGAAGACCTTGATAAATACATTGAGGAACTTAAGAAAAGCCTCTCCAAGGACTTTAAAGCCAAAGGCGACATCTATGTATTTGTAGATGAATGTCACCGCACTCAATCAGGCAAGTTGCATGAAGCCATGAAGCTCATTCTACCAGATGCACTATTTATCGGTTTCACTGGCACTCCCCTACTCAAAAAGGACAAGCAAAAAAGCATTGAGGTTTTTGGACCTTACATTGGTAATCCATATAGGTTTGATGAAGCCGTAGAAGATGGAGTGGTGTTGGATTTATTGTATGAAGCCCGTGATGTGGAACAATTCATCACTGACCAGCAAAGCATAGACGACTGGTTTGATGCTGAAACCAAGGGCATGAACGATTTGGCCAAGGTCGAACTTAAAAAGAAATGGGGAACCATGCAGAAAGTGCTTGGCTCCAAATCTAGATTAGAGAAGATCGTTTTTGATATTATCAAAGACTTCAAGATAAAACCCCGCCTCTCCAGTGGTGACGGTAATGCCATGCTCGTATCAGGCAGTATTTATCAAGCATGTAAATGTTATGAACTTTTTCAGAATTCAGGATTTAAAGAATGTGCCATCATTACTTCCTACGAGCCATCAGTCAAAGACATCAAAGGGGAAGAAACAGGTGAAGGCGCACCTACTGATAAGCTCATGCAATATGCGATTTATCAGAAAATGCTCAATGGCAAGAGTCCAGAGGAATTTGAGGAAGAAGCAAAAGCTACCTTCATCAAGGAACCAGCCCGATTAAAACTCCTCATTGTGGTAGATAAGCTACTAACAGGCTTTGACGCACCATCAGCAACCTATCTTTACATCGACAAGAGCATGCAGGATCACGGCTTATTTCAAGCCATTTGCAGGGTAAACCGGATCGATACAGATGATAAAGATTATGGCTATGTGGTGGATTACAAAGACTTGTTTGACAGTCTTAAGAAATCAATCAAAGACTACACCTCAACCGCCTTTGACGACTTTGATCTTGATGATGTGAATGGGCTACTTTCAGATCGATTTGAGAAAAGCAGAGAGAGGTTAGATGATGCCTTAGATGCAGTAAGAGCATTATGTGAGCCTGTACACCCAAAGGACGAACCGAATTTCATTCGTTTCTTTTGTGGCAATACTGAAAACAAAGACGACCTTAAGAATACAGAGCAAAAGCGATTAACACTTTACAAGCTCACTGTCTCGCTGGTCCGCGCTTATGCAAACTTGGCAAATGAAATGCATAAGGCAGGTTATTCCAAGGCAGAAGCTGACAAAATTAAGCAAGAAGTAGACTTCTATGCCAACCTGAGAGAAACCATCAAAGTAGCCAGTGGTGATAAGGTAGACCTTAAACGCTTCGAACCAGGCATGCGCCAATTGATGGATATGTATTTGGCGGCCAGTCCAAGCCGTAAAATATCAGACTTTGATAATGAGAGCTTGGTCGATCTAATTGTAAAAGTTAGTGAACCAGACGAGCCCTATGGCAACAAAGACAAAAAGAAGGAAGAGGCCATAGCTGAAACGATAGAGAACAATATTCGAAAAGTTATCATTGAAGAGCAACCTACCAATCCAAAGTTCTTTGAAAAGATGTCACAGTTGTTGGATGAAATCATTGAACAGCGTAAACGTGAGGCATTAGCCTATGAAGCTTACCTCAAAAAAATCAAGGAATTAGCTGGCAAAATTGATAAGCCATCTGAAACCAATGACTATCCCACAACATTAACCACAAAAGCTAAAAGAGCACTTTTTGACAATTTAGATAATGATGCGGTCATGGCTTTGGCTCTGGACAATCTCATACAAAGTAGCAAGTTGGACGATTGGCGTGATGGCGGAATACGAGAGAAAAAGCTGATGCTATCCGTAAAAAGTATAATCAAAGATCAGGCAAAAACGGATGAATTGATGAAAATAATCAAGGCACAAGATGAGTACTAGTATTGAGCAGTTACAAATTGCCAACTTAAATATTGATGTAATAAGAAAAGACATCAAGAACATGCACCTTGCGGTTTACCCACCAACTGGAAGGATTCGCCTAGCAGCTCCCTCTCATACCGATGATGAAGTCATTCGTTTGTTTGCGATCTCAAAAATTTCATGGATCAAACGACACATTAAAAATTTCAAAGCACAAGCAAGAGAAACTCCACGAGACTTTGTGTCTGGTGAAAGCCATTATTTTGAAGGTAGACGCTACCTTATAAATGTGATTGAGCACGAAGGCTGGAATAAGGTTGAGCTTAAAAACCATAAGGAAATCAACTTATATATTAAGCCAGACAGCACCCGCAAACAGAGAGCAAAGGTTTTTAAAGAGTGGTATCGAAAAGAACTCAAATCTCAAATCCCTGCAATCATCGAGAAATGGGAACAGGTAATGAATGTGAAAGCGAACGATTGGGGTGTAAAACACATGCGCACCAAATGGGGCACATGTAATGTCGAGGAGAAAAGAATCTGGATAAATTTGGAATTGGCCAAAAAACCTAGGAATTGCCTTGAATACATCATCGTTCATGAATTGGTGCATCTTATAGAAAGAAGCCACAACGACCGCTTCATCGCATTGATGAACAAGTTTATGCCCAAGTGGAGAGTTTACCGAGATGAATTGAATAAACTCCCTGTCTCGCATACAGATTGGAGCTACTAGGTATTTGTATTCCGATTGCCAACTTTATAGGAACTGTTTGAAAGTAAGGGCTTAGCTCCCATGTGCTCTACTGTTACATTTGGTTTCCTTAAGTTGATCATGGTTATGATATGAATTTCTCTAAATAATCTGCCCAATCCTGCATCATCTGTACACGCTTATCCAAAAACTTTGTCCTATCATAAGCAGAACCCAAAGGACCATTTGCCTTATGTGAGAGCTGGCGCTCAATGGGTGTTTCATCATATTCTAATTGCTCATGTATGAGCGTTCTAGCCATTGCACGAAAGCCATGCCCTGAATGTCTGCCTTGAAAGCCAAGTAACCGAACCGCTTTCGAAAATGTATCTCTGCTCATTGGCCGTTTTGGGTCTCGTTGATTGATTAACAAGTGATCTCTATTACCATTTATCTCTTTTAACTGGTAAATAATTCTCAGAGCTTGCTTAGAGAGAGGCACAATATGTTCATCTCCCATTTTCATTCGATTAGCCGGAATAACCCATTGTTTTTTATCTAAATCAATTTCATCCCATCTGGCTTCTGCCATTTCAATAGGCCTGACGAAGGTGAGCATCAGCAATTCAAGCCCAAGACGTGTCTGTTTGTGAAGTCTTGCTTCGTTGCGCTCAAATGCCTTTAAAAACTCTTTAACTTCATCAGGTTTAGTAAGAGCTGGCTGATGCCTGACTTTACGAGTAACAAGTGCATCACTAATGTCCAGAGTATAGTCACGATCTACATTTCCATGAGCCATGGCAAAGCGTAAAATCTTAGAACAATATTGCCTTGCTCTTTTTGCAAGTTCGTAAGTACCTCTGGCTTCAATGGTTTTTACCATTTTAAGAACATCCCGAGGTGTTAAGTTCCCCATCGGAATATCTCCAATAGATGGCAAAATGTATAATTCCACCCTTTTTTCAATTGCGACATGCGTTTTGGGTTTAACTTCATTTTTTCGCTTTTCAAGCCATTTATGAGCCATCACAGAAAAAGTGAGAGCTTTTTCCTCAAGCACCTTTCGCTTCTGCTCAATTTCATGCTCACGTGGATCAATACCTTGAGCTACTAGTTTATGAAGTCTTTGATGAATTTCTCGGGCTTCCGCCAATGAAAACTCAGGATAAACACCAATGCTGTAAAGCCGTTCTTTTCGTTCAAATCTATATTTGTAGCGCCAAAGCTTGGTGCCATTGGGCTTAACCAGCATAAAAAGGCCTCGCCCATCAGCCTTTTTATATGCCTTATTTTGAGGTTTTAAGCTTTTACATTTTAAATCTGATAGTTGCATTGGGGGTATCGTCCTTTCTACTGTTTGTTCAGTACCCCCAGAAATACCCCTAAATGAGCTGGATTTGAGCAAACGGCCTCAGACTTTGCTAGACTTAGCATCGCTTGAAACCGTTGATTTTTAAGGGGTTTGGAGACTTTATCGGACTTCTTAGAAAGAAGTAGTGGTGATCGCGCAGGGATTCGACTTGATCAGATAAACTGCTGATTTTCCCAGATATTCACACTTCTTGAAATGTCCGATACCCCCAGTAATACCCCCACAATAATTTGCT
>CEOG01037449.1_pt1 | contig 11011 bp, 8 predicted proteins | sample 530301 | NCBI WGS metagenome assembly CEOG01 (sample SAMEA2619903, study PRJEB7988) | marine metagenome | biome: marine biome (ENVO:00000447); feature: surface water layer (ENVO:00002042); material: "saline water (ENVO:00002010), including plankton (ENVO:xxxxxxxx)" | depth 5 m | reverse complement strand
TGGAGGAATTCCGCCGCCACGATGGAGCCCGCGCCGCGCCCGCCGGTGCCGATATTCTGCAAATCGGCGATGGGGGATTTGATCTGCTTGGCATAGTCCTTCGACATGGGCAGGCGCCAGACCCCCTCTCCCACCAGCTTGCCGGCCTCGAACAGGCGATCGGACAGCTCGTCATTATTGGAGAAGAGACCGGCGTTTTCATGGCCGAGTGTGACGATGATGGCGCCCGTCAGGGTGGCGAGATCTATCATGAATTCCGGCTTGAAACGGTCCTGCGTGTACCACAGCGCGTCCGCCAGCACGAGGCGACCTTCGGCGTCGGTATTCAGCACCTCGATCGTCTGGCCGGACATGGAGGTGACGATATCGCCCGGACGCTGCGCATTGCCATCGGGCATGTTTTCCACAAGGCCGATAACGCCGACGACATTGATCTTCGCCTTGCGGCCCGCCAGCGCCTTCATCAGGCCGGTGACCGTGCCCGCGCCGCCCATATCCCATTTCATTTCTTCCATGCCGCCGGCCGGTTTCAGCGAGATACCGCCCGTATCGAAGCAGACACCCTTGCCGACAAACGCGAGCGGCTTGCGCCCCGCCTTGCGGCCCGTCGCGCCGTTCCACTGCATGATGACGAGACGGCTGTCGCGCTTCGAGCCCTGCCCGACGCCGAGCAACGCACCCATGCCGAGGCGCTGCATCTTGGCTTCGTCCAGCACCTCGACATCGACGCCAAGCTCCGTCAGTTCCATGCAACGGGCGGCGAAGCTTTCAGGGTACAGCGTATTGGCGGGTTCGCTCACCAGATCGCGGGTCAGGAACACCCCTTCGACAAGCGCCTCCAGATCGGCGAAGGCTTTCCTCGCCGTGGCGGAGCCCTTGCAGGAAACCGTCATGCGGGTCAGCGTCGGCTCGCTCGCCTCCTCCACATTGGTTTTGTATTTGCGGAACCGGTAAGAGCCGAGCATCGCCCCCGCCGCGACCGAGGCGGCAGCCTCGTTGGCTTTGAATTCCTCCCCGCTCAACTCGTCCAGAATGACGGTGACGCTGCGCGCGCCCGATACATTCAGCCTCTTCACCAGCGATCCGCCCAGACTTTCCATGTCGAGCGGCGTCAGCTTCTCCGGCTCGCCCAGGCCAAACAGGATCACCCGGGAAACTTCCAGCCCCGAAGGCGCGATGATTTCAAGAAAATCACCCGGTTTTCCCTTGAAGCGGCTGGTCGTCATAGCCCGGCTGAGCGCCCCCTTTGTCTTCTTGTCCACATCCTTTGCAGTGGGGGAGAGAACATTGTCGGTATAAACGGCCACCGCGAGGGAGCCGCGCTTGGGGAGAGAGATTTCTGAAAATGCGAACTTCATGGAAAATTCCTGTTGTGTTTACCGCCTCAATCAGGGAGACATAGGGTATTGACTGATCAATATCAAAAAACCGTTTTATATATTTTTCATAGCGTGTCCTTTCCTGACTGGCAACTGGCAAAACTATGGCTATACTCCCGGCATGACGAATGTTAACCGTTACATCATGCGGCAGCTCGCCGTTCCCGTCCTGTTCATTACCTTTTCCCTGACGGGGGTTATCTGGCTGTCGCAATCCCTCAAATTCGTCGAACAGCTGATCAATGGCCTGCCGGTCACCACCTTTCTGTATCTGTCGCTGCTGCTGCTGCCGGAAATCTTTCGCTACACGCTGCTGCTCGGGGTATTTTTTGGCACGCTGTTCGCTTTCAACAAGCTCTATACGGATAGTGAACTGATCGTCATGTGGGCGGCGGGCCTCAGCAAATGGGCGCTTGCCAAACCGGCGCTTTATTTCGCGCTGATTGTCATGCTGGTCCTGTATCTTCTCAACTTCCTGCTTGCGCCTTTCGGCGGCCGCACCGTCAAGGAGCTGCGCGTCTCGTGGGAAGACAATATCGCCACGGTCGTCCTGCGCGAGGGGGTGTTCAACAATCTGGCGGGCGGCGTCACCGTCTATATCCGCGAAAAAACCCCCTCCGGCGAGATGCTCGGCATTCTCGTGCATGACGAACGGATCCCCGAAAAGCCCGTTACCTATATGGCCGAACGGGGCGCGTTCGTGAAAACCGATGCGGGGCCGCGCTTTGTCATGCATCTTGGCAATCTGCAGGAGGTCTCCAAGGAAGACGCCAAGCTGAGCCTGCTGTATTTCGACCAATACACCCTTGATATCACACAGTTCCAGATGGAGAGCGGGCCGCCCTGGCTCTCCGCCGATCACCGCTATCTGCCCGAGTTACTGTTTCCAGAAGCAGGAGAGAGAACGCAGCAGGAATTGCCAAAGCTGCGGGCCGAACTGCATCAGCGCATCATACTGCCGCTATATGCCGCCGCCCTTGTCCTGATCGCGCTGGCCGGGGTAATGGGCGGTGAGTTTACGCGGCGCGGGCGGACAAAACGCACCCTCGCCGCCTCAGCGGCGGGCGTGCTGCTGCTGATTGGCGGCATGGCGCTGTTCCGCATCACCGATCATCCCGGGTTGATCATTCCCTTGCAATATCTGCTGCCTGTCGCCGCGGGCGTCCTGGGCGGCTATATTGCATCCGGTGGAGGCTTCCGCTTCCTGCAAAACCGATTACTGCGGGCAGCACCGGCAGGAAGCGGGGCAGAATGATCCAGCTTCCAAACACGCTCTCCGTCTATCTGGGCAAGCAGTTTCTCAAGAATACCGCCATCATTTTCGGCGTGCTGATGACCATTGTCTTTCTCGCCGATTTTATCGAGGCCCTGCGCCGCGGCGGCGATCGTGACGATATGACCATCGGTATCCTGCTGCAAATGGTGTTTCTGCGCCTACCCACGCTATCGCTGAAACTGCTGCCCTTTATCGCGCTATTCGGCGCCATGTTGACATTCTTCCGTCTCGCCAAAACGAGTGAACTGGCTGTCATCCGCGCAACTGGCGTCTCCATCTGGCAATTCCTGTTCCCGGCTCTTTCCATCGCTTTCGCCTTCGGTATCCTGGTGCTGACGGTAATCAATCCGATAGCGGCCGCCATGCAGGCGGAGAATGACCGGATGGAAGCGAAATATTTTGAACGTCAGTCGAACCTGCTGACCCTTTCCACCAATGATCTGTGGCTGCGGCAGGTGGATGAGGACGGGCTGTCCGTCATCCATGCGCGCGGCGTTGTCAATCAGGGGATCGACCTCACGGATGTCATCATTTTCCAGTATGACAGGGGCGACATCTTCACCGGCCGTCTTGATGCGGACAAGGCGCGGCTGCGGCCCGGCTACTGGGATCTGGAGAATGTCGTCATTACCGGCCCCAATCGTCCGGCCGAACGGCGCGAACGGCTTGAAGTGCCGACATCCCTCACCCTGTTGCAGATCCAGGAAAGCTTCGCCTCTCCGGCGACCCTGTCATTCTGGGATCTGCCGAGCTTTATCGCCACCCTTGAAAAGGCCGGTTTTTCCGGCGATCGTCACCGGCTTTACTTCTACAGCCTGATCGCCGGGCCAATCCTGCTGCTGGCCATGGTCCTGGTCGCGGCTACTTTCTCTCTGCGTTCACTGCGGCAGGGGCGAACGGTGATGATGGTGCTTGGCGGTATTGTCACGGGCTTTGTGTTTTATTTTATGACCGATATCATCTATGCCCTGGGCCTTGCCGGCAACCTGCCGGTGCTTCTGGCGGCCTTTATTCCGGCGGCGGCCATCACATTGTTCGGTCTCGCCATGATGTTTCATCTGGAGGATGGCTAGTCGATGCGGCGGTTACTCAATTCCGGCGTCAGCATGCTCGCCCTTCTCGCCGCGTCAGCGGCCATTGGCAGCCTCCCCGCCCATGCGCAAACGACGGGCGAGGCATCCGCCGCACCGTCTGCCGATGTCAATCAGGAAGCGCTGCTGAGCGCCGACGAGGTGGTCTATGACAATGCCGCGCAGCGGGTGGAGGCGAGCGGCAATGTGGAAATCATGCAGGGGCAACGCATCCTGAAGGCGGATCGCGTCGTCTATGACATTTCCGCCGACACGGTAAAGGCGGTTGGCAATATCGTCCTGCTGGAGCCGTCAGGCGACGTTCTCTTCGCTGATAATATGGAATTGAAGAACGAGCTCAAGACAGGTGCCATTCGCGACCTCAAGATCCTGTTCACCGATAATTCCCGTCTCGCTGCCCATGATGCGGTGCGCGAAGATGAAAACCGGACCGTCATGACCAAGGCCGTGTTCACGAGCTGCGAGGCGTGCCGCGAAAACCCGGACCGTCCGCCGATCTGGCAGGCGAAAGCGGAAAAAGTGATCCATGACCGGGTGGACAAGACCATCACTTATCGCAACGCCTTTTTGGAATTTTTCGGCGTGCCGGTTATCTACACGCCGTATTTCTCACATCCCGATCCCAGCGTGGACCGTCAGAGCGGTTTTCTCGCGCCGACGGCCTTCAGCAGCTCGACCCTCGGGTACGCGGCGCAGATCCCCTATTATTATGTCATTTCCGATGACAAGGACATGACGATCACTCCGACCATCACCACGAAACAGAATATCCAAATGGCCACAGAGTACCGGCAGGCCTTCGAGAGCGGCGATTTCGAAATTGATGGCTCCCTCACCTATGTGGACAAGGTTGACCGCAACAATGACACGACCGGCGGGCAGGAATTTCAGGGGCATATCCGCTCCGAAGGCAATTTTCGCATTGATGATGCCTGGGATTGGGGCTTCAACGTCTTTCGCACCACCAATGATACCTATTTACGCAAATATGATATCAGCAGCGAAAACACCCTGACCTCCTTCGCCTATCTACAGGGCCAGCGTGGCCGCAACCTGTCGCGCCTCTCCGCCTACAGCTTTCAGGGGCTGACTGAAGCCGATGTTTCCGGTGAAACTCCGATTGTTCCAGCCTGGTGGAATTATTCCTATGTTGGCGAACCCAATGACTTCGGCGGCCGATTCAGTGTCGACGCCGACGCACTCGCCATTTTCCGCACCAGCGGACAAGATACCAACCGCATGTCGCTGCAAGGGGGCTACTACATCCCCTACACCACCTCAAATGGTCAGGTGATCAGCTTCAACAGCAGCATGAGGGGCGATCTTTACTATGTCCGCGACATTCTTTCCAATCCGGCCGATCCGTCCAGCGCGACCGACCAGGATAATTTCTATGGGCGTGTGGTGCCCTCTGCATCTGTCAAATGGCGCTATCCCTTCGTCCGTCAGGTCGGGAGCATCCGCCAGACGGTGGAGCCCATCGTCGAGGCGGTGTGGTCCGATGTCTATGGCGATGAGGATACGCCGAACGAAGATAGCCTCAGCTTCGAATTTGACGATACCAATCTGTTCGGTTCCAACCGCTATGCCGGGATTGATCTGGTAGAAGAAGGCGGCCGCATCAATTATGGCGTTAATTTCGGCTTATATGGCGCATCCGGCGGATATACCTCGCTGCTGCTCGGCCAGACCTACCATCTGGATGACAATACCGGATTTCAGAACGGCACCGGACTTGAGGATAAATTCTCGGACTATGTGGCGCGGGTTGAAATCCGCCCCACCGACAATCTGCAATTCGTCAACCGCGTACGCCTCGATCATGACACCCTGAAGCTGGCCCGCAATGAGGTGACCCTGAAACTCGGAGATATGGATAACTTCTTCGATCTGGGATATGTCTTTCTGCAAAATGACATCAACGGCCTGACCGGGTCCAAGCGCGAGGAAATCTATGTCGCGGGTAAAGTCAAGATTGCAGAATACTGGAGCACTTATGGCAGCTACCGGCGCGATCTGGTCGATGCCGGCAATTCCATTGAAGGGCGGATCGGCATTGAATATCTCGATGAGTGTTTCGGCTTTGCGCTGGAGGCGCGACGAACCTTCACCCGTGATCGCGATGTGGAGCCGGAAACCCGCTTCAGCGTTAAAATCCGACTGCTGCCTTTCAATTAGGGGCGGAGATAGCTATTCTCTGCCCTGCTGCGTTATTGCCATATCTTAATGCGACACTAGGTTAAAGACTGTATTATGCTGATGCGTTCCCTGCTGAAGAAATCGCTGCTTACCATTGCCCTGCTGATGCTGGTCGTTTCCCCGCGCATGGCAACGGCTCAAAATGTCCAGAATATTGTCGCCGTCGTCAATGATCAGGTGATTTCCGGATACGATCTGCGGCAACGGATCGCCCTGACCATTGCGCTGTCCGATTTCCCCGATACCGAGGAGACGCGCAAGCAGCTAGTCAATCCGACCATTGCCCGCCTGATCGATGACGCGCTGAAAATACAGGAAGCCGAGCGTTTCAATGTCACCGTCGGCGATGAAGAAGTTCTAAAGGCGATTGAGTATCTGGAGCGTAATAACAATATGGCACCGGGTCAGATTGCCCGCATGCTTGAAGAAAACAACATTGATATTGCCACGCTGATGGCGCAGATCAGGGCCAACCTCACCTGGAACCGGCTGATTGAAGGCCGCATCCTGCCGCGTATCATTGTCTCTGACGAGGAAGTGGCTGCCGTCCAGGCCCGTCTGGAAAATAACAAGGGCAAGACGGAATATCTGATGAGCGAGATCTATATTCCGGTGGAAAACGCGGCAAATGAGGATCAGGTTCGTAATGGCGTCGCCAACCTGATCGGCCAGATCCGCGCCGGCGCGCCCTTTCCGCGTGTCGCAGCGCAGATCAGCCAGGGATCGACCGCCGCCTCCGGCGGTGTTGTCGGCTGGGTCCTGGCAAGCGAGGTGGAGCCAGAAATCGGCGCCGCGCTGTCGCGCCTGCGTCCCGGCGAAGTCTCCGACCCCATTCGGGGCGCTTCCGGCTATTTCATCATCATGGTGGAGCAGACCCGCACCATCCTTGACAACAACCCCGATGATATTGCCCTTGATCTGACCCAGATCATCGTACCACCTCCTTCCGGCAATGGCGATGCGGCAACGCAGGAAAAACTCGCCCTCACCGTCAGCAACGTCATTAAAGGATGCAGCGATCTGCTGCCCCTGCTGACCGAGTTGAACAGCCGCGACAGCGGACAGATTGGCCGATTGCGGCTTGGCGATTTGCCCGATCATATCCGCGAGCTGGTGAAAGACCTGCAACCGGGAGAGGCCAGCGAACCGTATAAGGACAGCGACCTCTATCGCATCTTCGTCGTTTGCGGACGGAACGATCCGCAGTCGCGCAGCAATGACCCGGAAGAAATCCGCCGCGAAATCATGCTGCGCCGGGCGGAAAACCGGGCCCGTGGCTATCTTCAGGACATCCATAATGCGGCCACCATCGAAACCCGCTGACCGGGGGGAGCCAACCGCGCCATGACCGTAGCTCCGCTCCTCGCCGTCAGTCAGGGAGACCCCGGCGGCATCGGCATCGAGATTACCGCGAAAGCCTGGCTGCGACGACAGGATGACGCGCTTGACCCTTTCTTTCTGATTGGCCACTCGCAGACAATCATTACACAAATCCACGCCCTGCTTCCTGATGTACCGGTCATCGACATCGACACGCCAGCCGCGGCACGCGAGGTTTTCACCCGCGCCCTGCCCGTCCTGCCGCTGGATATGGCGCTGTCCCCCGCCGCCGCCACGGTTGCAGCCATCCGTCACGGCGCCTTTCTCTGCAAAAACGGGGACGCCCGCGCCCTTGTTACCAACCCGATCCATAAGAAACGGCTCTATGAAGCCGGGTTCGATCATCCGGGTCACACCGAATATCTCGCCGCTCTCACGGGGCGACCCGGCAAATCGGTGATGATGCTCGCCTGCCCGGAGCTGAGGGTTGTCCCCGCCACAGTACATGTTCCGATCAGTGAGGTCCCCCAGCGGCTCAATCAGCCACTGCTCCGCCATGTGATCGACACCACATATCATGATTTGCAGCGCTGTTTCGGCCTCAAAAATCCCCGCATCAGCGTTGCCGGGCTCAACCCCCACGCCGGGGAAGGCGGAACAATCGGACGGGAGGAGGAAGAGATCATCCGCCCCGTGATTGCGGAGTTTGCGGCGCGCGGCATGGGCATTACCGGCCCGTTTCCGGCTGACAGCCTGTTCCATCCGGCCGCGCGGGAACGCTATGACGCGGCCATCTGCATGTACCATGATCAGGCGTTGATCCCGATCAAGACCATTGATTTCGACGGCGGGGTGAATGTCACGCTCGGCCTGCCCATCATCCGCACGTCTCCCGATCATGGCACAGCGGAAGATATCGCTGGAAAAGGCATCGCCAATCCGTCCAGCCTGATCGCCGCCCTGCGCCTCGCTGGGGAGATGGCCCGGGCGAGTGGGGCGCCTGATCATGGCTGAAGAGAAACCCCTGCCGCCGCTGCGTGAGGTGATTGCGCAATATGGCCTCAATGCCGACAAGTCGCTCGGACAGAATTTCCTGCTCGATCTCAACCTGACAGGCCGCATTGCCCGATGCGCAGGCAAGCTGGAAGGCGAGACAGTGATCGAGATTGGCCCCGGCCCCGGCGGCCTGACCCGCGCGATCCTGAACGCGGGTGCTGCCCGGCTTATCGTGATCGAGAAGGATACCCGCTGCCTGCCCGCTCTCGCCGATATCGCCGCCGCCTTTCCCGGGCGGCTGGAGGTGATCAATGATGACGCCCTTGAAATAGATGAGGTCGCCCTTTTTGAGGGCAAGGCTAAAATCATTGCCAACCTGCCCTATAATGTGGCGACGCCGCTGCTCATCAAATGGCTGCGCCGGCGGGAGCGTTTCTCCTCCCTCACCCTGATGTTCCAGAAGGAAGTCGCCGACCGCATCACGGCCATCCCGCGCACGAAAGCCTATGGGCGGCTCAGCATCCTCTGTCAGTGGTTATGCGACACCCGCCGGGAATTTGACATCTCGCCGCGGGCCTTCACCCCGCCGCCCAAGGTAACCAGCACGGTTGTTACCCTGATTCCACGGGCGGAACCGCATTACCCGGCCGATCCAGCCCTTCTGGAGAAGGTTGTCGCCGCCGCCTTCAATCAGCGCCGCAAGATGCTGCGGGCGAGCCTCAAACCGCTTGGGAGACCCCCGGAGGAAATGCTGGAAAAAGCCGGAATCGAGCCGACCCGCCGTGCCGAGGAACTTTCAACAGAAGAATTCTGCGCTCTCGCCCGCGCTTATGCGGGATCATGACCGCGACGTTGATTTGCGTATGATCGGGAACGCTCAATACCCCTGCCGCAGGCGGCTCACGAAATCAATCAAGCCAACACGGCGATAGGTACGCTGGCGCTCCGCCGCGAGGATGGCTTTCACTTCATTCAGGCACTGATCGACATTTTCGTTGACCACCACATAATCATACTCGCGCCAGTGGCTGATTTCCTCAGATGCCTTGGACATGCGGCCGGCAATCACCTCGGCGCTGTCCTGCGCGCGGGTTTTAAGACGCTGTTCCAGTGCCTCGGTGGACGGCGGCAGGATAAAGATGCTGACCAGATCGCTCGCCGCCTTCTGGGCAAGCTGCTGCGTGCCCTGCCAGTCGATATCAAACAGGACGTCCCGCCCTTCGGCCAGCGCCTTTTCCACAGGTGCGCGCGGTGTCCCGTAATAATTGCCAAACACCTTGGCATGTTCCAGAAGTTCGTCCCGATTGATCATCAGGTTGAAATCCACCGGCTCGATGAAATAATAGTCCCGACCATGTTCCTCACCGGGGCGGCGGGGACGGGTGGTGGCGGAAACCGACATGACCAGATGGTCATCCTCCTGCAACAGGGCGCGGGAAATGGTCGTCTTGCCCGCTCCGGAGGGCGAGGACAGCACCAGCATCAACCCCCGCCTTTTCAACGCCTCACCGCCGCTTTCCATCTGCATATCCTTACCCCTACTCGATGTTCTGGACCTGCTCGCGCATCTTGTCGATGGCAACCTTTAGGTCGAGGCCGATCTGAGTCAGCTCCCTGTCATTGGCCTTGGAACAAAGCGTGTTGGCCTCGCGGTTGAATTCCTGGCAGATGAAATCGAGCCGTCGCCCGACGCTGCCCCGCGCCGTGGCATTCAGAATATCACGGGTGGCTTTGATATGACCGGTCAGCCGGTCCAGCTCCTCGGCAATATCCGCTTTGGTGGTCAGTAGGGCGAGTTCCTGTTCCAGCCGCCCCTCGTCCACGCTGCCCGCCTCCAGGATCAGCGCCATCTGGCTCTGGATTTTCTCGCGGATCCGATCCGGCCATCCGGCGGCGAGAATGGCCGCACGCTTCACCAGGGTGTCTACCGCATCCAACTGGGACAACAGCACAGGGCGAAGCTGCCCCCCCTCTTCCGCCCGGACACGCGCCATCTCGGTCATCAGCAGATCAGCAGAAGCCAGCAGTTCCCCCTCCAGCGCCTCCATGTCTGTACCCGCGAGAGGATCGTCTTTTGGCTCGATCACCCCGCGTAGCGCTAACAAACCATCCATGCGGGGTGCCTGTACATTGCCCTCGGCGACATATTTGTCGGAAAGGTCGATCAACTGCTGAAGGAAGGCCTCATTAACCTGAAAGTCGGCGGCAGCGCTACGGTTCTCAAATTGCAGATGCAGATTGACGGAACCCCGCTCGAACCGGGACTTGACCAGCTTGCGCAGCCGGTCTTCCAGAAAGTCGAAACCGGCCGGGAAGCGGCAGCGGATTTCAAGACCGCGGCCATTGACGCTTTTCATTTCCCACAGCCAGCTGACGCCATCATGGGCGCCGCTCGCGCGGGCAAAACCCGTCATGCTGTTGATGCTCACTTACTGCCCCTCAGCCCTGCTGTCCGTTAATGGATGAAACACCGCCTTGTATAGCTTTATCCATCCGGCGCGACAAGCGCGGGTACGGTTATTTTTTGGCTCTCTGTGCTGCGGCAGGCTTCGGGTCCCTCGGCTCCATCAATCCGGTCAGAAGGCTGATCAGGCTTTGCAGCGCGGCAAACAACAAAGTCGAGAAAAGTCCGCCCGCAAAGGCCGCCATGTCGAGCATGAATTCCGCCGCCGCACTCTGCATCGGCAGCCAGACTTCCAGCGCGAGAAAAACCAACGCTCCCGTCACCCCGCCGAGGGCCGCCCTGAGGA
>CEOG01037528.1_pt1 | contig 11018 bp, 10 predicted proteins | sample 530301 | NCBI WGS metagenome assembly CEOG01 (sample SAMEA2619903, study PRJEB7988) | marine metagenome | biome: marine biome (ENVO:00000447); feature: surface water layer (ENVO:00002042); material: "saline water (ENVO:00002010), including plankton (ENVO:xxxxxxxx)" | depth 5 m | reverse complement strand
GATTCTTGATCAGGTTGGCTTCCAGCAGCAGCGCCTCTACCTCCGTATGGGTGGAGACGAATTCCATCGACCGGGTGAGGGACACCATCCGCATGATCCGGCTCGACTGTCCCGTCGCCTTGATATAGGAGCTGACGCGCTTTTTGAGGTTCTTCGCCTTGCCAACATACAGAACCTGCCCGTCCGTCCCGATCATCCGGTATACCCCGGGACTGCCCGGCAGAGTTTTCAGAAACCGTTCGATCACCTCCGCCCCGCGGCGGAAGGGGGAGCTGTTGTTCTGATGATTTGATTCGGTATTCTGATCCATCATTTGTCTAATTCTTTTGGCGCCGGGCCCGGCGTTGCTTGCAAGGTATAGTTAAAAGCATCCTGAGTAAAAGACCCTAACCCCCCTATCTGTAAGAGACATTAGAGGTTGAAAAAAATATGTCCATGGACCGCCGTTACAGTTTTTTTACACTATCCACGATTCCTGTGGAAAACTTTGTGAATAAGCTGCCCGCAGACCTCCACAAGGCCGGGGAAACCTAGCCTTTCACGAAGATGCCTATTTTTTAGTCAAAGTTATAACTATTTGAAATAATTATACTTTTTAAAAGTCAAGAAAGCCTGTCGGAGTTTTTCTAGATTTTATTCGGCGGCAATTGCAGAATCAGCCCGATCCTCGCCCAATGTGCACAACTATCGATGACATTTCCGAAAATTTTAGTGATTCCAGTCTCCTGACGCCATTTTCACCCTTTTGTGCGGAGAATTTCAACGCCGACACTCGCGGTGTTTTTGATGGCATTCAGTTTTTCGATTTTCACCGTCACAAGGCTAACCCGTTCATTGGCAAGACAGATCGCGGCTGTCCTTTCGGCGAGGGTCTCGACCAGATTGACATGCTCTCCCGTTGCCATGCGAATGACATGATTTGTGATGGTCTCATAACAGACGACATTTCGGTAGTTATCGCCAATCGGTCCGGCGGCGTCGCTGACTGTCATTTCAATATTCATGCGGACGGGCTGCGGCGTGGTTTTCTCATGGGAATAGACGCCGATCAGCATGTCGATCACCAGATCGCGGATAAAGATCTTGTGGGTTTTGCCGGGGTTGACCAGCTTGTCGAGCGGGTGCAGAACGGTGAGCGGTGTCGATTTATTCATGGGAAGTCTCCGCATTCATCTGGCCGGAGGTCGGCAGATGTTGACCGCCGTCGAGGGCGATAAATTCGCCGGTCATGGACCGGGCGTCGAGGATGAACAGCACGGCACGGGCAATTTCTTCCGGGCTGGGACCATAGCCGAGGGGGACGGACGCTTGCTCCGCTTTGAAATCATCGGCGCTTTGTCGGCTGTTCGCCAGTGTCGGCCCCGGCCCGATGGCGTTGACCCGCACCTGCGGGGCAAGCGCCATGGCTGCTGTCTGGGTGAGTGTCCACAGCCCGGTCTTGCTGAGGGTGTAGGACAGGAAATCGGGCCTGAGATTGAAGACCCGTTGATCCGCGATATTGATCACATTGCCCTGCTCGCCGGGCGGAAGCTGGCGGGCAAAATCCCGGGTCAGCAACAGCGGCGCAAGCAGGTTTGTATCCAGATGCGTATGAAAGCTCTCTGCCGTTACATCATGAAGGGTATCATTCTCGAACAGGGAAGCATTGTTGATCAGGCAGTGCAGCGGGCCGAGAGCGTCCCTCGCCTTTGCTACAAGCCGCTGGACATCTGCGGTCTCAGCAAGGTCGGCCTGCACGACGGCGGCATGGCCGCCACGCGCGGTGAATTCTCCTTGCAGCGTCTGCGTCGCTTCCGCCGAATGGCGATAATGCAAGGCGACGCCCCAGCCCTTTTCCGCAAGCGCGCGGGCAATGGCCCGTCCGATACGCCGGCCCGCTCCGGTTATCAGCGCGTTTCTGGACATGGTGGAAATACCCCGGTTGTTGCTGCCTGATATTATGTGACGCCGGTCCCGGACATACCATAAAACTGAAGCAGGACATAGGCGACATAAGCCGTACAGAAAATTATTCCCACAACCCGGCCTATCCTGATGCGCAGCAGGAACAGCGGCACCAGCAGGAAGGAGACAAACAGCATCACCCAGAGATCAAAATGCAGGATCTGGAGCGGCGCTGCCATGGGCTCGATGATAACGGTAATGCCGAGAATAGCGGCAATATTGAAAAAGTTGGAGCCGAGCACATTGCCGATGGCGACGTCGCCATGGCGGCGAACGGCGGCGATGATGGAGGTCGCGAGTTCGGGCAGGGACGTGCCGAGTGCGACGAGGGTAAGCCCGATAATTTCATCGGAAACACCGGCGGCGCGGGCAATCATTTCGGCCCCGCCAATCAGCAGATGCGAGCCGAGCACCAGCCCCACCAGTCCCATAAGAATGAACAGCAGGCTGAATCCCAGGTTTTTGGGCATGTTCTGCTCGTACTCTTCAAGAGCTTCATCCACATCCTTGGCGCCTTCTTTCCGCGCCCGAATGTAGGAGGTGACAATGACGGTAATGAGGAAGGTGACAAAGATGACGCCCTGCCAGAAACCGATGACCCCCATCCAGGCAAAGGCAATCAGCATAAGCGAGGCGGCCAGCATGAAACAGGTATCCCGCGTTGCCGAGCGGGGATCGCCGAAAAGCGGATAGATAAGCGCCGGCAGGCCCATCACAAGGAGGATATTGGCGATATTGCTGCCGACCACATTACCGAAGGCGATGCCCGGCATGCCATCGAGGGCGGCCTGAACCGAAACGACGAGTTCCGGCGCTGATGTACCGAAGGCAACAACTGTAAAGCCGATCAGAAGTTTGGAAACACCGGCATGTTCAGCAAGAGAAACAGCCCCTCGAACCAGAAGTTCGCCGCAGACCAGCAGAATAACCAGTCCCGCAGCCACCTGTAGATACATCATATTGCACAAACACCCTGGAGCTTATTCTCTGTCGCCGCCATATCGTCGCTGCAGCCCCGTCAAGACAATTCATTGTTATATAGACACGCCCCTTTGCCTGTAAAAGGGCAAAAAACACTAAAAATTGCATTTTCTGACGGGGGTGATCCGGAGGATCCGGAAAGTCAGGGAAACAGAGAGGCGTCGCTCCGGCGTTTGAGGTGTCAGTATTTCCGCTCGATAGAAAATCCGTGTTTGCGCAGCAGGAAAAGAACCCCCTCCGCGCCGGGCAGGTGCAGGGCGCCGATGCCGACGAAGGCGTTCCCGTTTTCAAGCTCTGGCAGCATGCGTTCCACCATGCGACGGTTGCGCTTGTCGATCAGCTCCTCCGTCATGACCCGATCAAGGTCGGGGCTTGCTGTTTTGAGCGTTTCTTCAAGATCACAGGCAATCCAGCCGGTCCGCCCGGCAAGATAATGGCTGGTCAATGTCTCCAGCTCTTCATTCAGGCGCGGGTTTTCCGAAATGGCCTGATCCAGATATTCGATCTGGACGGTTTCGGGCATCGCATCAAAGATCGCAAGCTGCTCGTCATTGCTTTCAAGGGCAAGAACGCGCTTTCCTGTTTGCAGCGCGGATTTTTCGAGTTCCTTGTCGAGCAGGGTAATGGACTGGCCGGTTGCCGGGTCAGGGGGCGGTTGACTTATGACCGCCGCCGCCGCCCATATTTTGAAACGGTTGAGCGTGTCGGCTGTCAGACCATAGCGTTCTGCGATGCCGAGCAGGCGGCCGAACCGCGCATCGCCGAGCCGGTTCCGAAGACTGTCCCCGGCAGGCAGCAGCATAAGGGCGCGCGAGCGGGCGATATCATTGTCTTTCAGGGAAGTTTCGAAAATGGCGGTCCCTGCACCGGTGAAGGCCTGCATGACAACCCCCGGCAGATGCAGGATGCGGGGGTCCTTCGAATGCATGGTGCCGAATATATGGCTGGGGGGGGATATCCTCTTTCGATACTTTCCAGAGCCTGCCCTGATCGAACGGCCGCGCGGCGCAGTTTTCGGGCGCGGGGGATTTGGCATACAGCGGCCCGGGCCAGCCCGTTGTGAAAAGAAGCAGGGCAACCGTGAAAAATATCTTTGAAAGCAAGGGCATGAATGACTCAATATCTTGTACTGTCGAAAGTCTATCAATAGACTATCATATTATTTCACGTTTCACGAATTGCCCGGAGGGGCTGTCATAATGGCTGCCGATTTGAAAAAAAGAAATATATGGCGCGCACTGTTTTTGCTGGCCATCTTGCAGCCTTTCTCCGGTCCGGCCCGCGCGGCGGGGGATGAGGTCGTCGTTTTTGCGGCGGCCAGCATGACGGAGACCATATCGTCCCTGGGCGAGAGGTTCGAGGAGAAGACCGGCCTGCCGGTGATTTCCTCCTTCGCGGGCAGCGGGACGCTGGCCCGCCAGATCAGTGAGGGTGCCCCGGCCAATGTTTTTGTGTCAGCAAATATGAAATGGCTGCAATTTCTGGATGACGAAAAGATGCTGGTGCCGGGCAGTCTGGTGACCATGGCGTCCAACAGCCTTGTGCTGGTTGCCCCGAAGGAAAATCCTGAAGTGATGGATTTTGATGTTGCAAAATTGCCGGAGCTTCTGGGCGATGGCCGTCTTGCCATTGGCGATCCGGAAAGCGTGCCGGTCGGCTCCTACAGCAAGGGGGCGCTGGAAACTCTCGGCCTGTGGGACGCTGTCCGGAAGCAGGCCGTCTTGCTGCCGAATGTCCGGGCCGTGCTGGCGCTGGTGGAGCGGGGCGAGGTGCCTTACGCCATTATTTACGGCACCGATCTCAAGCTGGCGAAAAATCTTCGGCTGGTGACAACCTTCCCCGAGGAGTCCCATCCGCCGATTGTCTATGGCATGGCTCTGATCAAGGATCATGACACCCATTCCGCCAAGCAGTTCTACGACTTCATCCAGTCCGATGAGGGCGGGGAGATCATCCGCAGCTTCGGCTTTATGGCGGTGGAAAACTGATCCATCGCGTCAGTTCCGGCTGCGCCCGCCCAGCACATGCGGGGTGCCGGCCTTGCCCTTGCGGGACCGGCCCTGCGGTCGTCCGCTGTTGGGGCCGCCGATGCCCAACTCCCGGTCCTGCAATTTCTTGATTTCGTCGCGCAGGCGGGCGGCCTCCTCAAATTCCAGATTTTCGGCGGCGCCGCGCATCTTCTTCTCCATATCCTCGATATGCGCCGTGAGGTTATGGCCAATCATATGGCTCGCCTCTTCCAGGCCCAGGCTCACATTATAGTGGTCCTGTTCATAGACGCTCTGCATGATATCGCCGATATTCTTGCGCACTGACATGGGAGTGATGCCATGTTCGGCGTTGAAAGCTTCCTGTTTATCCTTACGCCGTTTGGTTTCATCCAGGGCGAACTGCATGCTTTTGGTAATTTTGTCCGCATAGAGGATCACGCGGCCATCGACATTTCGCGCAGCGCGGCCGATTGTCTGGATCAGTGAGGTGGATGAGCGCAGGAATCCTTCCTTGTCCGCATCCAGTATGGCGACAAGGGCGCATTCGGGAATATCCAGCCCTTCCCGCAGCAGGTTGATGCCGACCAGTACGTCAAAGGTGCCAAGGCGCAAATCACGGATAATCTCGATCCGTTCCAGCGTGTCGATATCCGAATGCAGATAGCGCACCTTGATGCCGTTCTCATGAAAATATTCAGTCAGATCCTCCGCCATTTTCTTGGTGAGGGTGGTGACCAGCACCCGCTCCCCCTTGGCGGCGCAAAGCTTGCACTCGCGCATCAGATCATCGACCTGCTGCGCCACGGGGCGGATGATGCAGTCCGGATCGGTCAGGCCCGTCGGGCGGATCACCTGCTCAACGAAGGCGCCGCCGGTGCGTTCCAACTCCCACGGGCCGGGAGTGGCCGAGACGAAAATCGTCTGCGGGCGCATGGTTTCCCATTCCTCGAATTTCAGCGGTCGGTTATCCATGCAGGAGGGCAGGCGGAAGCCATATTCCGACAGGGTGGATTTCCGGCGAAAGTCGCCGCGATACATGGCGCCAATCTGGCTGACGGTGACATGGCTTTCATCGACCATTAAAATCGCATTGTCGGGCAGATATTCAAACAGCGTCGGTGGCGGCTCTCCGGGGCCGCGTCCGGACAGATAGCGGGAATAATTCTCAATCCCGGCGCAGGCGCCCGTCGCCTCCATCATTTCAAGATCAAACGTCGTCCGCTGTTCCAGCCGTTGCGCTTCCAGCAGCTTGTTCTGCGCCTCGAACTCGGCGAGGCGGGATTTCAGCTCCTTTTTAATCAGCTCCTGCGCCTGACGCAGGGTCGGTTTCGGCGTCACATAATGGCTGTTGGCATAGATGCGGACTTCCTTGAGAGAGCCGCTCTTCTCTCCGGTGAGTGGATCAAACTCGACAATCGCCTCCAACTCGTCGCCGAACAGCGACAGCCGCCACGCGCGATCTTCCAGATGGGCGGGAAAAATTTCGATAGTGTCGCCGCGCACGCGGAAGGTGCCGCGGGTGAAGCTGGCGTCATTGCGGCGGTACTGAATCTCGACGAGCTGGCGCAGCAGATGCTGGCGGTCATAATTTTCGCCGACCTTCAGATCCATGGTCATTTCGCTATAGGTCTCCACCGATCCGATACCATAGATACAGGAGACGGAGGCGACGATGATCACATCATCGCGTTCCAGCAGCGCGCGGGTCGCGCTATGCCGCAGCCGGTCGATCTGCTCATTCACCGAGGCGTCTTTTTCGATATAGGTATCGGTGCGCGCCACATAGGCTTCCGGCTGGTAATAATCATAGTAGGAGACGAAATATTCCACCGCGTTGTTGGGGAAGAAGGCTTTCATCTCCCCGTAAAGCTGCGCGGCGAGGGTCTTGTTATGGGCGAGGATCAGCGTGGGCCGTTGCAGTTTTTCAATCACCTTAGCCATGGTGAAGGTCTTGCCGGACCCCGTGACGCCGAGCAAAACCTGATCGCGTTCCTGCTGCTTAAGCCCGTCCACAAGCCCGACGATGGCCTCCGGCTGGTCGCCCGCCGGGTCATATTCCGAGACCACCTCGAAGGGGATGCCGCCTTCCGATTTCTCGGGCCGGGCAGGCCGGTGCGGGATAAAAATCGCCGGGGCTTCTTCCAGAGTCATTGTTTCCGGTTTGTTCTCTTTCTGCATGATCCGTTTATAGGCCAAATGGGCGCGGATTTCCATCTATAATATGGGAACGGTGAAAGCTTATTCCAGTTGTCCGGAAAAACCAGCGGAAAAAGGGGATCGGGTCGCCCGGAGCCTGCGGACAGGAAGGGTGCAGTTATGCTCCGGGCTGGGGGGGTAACTCAGGACTGCCAGAACGGCTTTTCGGTTTCGGGGCGGACATCCGCAAATGTCAGGCCGACATCGGTTAAGTCATGTTTGTCCAAATCCGCAAGATGGCGACGTTCCGCCGCACGGCCCTGCCATTGCAGGATCAGCGATGCCGCGGCGCTGACAATACCGCGGAAGCCATACCGGCTAACGACCGGAGAAAAATCCAGGTTTCTGCCATTTACATTGCTTTTTACAGACATATCACTTTTCCTTCAAGAAACAGGGCGGCGCCCTTCGCCGCATCACATCGGCTCTTATCAATGGCGTATATTTGTCAATTTCAGGGGTTGATTGCAAACGACAAAATCTAATAAAATGTATTAGAATTTCTAATCTGAAAAGGGAGCCGGAAATGCGCCTTCCCCCATTGAAAGCCGTCCGCAGCTTTGAGGCCGCGGCCCGGCATTTAAGTTTTTCGAAGGCGGCGGATGAGTTGTTCGTGACGCCCGCGGCGGTCAGCCATCAGGTCAAGGCGCTGGAGGAATGGCTGGGGGTGCCGCTGTTCATACGGCTGAACCGTGCGGTGATCCTCACCAAGGAAGGGCAGACCTATCTCCTTGGCGTGCGCAAGGGGTTGGAGGCGATTGGCGTCGCAACAGATAATATCATGCGGCAGGATGCGTCCGGCGCCCTGCATGTGGACACGCTGCCCTCCTTTGCGGCGCGTTGGCTGCTGCCGCGTCTCAGCCGCTTTCGCGAGGCGCATCCCGATATAGACGTGCGGCTTTCCGCCTCCGACCATCTGACGGATTTCAACCGCGAGGATGTGGACGTGGTGGTCCGTTATGGCCACGGCAATTATCCGGGCCTGCGGGTCGATAAGCTGCTGACGGAGGAGGTCATGTTTCCGGTGTGCAGCCCGGCGTTGCTCGAGGGGCGGCACCCGTTGCGCACGCCGGGGGATCTGAAGCATCATACGCTGCTGCATGACGATATGCGCATTGACTGGCAGGCTTGGCTGATCATGGCCGGGGTGGTTGATGTGGACCCCAAGAAAGGGCCGAGCTTCAACGACAGCTCCATGCTGCTCTCGGCGGCGATTGAAGGGCAGGGCATTGCCCTCGGGCGCAGTACGCTGGCCGCCGATGACCTGCTGGCCGGGCGGCTGGTGCAGCCGTTCGATATCCAGCCGATTCAGGCGCATCATTCCTACTATCTTGTCTGCCCGGAAGCGACGGCGGACCGGCCCCGCATTGCGGCCTTTCGTGACTGGATCATGAAGGAGGCGTCGGAAAGTTTCGGCCGGTTCAAAGCGCGAACCGAACGGGATGCAGAGGGCAGCAGAAGCAAAACCAGGTCAAATTGAGAAAGACCGCCGCCTATTTTCTCCTTTCTGCTGAAAAGGGGCGGAAAATATGGGGGAATGATTGAAAAATCGTCAAAAAACGGGTGGTCTCGACAGGCAATAAACGCTATAGCTCTGTTGCTTGCGGGCATGTGCCCGAGCGGATTTTTTTAGCCGAAAGAGAATCAAAGTCATGTCTATTATTGCCAAAAGCCTGGGACGAATCAAACCATCTGCCACGATTGCAGTGACGGCAAAGGCAGCGGAATTGAAAGCGGCCGGACGCGATGTGATCGGTCTTGGCGCCGGGGAGCCGGATTTCGACACGCCGGACAATATCAAGGAAGCCGCCATCCGCGCGATCCGGGAAGGCAAGACGAAATACACGGCAGTGGATGGTATCCCGGAGCTGAAAAAGGCGATCTGCGCCAAGTTCAAGCGGGACAATAATCTCGATTATGAACCGGCGCAGGTGACGGTCGGCACGGGCGGCAAGCAGATTATCTACAACGCCCTGATGGCGACGCTGAACCCGGGCGATGAAGTGCTCATCCCGGCGCCCTACTGGGTGTCCTATCCGGATATGGTGCTGCTTGGCGGCGGAACGCCGGTGATCGTGCCGACGACGAAGGAAAATAACTTCAAGATGAAGCCGGAGGATCTGGAGGCGGCGATCACGCCGAAAACCAAATGGCTGATTTTCAACTCGCCGTCCAACCCGTCCGGCGCAGGCTACAACCGCGCGGAGCTGAAAGTCCTGACCGATGTGCTGGTGCGGCATCCGCATGTCTGGATCATGACCGATGACATGTATGAGCATCTGGTCTTTGGTGACTTCGAATTCGTCACCCCGGCGGAAGTTGAACCCTCCCTCTATGACCGGACGCTGACCATGAACGGCGTTTCCAAATCCTATGCCATGACCGGCTGGCGGATTGGCTATGGCGCGGGACCGGTGCCGCTGATCAAGGCGATGGCGACGATCCAGTCGCAAAGCACGTCGAACCCCTGTTCGGTCAGCCAGTATGCGGCTGTCGAGGCGTTGAACGGTCCGCAGGATTTCATTGCCGAGCGGGCTAAGGTGTTCGAGGAACGGCGCGATCTGGTGGTCAGCATGCTCAATCAGGCCGCCGGGATCGACTGCCTGCTGCCGGAAGGGGCGTTTTACGTTTATCCGTCCTGCACGGGCTGCATCGGCAAGAAAACGCCGGAGGGCAAGCTGATCGAAAATGACCTCGACTTCGTCTCCGCCCTGCTGGAGAACGAGGGCGTCGCCGTCGTGCATGGGGAGGCCTTCGGCCTGTCCCCGAATTTCCGTATTTCCTATGCCACCTCGACGGAGGCGTTGACGGAAGCGTGCGAACGGATCCAGCGGTTCTGCGCCAGCCTGAAATAAGCGCACAACATATCCCCATCAAAGGCGGCCGGTGATTCGGCCGCCTTTTTTGTTTTCGTCGGAACGAAGACACGCCGCCGAGCGTCCCGGCCGGTTTTCCGCGCCTTCCGGCGGCGGTGGCAGATTTTTCTTGCACCTGCCGGGCAGGAGGTGGAACATTAGAAAAATCTAACAAAAGGGAGGCGCGTCATGGTCGTAGACAAACCAGAGGGGCCTCGCAGCATTGCGCTGGTGGGTCCCTATTCGAGCGGCAAAACCACACTTCTTGAGGCCATTCTTCATATCTGCGGGGAGACGGATCGCAAGGGAAGTGTCACGGCGGGGACGACCTGCGGCGACAGCTCCCGCGAGGCGCGGGAACGGCAGATGGGCGTCGAGGTGAATGCCGGTCACATCAATTATCTGGGCGATGATTTTTATCTTCTCGACTGTCCGGGCTCGATCGAATTTTTCCAGGAAACGGAAAATGCCCTGAAGGGTGTGGATGCAGCGGTGGTCGTGTGCGAACCGGATGAGGCGAAGGTTCTGACGCTGACGCCGCTGCTCAAAAGCCTGCAGGAGAAGAAGCTGCCGACCTTTGTCTTTGTCAACAAGATGGACAAGGCGCGCGGTTCCGTCCATGAGCTGTTCAATTCGCTGCAGGCGGTGACGGAGCGGGCGCTGGTGCTGCGCCAGGTGCCGATTTTCAAGGACAATATCATCAGCGGCTATGTCGATCTCGCGTCCGAGCGGGCCTATGTCTATAAGGAGGGGGAGGCGTCCCGCATCATCGACCTGCCCCCGGAAATGGCGGAGGAGGAGGGAACCTCCCGCTTTGCCATGCTGGAAAAGCTGGCGGATTTCGATGATCACCTGATGGAGGAACTGCTGGAGGATATCAAGCCGGAGCGGGAGGAAATCTACGCGCTTTTGCAAAATGACCTGCGCGAGGGGCTGGTTACGCCGGTTTTCCTGGGCTCGGCCGAGAATGACAGTGGCGTCCGGCGGCTGTTGAAGGCGCTTCGCCATGAAGTGCCGGAGGCGTCGCTTGCGGCGGCGCGGGCCGGGGTCG
>CEOG01037321.1_pt1 | contig 11043 bp, 9 predicted proteins | sample 530301 | NCBI WGS metagenome assembly CEOG01 (sample SAMEA2619903, study PRJEB7988) | marine metagenome | biome: marine biome (ENVO:00000447); feature: surface water layer (ENVO:00002042); material: "saline water (ENVO:00002010), including plankton (ENVO:xxxxxxxx)" | depth 5 m | reverse complement strand
GGCAGCGGCGGGTCTTCCGGTGGCGGGGGTGGTGGGGGAGGCGGCGGGGGCTGGTAAATCCCGCTCGCCGGATTACCGCCACGCAGCCATGCCCAAAGACATGCTTCGTGAGAAGGAGAATGCCATGAAACGACAACCACAAAACCCTGCCCCGCGGGATGCCGATGAGCGCCGCGCGGTAAGGCCTGTGACGGTCTATCCGGTCGAAACTTTGCCAATGCCGGACATGGCAGGGTATTTCGCGGCGCGTGAGGAGCTCACTGTCGTCGATGAATTGACCGTGCCGCCGCGGGATGCTGCTTGCTTTCATGTGCCTGCCGGGCATTTCTTCCGCATTCTGAGTGTGGAGGGGCCGCAAGTCGGGGATTTGAATCTCTGGAATGCCCATGACCTGAAGGAGCATTTCTTCAGCGGCAAGACACGTGCGCTTCACGGCACTCATGTCAGTACGGGCGATCAGCTCTGGAGCAACCTGCCCTATCTGCGCCCGCTTGCAACCATCACTCATGATACGCTCGACTGGTATGGTTGGGATGAAGACGGCGGCGGTGTGCATGATGTGATCGGCACTCGCTGCGATCCCTATACCAATGCCATCCTGGGCGAGGAGGAATATCATCACTGCTGCCATTCCAACCTGATCCGGGCTTTGGCGGCGGAAGAAGGCCTCTCCTATGCGGAGGCGGAACCCCATGTCCATGATGTACTGAATGTCTTCATGTGTACGGGCTTTACGAAAGATACGCAGCAGTATTTTATGAAGGGCAGCCCCGTTCGGCCGGGCGATTACCTTGAGTTTTTTGCTGAAATTGATCTGTTGGGCGCATTGTCCACCTGTCCCGGCGGGGATTGCAGCAGCGGGCATTCCAGTGACGCGGCCACGTGCCATCCTTTGAAGGTGGAAATACTACGCCCGCTTGCGGGGCCGCCAAAAGGCTGGCAACCGGCGAAGGTATCTCCCTATTCGGGCCGACATCACTCTGGCGACGGGGTATAGTTCATTCAGCTTCTTGCGGCGGCAAGGATGGCGCGACCGGATTTGGCGTGACGGGCCGCATGGGTTCCTTTCGCAATGCCAAGCGTTTTGACAATATCCCGGCATAGAAGAGCCGTTTCCGGTTTGTCAGCGGCTGGTGTCGCTTGTAACAACGCCTCAAGGGCGGTCGCTGCCATTCGGCATTGTTGGTGAAAGCCGAGATGCAGTTCCAAAAGGGGCTGCACATCCTCTTTTGCGGCATCTGCCATGGCGGCAAGATGGGCGGCAATGACAGACAGACCCTGAAGCTGTGTTGCAATGGCGCCGATCTCCCCAGCCTGCTCGTCGTTGGCGACAGTGGCAATATCCGTAAGGACGGCGACCATGGAGCCGACCAGTCCACCAGCACCTGCCGCATCCTCTATCGCCCGCATCCGAAGAGAGGTTCTGTTGAAAGCCTTCCCCTCCTCTCCGATCATATTGGCGATGGGGATACGGCAATCCTGCATCCGGATGCCGCCATGGGGGCAGGGATGCAGGAAATCGATTTTGACGCCTGCGGTTTTCTCAAACCCGTTCGTTGCTGCCGGGATGAGCAGGGCGCTGAATTCCTTTTGGCCATTGGTCTCCCCCGTAATAGCGAGGGTGACGAAATAATCGGCAATAGGCCCGTTTGTCAGATATGTCTTTTCACCCGTGACGACAAACTCATCCCCCTTCCGCCGGGCGGTGGTTTTCAGATGCTTCGGATGGGCGCCCGCGCCCGGTTCCGAGATGGCGACCGCGATGGCCTTCTGGCCAGATGCCAGTTCCGGCAGCAGGCGTTGTTTCAGCCCGTCCGGCGCATCCCCGGCGATATGCAGTTTGATGGTCAGCCAATGAGCCATGAAGGTCATGGTCATGCCAGGCACACCGCCGAAGCGGTTGAGGATTTGCGCCGCCTGCGACAGCGTTCTGTAATCTGCATTGAGGCCGCCGAACTCTGCGGGCGCAGAAAGGGCGGCAAGACCGCTCGCGGCAAAGGCATTCCAGATATCCGCGGGGAAATCCGGGGAGTTTATCAGCTTTTCCCGCCTGGGGGCAATCTGGTCTCTGGCAAATGCGGCCACGGCGTTGAGGGCGCTGGATGGATCGGCAAACTGTCTGCTCACGAGAGGTCTCCTTCTGTCATTGACCGGGCGTGTTGCCGGGCCGCGCCTCCTTATCTAAAGGATAGCCGGAATTCTGGGAAAAGAAAATCCGCAACACAGCAAATACTTTAAATGTTTAACCGGTTAAAACTTAATAATAAGTTTTTGGCTGCAGAAGACCTATCATCAGCGCCGCAATCCGGGCCTTCCGGGGGCCAGATCGGAAGGGTTGAGACCTTCAGATAGAATGTCTTTCGGGGCACTTTGACCAAGGAGAAGGGCAGCGGCAAGGCGGGCAAGAGCAGGGGCACTCTGGATACCATAACCGCCCTGACCGGCGAGCCAGAAGAAGTCGGGAGCCTTGTCATCGAACCCGCAAACCGGATTTTTGTCCGCTACAAAACTGCGCAGCCCTGCCCATTTATTTTCAATTCTGCGAACCGAGATGTCAAAGGCCCTCTCAATCCGGTCAATGCAAATGGCGATATCGAGCTCTTCCGGCTGTGCATCGCTGGGCGGGGCAGGGGTCTCATCGGCGGGCGAGATCAGAAGTCGCCCGGCATCCGGTTTCAGGTAAAATTCCTCGTCAATATCAATGACCATGGGCCATGTGTCCGGATTGAGACCCATCGAGGCGGTGATCATCATGGCCGTCCGCCGTTTGGGGATCAGACCGATGGCCGAGGCACCCGCCATTGCTCCGATTTCATCGGCCCAAGCCCCTGCGGCATTGACAATTCGGCTGGCGGTAAAGTTTTCATTATTCGCTGTTACATGCCATTGGCCCTGATGATGTTCAAGGGCCGTCGCTGGGGCATTCAGCAGGATTGTTCCGCCATTTCCCCGTAGCATTTTGAGATAGCCCTGGTGCAAGGCATGAACGTCAATATCGCTCACCCGGGAATTGGCAAATCCCCCTGCGGCATATCCCTTTCGCAGAAGTGGCATGCGGTCTTCAATCTCCGACGCTGTCAGTATCTGCATATCAGACGTATCGGACAGGTCTTCCTGCATTTGATGAAGTGTCGCCATCTGATCTTCTCGTGCAATCATAAGAACGCCGCGTGGCGACAGTAGCCTGTGATCGGTAAAACCGGGGGGTGGATTGTGGTAGAAGGCGGCTGAGGCACGGGTCAGGGCGCGGATGGGGGCCGGTCCATAGGTATCGACGAACGCCGCCGCCGAACGGCCGGTGGTATGGTATCCGGGCTGGCTTTCCATTTCCAGAAGCAGGACAGATGCTTCCTTCGATACTTCCGCCGCGAGGGAGGCTCCGGCAATTCCTGCGCCAATAATGGCGACATCATATGATTTTCCCGGTGACATTTTCTTACCGTGTCCTGTTCATTGGTGTTGTGCAATATGCCATGTTCATTGCCCTCTTGCCATGCTGCGCGCATCCAGCACGGCCCGCGCCCAGTCCGCGGGTTTTTCCTGCGGTAGATTATGTCCCGCGTCTTTAAAAATCCGGTACTCAAAGGGGCCTTTGAAATGTCGCCCCTGCTTCGCGGTCATGCCGCCAACACCGCTTGCATCGCCGTCTATGGCAATGGTTGGCACATGAATGTCGGGTTGTGCGGCAAGCCGCTCTTCAATGTCGGCTACGCCCGGATCTCCGGGAACAAGGCCAAATCGGTGGCGATAGGAATGGATGACGACTTCCACAAAATCTGGATTGTCGAAGGCGGCCGCCGATCTTTCAAAGATGGCCTCGTCAAAAGCCCAGAGGGGAGACCACATTTGCCATAGCAGCCGTGTGATATCCCGGCGGTTTTTCTCAAGGCCGCGTTCCCCGCGTTCGGAATGGAAATAATACTGATACCAGAAAGATGCCTCTATCTTGGCGGGCGCAGGCTCCATGGCGCGCGCAATATTCTGAATGTTATAGGAATTGCCGCTGACAAGGGCCGTGACTCGCTCTGGCCAGAGGGCGGCGACGATGCAACAGGCCCGTCCGCCCCAGTCATATCCGGCAAGCAGGGCGTCTTTGAGATTGAGGGCGTCCATCAGGCTGATCAGATCAAAACCAAGGGCAGCCTGTTCGCCTGATCGGGGCGTCTCGGGGTTCAGAAACTGCGTGCCGCCATATCCCCGAAGGTAAGGCACGATCACCCGCGCACCTTCATCTGCAAGAAGGGGTGCCACTTCCCCGTAGGCATGAATATCATAAGGAAAGCCGTGGTTGAGAATGACCGGCCATCCTTCCTGCGGCCCATATTCCAGGTAGGCAATTTCGAGCACACCGGCTTTTATAGTCTTACATTGCATGAAATCCTGCCTCCTTACTCTGATATATTGGCGGGTACCCTTGCTTGTTCCGGTGGACGGGCGTCCTGCAAATGATTATTCTAATATTGCGGAAACGATGGCGGCAAGGATAACCAATCAAAAACCATGCCGATTCCGGTCTTCAGGGAGGAAACAAGAATGAACTTCGATGTCAAACCAATTGATGCAACATTTGGTGCGTATGTAACCGGGCTGAACCTCAAATCTCTGGATGAGAAAGATTTTTCCGATCTTTATAACTGCTGGCTGAAATACTCGCTGCTGATCTTTCCGGGGCAGAATTTGACGACCGAACAGCAGGTGAGCTTTGCCCGGCGTTTCGGGAAGATGGAGTTTGATTTGTCGCCGATCAGTAATGTCGACAAGGACGGCAATGTCGTTAAATCCGATGAAAAAGACGTGGTAAAAATGCTGAAAGGCAATATGGGCTGGCATCAGGACAGCACCTATATGCCGGTGCAGGCCAAAGGCGCCGTTTTCAGTGCCCATGTCGTTCCGCCAAAGGGGGGCGAGACGGGCTGGGCCGACCTTACTGCTGCCTATGAGGCGCTGGATGACGCAACAAAGGAAAAAATCAAGGATCTGAAGGCCTACCATTCTTTGCATTACAGCCAGCAGAAGATGGGATTTCGCCAGAAAGACGGTTATGGCCTTCATAGTGATGCCCCGCCGTTGCGACCCCTCGTCAAGGTTCATCCTGAGACAGGTCGGACATGCCTGACCATCGGCCGCCATGCTTATGGCATTCCGGGGTTGAGCGATGCGGAATCCGAGACGCTGTTGGAGGAGCTGGTGAATTTTACGGTCCAACCGCCGCGTATTTATCATCATCACTGGGAAGCCGGAGATAGTGTCATCTGGGATAATCGCTGTCTGCTGCATCAGGCAACGCCATGGGATATGAATGAGCCGAGAGTGATGTATCATTCGCGCATTGCCGGCGACCCGAAAAGCGAATTTGCGGAGAGTGTGTCCTCTGCTTAGCCGTGGATAACCCCTGCATCGGCGCCACTTGCCGGAGTGGCCGGGCTTGCCTTTTACCTGCGCCCATGTAAATGGTTAGGTATCCTGGGGGAAGTCCATGGCGGGTACAAAAAAAGTGATATTTTTCCGGCGGGCAGTTTTCTGGATCCTTATGATTCTGCTGCTGCTGACGGCGATGTGGATATTTCGTCTTTCCCTGTTAGAGACGGCAGGTAAAACGGCGCTTTCCCTTGCCGGGTTTGAGGATGTTTCCCTCACCATTTCAGATGTTTCGACCGGTCAAACGGTCATTCGTGATCTTTCTCTTGGCAGGCAGATTGTTCTTCGCGACATGACGGTCCGATATGATCCGCTGGATTTGCTGCGCGGAAATATTGCCGCCATCGATATCGGTGATCTCGAGCTGGATTTTTCTGCCCCACAGACAGGGGCGATTGCGCGTCTTGGGGAACTGGTCCAAGCGGAAGAGGAGAGCAAGCCTTCCGACGCCGGGCGTCCTCTCCCTGCAGTCTATCTTGAAAAGGGACGGGCGGTTTATGACAATGACGGGCGCTTTGTTGAGGCGGATATAGCGGGCGCCCTGACGCCAGATATGGCGTTACAGGGCGAGGCAACGATCACAGTCCGCATTGAAGCTGATGCGGGGGCCATCCTGTTGCAGGATATGCGGATTACACTGGATGGTGATCTGAACAGCCAGACCGGCCATGCCGTTATACAGGGAGGTAAGCTGCGTCAGGACGCTGAAGTGCCAGATTGGCAGCCCTTCCGTTTGTCCGGAGAGGGAGAAATTAGTGACGGGGTGCTAACCGGGCAGGCATTTATGAAGAGCCTGGATAATCGCGATCTTCTCTCCCTTGAAGGCCGGTATGATCTGGCTACGGCATCCGGGCAGGGGCGGTTTTCACTGCGTGATCTCACCTTCCGAAAAAATGGATTTCAGCTCTCTGATCTGAGCCATCATGCGGATGTGCTCCCCCCATTTGATGGCATCCTGAATCTAACGGCAACGGTGGAAATGACGGATGGGCACGCTCGCTATGAACTAGAGGCGGCTATGACGGATTTTTCCATGGCCTTATGGGACAGCATGGTCATCTCGGAAAAACTGCCGATCCGCCTGACTGGAGAATATGTCATGGATGGGCTTCAGCAACAGGCGGAGATAACGCTGCCTGAAAGTAATCTGGGGATGACCTATCAGGGGCGACACTATGAGCTGCAAGCCCTTCAGGCGAAGGTGGGGGTGCGAAATTTTGGAACGGAACTGGATATCCAAAATTTCGAAGGGGTCCTCGCAGACGTCGCGGAGCAGCCGGATTTCACGCCATTGGCATTCACGGTGAATGGCGGGATGGGGGCGGGTCGTCGGCTTGACATCAGTGGCAGTATATCAAACCCTGCCGCAAAACTAGAAGTTGATGCTACGGGATGGTTCGATCTGCCGAAGGGAACAGGCGCGGCCACCTTCACCCTGCCGGAGACCAAAATCGGTAAGGGTGGGGTCAATCCGGCTGCGCTCTCCCGCCATCTTGAAGATATTGGCAAGGCCGTTTCAGGCGCTATCAAGGGAGATATCGACCTGCAACGGCAAGAAGACGGTCGCTTGCTTCTCTCGTCCCTCAAGGCGACGGTGCAGAATGGCGGATGGCAGCAGGGTGATTTGGCGCTTTCCGGCGCCTCTTTCGATCTTGCCGGACAGGAGGGGGACAATCAAATCCTGGCAGGCACATTGCGAGGCCGTATTTCCGATATTGAGGCCAGCGGGCAGAAATTCTCAATTCCTTCCTTAGCGACAGCATTCTCCCTAACACTTGATAATCTTGTACCGGGCAGCACGGGGCAGCTCGACCTTACCGAGTTGCAGATCAAACCAGAAGAGGGGACAATCTTCCGGGAAGAACAACGTCTGACGGGCAAGGCCTCCCTTGCAGGAAAGGATCTGCGCTTTACGGCAGACGCCTCTTCCGAATTGCTGGGCGCCTCTTATGTGAAAGTGAAGGGGCGTCACTCCCTCACCGCTGGGCGCGGAGAGGCCGGAGTAACGATTACTCCCCTTATGTTTGCAAAGGATGGTTTGCAGCCGATGGATTTGCTCAACCTGGCGCAGGACATGACACTGGATGGGCAGATGACACCCTCGGCAAAAATCGGATGGTCCGCGGATCGCGTGAATGGATCGGCGGAGTTGTCCCTTGAAGGGGTGTCGGCGAAGCTGCCAGGGGGCGAAATAACTGGCATAGAGGGGGCCCTGCATATTGACGAGTTGTTCCCTCTCACAATTTCAAAGCCGCAGGAGATCAAGGCCCGCCTTGCATCTGCGGGAATTCTGCTTAACACTCCGTTTATTCGCTTTCGCCTGTTGACCGAAAATGAAAACCCGGTGCTATATATTGACCGGATGACGGTCGGTCTTGTCGGTGGGAGCGCCATCGTTGAAGACGCAAAAATTGATACTGGCGCGGACACAAACCGGCTGGATGTGCGGCTCAGCAGTCTCGATCTGGAAGAGGTTATGGCGCTCAGCAGCGTGGAAGATGTGGTTGCGACGGGGCATGTGAGCGGCCGGATACCGCTCATTTTCGGTGGCGAACGGCTGATCGTCGAGAATGGAGAGCTTGCGGCCGACGGGCCAGGTGTTCTCAAGATGTCCTCCGCCGCTGCCCGTCAGGCGCTGGGAAGCGGTGGGGAGCAGGCAAAGCTGGTTCTGGATATTCTTGAAAATTTTCAGTATTCCGACCTGTCCATTGCAATTTTAAAGACGGAATCCGGAGTAGACACCGTTAAACTACATGCAGCGGGCAGTAATCCGGAGGTGGAAAACAATCGTCCCGTTGTTCTGAATATCAATCTGGAGACAAGCCTTGACAAGATCTTCAATGCAATGCTCGATGGCTATCTCTTGTCGGAAAAAGCGCTCCGTGCTACCGTCAGGGGCCGGTAATTTGGGTGAAGGAAATTTTGTGGAAAGATCAATTCTCCTGACAATTTCGACGGCAGTGGCGCTTGTTTTGGCCGTTGCTGCCTGTACGCCAACTGTCAAGGTCGAGGCGCCATCCGAACCGATTACCATTAATCTCAATATCAAACTGGATGCCGAAGTCCGTCTCAAGATTGAGGAACAGGCGAAAGATGATATTAACAATAATCCGGGACTATTCTGATATGACTAATGGCATGAATAACCGGCATTTCAGCCGCCGGACAATTTTAATGGGTGGGGTGCTCGCTCTGGGTGCGGGTCTTGTTCTGCCGCTTTTTCCGACATCCGCATTTGCGGACCAGCTCGACAGTCTGCGTGCATCGGGCGCTGTCGGAGAGGCGTTTGATGGCTATGCACGAGCGCGGGATGCCTCCGCCAATGCTTTTGTCAAACAGCTTAACGACCAGCGTCGCGGCATCTATGCGAAGCGCGCCGCAGCACAAGGGGTGAGTGCGGATCAGGTCGGCCGTGTCTATGCGGAGCAGATTATCCAGAAAGCGCCGAAAGGCACCTGGTTGTTGCGTGAAAACGGGCAGTGGGTACAGAAATAGGACAGGTTAGTCTTTCCCGCCCGTACCGGCATGCCGTACTTTCCGAAAACGAAAGTCGCAGACGCCATCACCCTTCATGCAGGTTTTCTCGCGCCTGAGCTCCAGCCCGAGACCCTCGGCGAGTGCAAAGTCACAGTTGCAGATGAGCAGGGGGCCGAGATCGCGGGCGCCCATGTCTTCCATCATGCGGGTATAGGCGCAGCGGTGGACGTTGACATGGAATTCTTCGTCCATCTTTTTCAGAACGTCAAACTCGAACTCCACTCCGATTCCGAAAGAGGCAAATTCCGCCGCCAGCATGTCAATCGTCATGGGAGTTTGCCCGGCGCGTTCCTCTGAAATCCGGCGGTTCCGGTCATCCAGCGTCTTGCGGACAAGGGCATGTGCGCGTTCCCGCCCGAGTTCCTGTTCCATAGCGCGTATGAGGGGGATTTGAGCCTCTACGGTGAGCCGGATATGCTGAAACGGCGTAATATCGATTTCTTCCGTCATTCGTCCTCGGTCTGTTATTCCGCCCGGACATTTGCCGGGCGGGTGCAGGCGTGGTTTTCGGCTTATTCTTGTTGCGCCTTTAATTTATCCTCTGTTCTGGTGTCAAAGTCACTGGCGTCATGGCGTTCACGAAGCTGTTCATGCAATGATCCGGTTGCCCGGTTGACCATTCGGCCCCGCTGGACCGCGGGGCGGGCCGCGATTTCATCTGTCCAGCGATTGACATGTTTATAGGACGCGGCGTCAATGAATTCTGCTGCTTCATAGACCTGGTTTTTGACGAGCGCGCCATACCATGGCCAGATGGCCATATCGGCTATGGTGTATACATTCCCGCTGATGAATTTGTTATGGGCAAGCTGCCGATCTAATACGTCAAGCTGGCGTTTGATTTCCATCGTAAAGCGGTTGATCGGATATTCGAACTTTTCCGGGGCATAGGCGTAAAAATGCCCGAAACCACCGCCGAGATAGGGGGCGGACCCCATCTGCCAGAACAGCCATGACAAACATTCCGCGCGGCTGGCCGTATCTTTCGGAATGAAGGCATCAAATTTTTCTGCGAGATACATCAGGATGGAACCGGATTCAAACACCCGGATTGGCGTGTCGCCGCTTCTATCCATCAGGGCAGGAATTTTTGAATTCGGGTTCACATCAACGAAACCGCTGCCGAATTGGTCGCCATTGCCGATATTGATGAACCAGGCGTCATATTCCGCGCCGGAGAAACCCTTGGCCAGCAACTCCTCCAGCATGACCGTTACCTTGACACCGTTCGGGGTGGCGAGGGAATAAAGCTGTAACGGATGTTTGCCGACGGGGAGCTCTTTCTCATGCGTGGGGCCGGCGATCGGACGATTGATGCTGGCAAAGCGTCCCCCACTTTCCTTGTCCCATTGCCAGACTTTCGGGGGCACATAGGGTGTTTTCTCATTCATTTTCGAAACTCCGTTCGCACATCGTTTGCGTCATTGATGACTTCGTTATTTCTGCGCCCGACGTAATACTGGACAAGTTTCCGGGAAAAATCTACGGACAGCTTTGATTTTTGAGAAATTAATTCGGAAAAATCAATCTCTGGGTGTGTGAAAACTGTTATGATCCCATTCGGACTTGCGGTGTGGCGGTAAGGACATATTCCTGCTGACGCCGGTTCAGGCGTTCCGTGAGCAATACAGCAAGATTCTGGACGATCGGCTCTTCCATGATCTCGACATGGCCGCCTGGAATGTCGCAGATTTCAAGGTCCCCCAGAATCAGATTTTGCCATTCGTCATGGACCGCCGGATCAAAGGAGACAGGGAGCTCTGTTCTGAACAGGACGGCATTTCCGTTATAAGGTTCAGGACGGAAGCTGCGTAGATTGAGGGCGTTGATATCCTGGTTGCTGATCCCAAGGTCATGATTGTCTCTGTCGGCGCCAACTTTTCTCGCCTGCCGGGACAGAAGTATCAGTTTTGCCTTGCGCACTCCGCCTTTTGCAATATTACGAACCCTTGTCAGGATATAGTTTCCCTTTTCCGGTGCGGGCAATGTCTTCCACTTCCGGTAATGGGCATGAAGCCATTGCGTCGGAGAAACATGGCGCCGGGCGTTGGGAAGATAGGTGTCGAGTAGCGCGAGAAAGCCCGTTTC
>CEOG01037679.1_pt1 | contig 11087 bp, 9 predicted proteins | sample 530301 | NCBI WGS metagenome assembly CEOG01 (sample SAMEA2619903, study PRJEB7988) | marine metagenome | biome: marine biome (ENVO:00000447); feature: surface water layer (ENVO:00002042); material: "saline water (ENVO:00002010), including plankton (ENVO:xxxxxxxx)" | depth 5 m | reverse complement strand
AATATCTTCCACATTGGCGGGCTTGGCGAGATAGTCGATGGCGCCGGCCTTTACCGCCGCCACGGCCGAGGCGATATTGCCATAGCCGGTCAGCATAACGATGCTGGCCTCCTCATTCACCTTGCGGATTGCCTCCACCACCTCAAGGCCGTTGCCGTCCTGAAGCCGGAGGTCGATAACGGCATAATCGGGGGCGCATTCGGCGGCGCGCCGCTTCCCTTCGCTTACCGAACTGGCAAGGGTCGGCGTAAAGCCCTTGCGCTCCATCGATCGGCCAAGGCGGTTCAGAAAAACCTCATCGTCATCAACGATAAGCAGTGATTTCCTGTCGTTCATTCATCCGCTCTTCTTGTTTTGAACTGGTCGACAACTCGGTGTCGCGGACAGATTAGCATATTTCTCAACTACTGAAAGGATCAGATTTTTCAAGTACACGGCGCGACCAGATAATCTCCACCACTGCGCCGCCCTCCCGGTGATTGCGAAAACTGAGATCACCGCCGCTGCGCCGGATCAGCATATCGGCGATGAAGACGCCAAGGCCCATGCCGCCCTTGCCCCGGCGGCTCGACATATAAGGCTCCCCCAGGCGGCCGAGAATTTCTTCGGAAAAGCCGGGCCCGTCATCATGAATTTCCGCCCGCACCAGCCGATCATTCCAGTAAAGGTCGATATCAATACGACTTCTGGCAAATTCGGCGGCGTTGCTGACCAGGTTGCCAAGGCCATGGCGCAGTTCCGCAGTCAGGAAAAGATGCGGAATATCCGACGGTTCCCCATGGGTCCGGATGACAAATTCCTTGCCGCTGTCATGATATTTCTCGGTAACGAGGGAGAACAGATTATCAAGGGCCAGGAAGTTGTGATGCGGGGAATCCTTGATAAATCCGCCGGTCTCCGGCCCCTTTGAAAGCTGCGCCAGCACCTCGGCGCATTTTTTCGCCTGATCGTGCAGCAGCGCCGCATCGGCCGCGGCATCGCTCCCCTCCGGCAGGGACTGCGTGAGCTCTTCCGAAACCAGCAGGATCGTATTGAGCGGAGTGCCGAGCTCATGCGCGGCGGCGGCGGCAATACCCCCGACGGCGGAAAGCTGCTGTTCGCGCGCCAGCTCCGCCCGGGCAATGGTCAGCGCGTCATATATTTTACGCTGGTCCGCCGCGATCATCCAGGCATAGCCGGACAGAAACGCAGTGCCGAGCACCAGCGCAGACCAAAGGGCCAGCAGATAGGTATCCGATAACAGAAGGGATTCCGGCGGCAGCGGTAACGGCTCAAAAAACCATGTCAGAAAGGTGATGCACGCAAATGTGGTCAGCCCGAGAAATACGGTGCCCTGCCGGGGCAGATTGTTCGCGGAAATCGTGACCGGCACCAGGAACAGGACGGAAAAGGGATTGGTCAGCCCGCCCGTGAAATACAGCAGCCCCGCCAGTTGCAGGATGTCGTAAAACAGATACAGGATGGCGCCGCGGTCCGGAATGCGGGCGGCGGGCTTGCGGTTCAAACTCACCAGAATGTTCAGAATCGCACTTGCCCCGATCAGCAACCCGACCGGGATCAGGGGCAATTGATATCCGAAGATAAAAAAGACGATAAGAACTGTCAGCGCCTGTCCGAGAACGGCCAGCCAGCGGATGTAGACGAGAGTTTTAAGGCGCATCCCGCTGGAGGCGAGAGAGATGGGGCTGCTGTCATCGGGGAGGGGCCACTCTCGGGCTCTGCTTGCCTGAATACTCATGGTGCCGGGCATCTCATTTTCGTCATCACAATAATATCAGACATATAAATGCCATCTTTGATCCCTTACTCTATAGCAGTATTCTGTTTTCCAACGAATAGTCAAAAGGGAAGAAGAAGATGCATACGACAATTACGGCGAGCCGCCGCAAATTCCTGACGCTTGCAGGGGCCAGCGCGGGCGCATTCATGCTGGGCTCCGGCAATGTCGCCCTTGCCGGTGAGGCGCAGGATCAGCTTGTGGAAAAAGCGAAATTCACCATTGCCGATCTTGCGGCCCGCTCGGAAATGGATCAGTTCCGCTCCCTTCTTGCGGTGGCCAAGGGCGTTGTTATTTTCCCCCAGGTTCTAAAAGCCGGTTTCTTCGTTGGCGGCGCGGGCGGCAGTGGTGTGCTGCTTGGCAAGGATGACGTAAACGGCTGGTCATCTCCTGCTTTTTACACCATGGGTCAGGGCAGCATTGGCCTGCAATTCGGGGCGCAGGTCAATGAACTGGTGCTGGTCGTCATGACGGAAAAGGGCCTGCAGGCGATTATCAACAATCAGGTCAAGCTGGGCGGTGATTTGAGCGCGGCGGTTGGCCCGGTTGGCACGACGCTCGGCGCGTCCACAACGACCAACATGAAGGTGGATGTGTTCTCCTTTGCGATTTCCAAGGGGCTGTTTATTGGCGCCTCGGTTGAGGGATCGATCCTGTCTTCCAACACGGATTCCAATGAATCCTACTATGGCCGCCCGGTCAGTGCGCGTCAGCTCGTGATCGAACGGACGATTTCAAATCCCCAGGCCGATGGCCTGAAGGCGGAGTTGATGAAGGTGGAGCGGAAATAACCGCTTCATCCGCGGTCACGATTTATGGCTGTCTAGCCTTTCAACAACACGGGAATGACGGTTCTGTCTTGCATGGTCAAGCGCCGTCCTTCCCGTGAAATCAGTCAGATTGGGCGATGCACCCTTCTCCAGAAGAATTTCCACAATTTCAAGGTTGCCCGTCTTGGCGGCCTTGATCAGGGCCGTTTCCCCCTGCTGATTTTCCTCATTCACCTTGGCTCCGCTTTCTATCAGCAAAAGCGCGGCCTTGGTTGAACCATAGGCGGCAGCCTGCATCAGGGCGGTATTGCCAAAAGGATCGGCAAGATCCACTTGCGCGCCGTGTTTAAGAAGGGTCTGCACCGTTTTCGGCACACCGGCAATGGCCGCATGGTGCAGCAGGGGCACCTTCTTGAGATCCCGGATATTGGGGTTGTTTCCCGTCAGCAGGAATTTTTCCACCGCATCGGCGTTGCCATAGGCGGCATTCTGGAAAACCGGGTCCTGGCCGAGCAGGGACGACTGGGCAACCCCTTGCGGAACAGCCACGAACATCAGGAAAATAATAAGAAAACAGAACCTCATAATGGTCCCTCATTCCAATTCTGTGTCGAATTCTCCACAATTACTGCCTAGATTCATAATCAATTCTCGGTAAAATCGCAAAAAATACTGACAATTACCGAAAGCTTTCCTATATTATGTTGCGGTGCAGCGTAATTTTGCCTGCAACAGATAACAGTTTTCCTCTGCAACGGGATCCTGTGACAAGAGGAGAGTAGGTCGTGCTTTACCAACTCAAAGAAATTCAGAAACTGGCGCTTTCTCCTGTGCGCATGGCGGCGCAGCTTTATTCTCATGTACTGAAAAGCCCCTATAATCCCATATCGGAGACGCCCCAGGCCCAGACCCTTGCGGCCGGTTTCGATCTGTTCGCCGAAACGACGCAGTATCACGGAAAGCCGGCCTTTGGCCTTACCAGCACCCTTGTCGATGGCAAGGAAGTCGCGGTGACGGAGGAAATTCTCCATCGCAAGACATTCTGCCAGCTCAAGCATTTCAAGCGCGAGACCAAAAACAAGGATCCCAAACTTTTGATTGTCGCGCCCATGTCTGGGCATTTTGCGACGCTGCTGCGCGGCACGGTCGAGCGGATGATGCAAAATCACGATGTCTATATCACCGACTGGCGCGATGCAGCGAATGTGCCCTTTTATGAAGGCCGCTTCGATCTGGATGACTATATCGATTATATTATCGAGTATCTCGATATCCTGGGTCCGGATACCCACGTCATGGCGGTGTGCCAGCCGGGCGTGCCGGTGCTGGCTGCCATTGCCCTGATGTCGGAGCGGAACAATCCGAATGTGCCGCGTTCCATGACGCTGATGGGAAGCCCCATCGATACACGCCGTCACCCGACGGAACCCTGTAAATTGGCGATGAATCACTCTATCGAATGGTTTGAAACAACGGTGATCCATCATGTGCCGGTCGGATATCCGGGCGCTTTTCGCCGCGTCTACCCCGGGTTTCTACAGCTTTGCGGCTTTGTCAGCATGAATTTCGGCCGCCATATGGAAGCCCATATCAAGCAGTTCGACCATCTTGTCGAAGGCGATGGCGACAGCGCCGACAGACACCGCGCCTTCTATGCCGAATATAATGCGGTGATGGACCTGACGGCGGAGTTTTATCTTCAGACCATCGAAACCGTGTTCCAGAAACAGTCGCTGGCCAAGGGAGAGATGATGTATCGCAAGACCCATCTGATCCGCCCCGAGCTGATTACGAAAACCGCCTTGATGACGGTTGAGGGGGAGCTGGACGATATTTCCGGCATCGGCCAGACCGTTGCGGCCCATGATCTTTGCTCCGCCCTGCCCGATGAGATGAAAACCCATTACGAGCAGAAAAATGTCGGCCATTATGGCGTCTTCAACGGCCGCCGCTTCAATGCCGAGATTGCCCCGCGGATCAGTGATTTCATTCGCCGTAGCGAGCCGGGGGCGCGGACCCGGAAAACGGCGGCAGAAACAGCGGTGATCCCTGTGAAAACGGAAAAGCCGCAAGTCGCACCGGCGAAGAAGAAGACAGAGGTTGCAAAAAAACCGATAACCGCTAAAACCGGAGCAAAGACGGCGGTGAAAAAGTCGGCGGTCAAGGCGAGTCCGGCCAAAGCGGTCGCCCCGAAACCGCGCCGAAAGACGACATCCACCGCCGCCAAAGGAACGACACAGAAGCAAACCGAAAAGGCCTGAGGTGGGGTGACGGAAAAACCATTCTGGGAGACGGTCGCACTTGCGGACATGACGCGAGAAGAGTGGGAATCCCTCTGTGATGGCTGCGGCAAATGCTGCCTTCTCAAGCTGGAGGATGAGGACACCCTCGATCTTTCCTATACCGATGTGGCATGTCGCCTTCTGGACATGGGAAGCTGCCGTTGCTCCCGCTATGAGGAGCGATCCCGCCTTGTGCCGGATTGCGTTACCCTGACGCCCGATATTATCCCGAACCTGCGCTGGATGCCGAAAACCTGCGCCTATCGGTTGATTTCCGAAGGCAAGCCGTTGCGCTGGTGGCATCCGCTCGTCTCCCATGACCCTGAAACAGTGCATCAGGCCGGTATTTCCGTGCGCGGACGCGTGGTTTCCGAACGCTGGGCCGGTGATCTGGACGATCATATTGTGGACTGGCCGGATGAAGACAGTGACTGATGCGACGGAGGCGGTTCTGGTTTCCGGGCCAAGGCCGCATCTGCTTTTCGGCGGACGGAAATATCCGCTGGAAGTAAAACATTCAACGCGCGCGGCGCGTATACGCCTCAGGATTGACCCGAAACGGGGCATCGTCCTCCATCTGCCACCGCGGGTTTCCGTGGTGGCGGGGCTGTCGTTTATTGAAAAGGAAATCGACTGGGTCGTTGCCAATCTCGACAGACTGCCGGAGGCGGTGCCTTTTTGCGATGGCGCCCTGCTGCCCATCATGGGGACGCCACACCGGATTACCCATGCGCCGGACCGTCGCGGCGTCGTCTGGATGGAAGCGGGCCGGATTTATGTGACAGGCAGGGAAGAGCATCTCCCGCGCCGCGTTCGCGATTGGGTGCGCAAGATGGCCAAGACGGAAATCAGCCGCCGCGCCGAGGCGTATGCCACCCGTATTGGCAAGAGTTACAAGGGTATCACCCTCCGGGATCAGGCGTCCCGCTGGGGGAGCTGTTCCTCTACCGGGCAGCTCAATTTTTCCTGGCGTCTGCTGCTGATGCCCGAAGAGGTGATGGACTATATCGTTGCCCATGAGATTGCCCATCTCCGCCATATGAACCATTCCCCGGCCTTCTGGCGGCTGGTGGATATGTTGCATCCGCGCGTGCCCGCTGCGCGAAAATGGCTGAAAATAAATGGCGCCGAGCTACATAAATATGGCGCTGACATACAGGAGGGGGTATGAGAGAGGCTTAATGAATGAATAGCCTCTCATATGAAATCCCTGCATCCCTCTTCTGTTCTTTTTACTCTTTTCCTTGCGTCGGCGGTGGCGCTTGGGCCGTTGTCGACGGATATGTATCTGCCGACATTTCCGAGCCTTGCGGAATTCTTCAGCGCGAGCGCGGCGGAAGTGCAGCTTACGCTCAGCGTTTTTTCCTTCGGCATCGGGGTTTGCCAGCTCATCTATGGCCCCCTGACCGACCGGTTCGGGCGGCGGCCGGTGATCATTCTCGGGCTGTCGATTTTTATCATCGCGAGCGCGGGCTGTGTGGTCGCGGATACTATTGAACAGCTTATTCTCTTCCGGTTTTTACAGGCCCTTGGCGTTTGCGCCGGGCTGGTGGTGCCGCGTGCGATGGTCCGCGATCTGTTTGCGCGGGAGCAGGCGGCGACGCAGCTTTCCCGCATGGGGACGATCATGGGCCTTGCCCCGGCGGTGGCGCCTGTCCTCGGCGGCTATGTGGCGGCGCTCTATGGCTGGCAGGCGGTGTTTATCGTGCCGGCCCTTGTGGCGATGATCATTGTGCTGGTGACGATGTTGTTTGTCGATGAATCCCATCAGAATCTCAATCGCAACGCCCTGCATCCGGGGCATATCATCCGCAATTACGCGGGCCTTCTCCGCAGCCGGGAATTTCTCGGTTATTCCCTGACCGGCGGCTTTGCCTTCGGCGCGCTCTTTTCTTTTATTTCCGGCTCGCCGCTTGTGCTGATCAATGTCTATGGCGTCGCGCCGGAAGTGTTTGGCTATTATTTCGCGGCCATGGTGCTGGGCTATATGACGGGAACGCTGCTCGGACCCTATTTCACCAAACGAAAGGGGCTGAATCCGTCCATCGGGATCGGCACGCTGATCATCGCGGCGGGCGGCCTTCTTATGACGCTCACCGCTTGGAGTGGGGTCGGCACGGAGTTTTCCGTCGTCATTCCCATGGTTCTTGCCGCGATCGGGATTGGAATGGTGCTGCCGCAGACGCAGGCGGGCGCCATGGCGCCCTTCCCCACGATGGCCGGATCGGCTTCGGCCCTGTCAGGCTTTATCATGCTGGGATTTTCCGCCCTGCTCGGCTATATCGTTGCGGCGTTTTACGATGGCACGCAATATTCCCTTGTCTATGCCATTGCGCTGACAGGATGCCTTTCCGCAATCGTTTTCCGTCTGCTGATCCGTAAGGGCAGACACGATGAGGCAGCCTGACCCACCATAGATCAGGGCCGCGGGCTGTCGCCCGGAAATGAGGGCGCGCTCGGACGCTTGGCGGGGGCGGCGGTCCCGGTCCCGCCCGTTTCCGGCGCGGTGGTCTTTGTCGTCTCGGCATTTTGCGCGGAAAATGCCTGGACAATTTTATCCCACAGGCTGCCGCCGTCCTTCTTTTCTTCTTCGAGACGGGTGAAAGCGACGGCCTGGCCGGTTTCCGAATGGGTGACGAAATCTTTCCATGCGACGGCGGGCAGGCTGCTGCCGGTGACCTGTTTGGTCGCGGAACCGTCGTCATTGCCGAACCAGACACCGGCAACAAGCTCCGGCGTGAAGCCAATGAACCAGGCGTCGCGGTAATCCTGCGTCGTGCCGGTTTTTCCGGCGGCGGCAAAGCCGGGGTTGGCGGCCTTTGCTGTTCCCCAGTTGATCGCCGCACTCATCACATCCTGCATCTTGTTGATGGTGGCGGCGCTGACGATGCGTCCCTGCCCCGATGACTGCCGTTTGTAAAGAACCTCCCCGTCCTTCTCGCGGATTTCAAGAACGCCGAACGGCAGGACTGCTATCCCGCCATTGGCAATGACCGCATTGGCGGCGGTCATTTCCAGAAGTGACACCTCATTGGTGCCGAGCGAGATGGACGGATGCAGCGGAAAATCGCCGCTCAGCCCCAGATTGCGGGCCATTGTCGCCACTTTGTCGCGGCCGACGCGTTCTGTCACCTTGACCGCAACAGTATTGATGGACCGGGCAAAGGCTTCGCGCAATGACATGTCGCCATTATATTTCCGGGTGTAGTTTCCGGGCGTCCAGCCGTTGATATTGATCGGCCCGTCATTGAAAACATCGTCGGGAGCGAGGCCGTTTTCAAAGGCGGCCATATAGACAACCGTTTTAAAGACCGATCCCGGTTGGCGGCGGGCCAGAGTCGCACGGTTATAAACCGACTTTGCATAGGAACGCCCTCCGACCATGGCCTTGACCGCGCCACCGGGCGTCATGGCGACAACTGCCCCCTGACTCACACCCATCTGTGCGCCATCGGCCTTCAGGCGTGCCTCCAGCGCCCGCTCCGCCGCGGCCTGCATGTCAAGGTCGAGCGTTGTCGTAACGATCAGATCTTTTTCGGTGCGTCCGATATAAGCCTGAACCTCGCTGACGACCCAGTCGGAGAAATACCGGACATTTCGGAAATCCTGACTGGCGTTGATAAGAACGGCAGGGTTTGCGCGCAGCCTTTCCGCTTCCGCTGCGGACAGATATTCTTCATCCACCATACGGGCAAGGACAACACTGGCCCGATCCTGCGCCCGCTTCAGATTGCGGGTTGGTGCGTAGTAGGTGGGGGCCTTCAAAAGGCCGGCCAGCATGGCCGCTTCGGCCGTGTTCATCTCTGTTGCCGGTTTCGAGAAATATTTGCGGGAGGCGGCATCAATGCCGTAGGTGCCGGAGCCGAAATACATGCGGTTGAGATAAAGCGCGAGGATTTCATCCTTTGAATATTCCGCTTCCAGCCAGAAGGCGAGCAGGGTTTCACGGATTTTCCGCCCCATGGTGCGGTCGGGAGTGAGGAACAGGTTCTTGGCGAGCTGCTGCGTGATGGTGCTGCCGCCCTGCACGATGCGTCCGGCCTGATAGTTTCGGATCGCCGCGCGGGCGAGGCTCATGGGGTTGATGCCGAAATGGCTGTAGAAATGGCTGTCCTCGGTAGCAAGGACGGCGAGTTTCATATTGTTGGGAATCTGTTCGATGGAGAGCATGTCGCCATACAGATCGCCATAGGTGGAATAGCGAATATTATCGCGTGTTTGCAGCACCATGGAGGGGCGCTTTTCAATCACGCCGATACCGGATATGTCGGGTAGGGTCAGGGCGAAATAGCCGAGGAAAAGCCCGCCGATCAGCAAGCACCAGACAAGCAGCGTTCCGCCCCAGTTGAGAAGTGGCGTCAAGAGGCCGCCGTTGCCCTTTTTTGATCCCTTGCGTTGCCGTGAACGGGGGTTGGACGTTTTTCTTGCGCCGCCTTTCGCGCTGCGCCGTGCCGTGCCGCCCGGACCCGGTCTTTTGTTGGCTGCGGGGCGCGCCCGTCCGGCCCGCGTCGGGCTGCCGGATCCTTTTGATGCCTTCTTCATACCAAACTCAATTGTTACTCATGGCTCCAGCCGCCAGAACGGGAGAAGCAATACTCAACATATAAGGCAAAAATGAGATTTTTCCCGCTTTCTATGCGTTGACGGGTTATCTGCCTCCCTGCCGTTGATGAAAGGCGATGCAGTTGCCGTCCTCGTCGAGAATGGAAAACTCCCGTGTGCCCCAGGGCGTTTCATGAAGCGGCGCATTGGGGTGAACAACCCCTTCCCTCTGGCATTTTTCATAAAGCGCGTCAATGCCGTCCACTTCGATGCGGCAGCTCGTCATCTTCGGAATTCCAGGGTCCGTACAATACCAGAAATGCAGTTCAATCCGGTCCCGCAGAGTGACCGCATATTCATTCGCGGCGGCATATATTTCCGTAAAGCCGAGCTTTGACGTGTAGAAATCGACGGTTTTCCGGATATCGAGGGACGCGAGAACCGGCGTCGCCGCAACCAGCGCTGCATCTTTCAGGGATGTCGATGACATGACATTTTCTCCTTTAGCTGATGCTTCCTCGATACAGGTGACGCCGGTCAGGCGTCGAGGAAGCTGACCTTCAAAGCATTGTCTTGAATAAAATTGCGTCGCGGCTCCACCACATCGCCCATTAACGTGGAAAAGACCTCATCGGCTTCGTCGCCGTGATTGATTTTAACCTGCAGCAGGGTGCGCGCTTCGTGATCCAGCGTGGTTTCCCAAAGCTGTTCGGGGTTCATTTCGCCAAGCCCTTTGTAGCGCTGGATCGTGAGGCCGCGCTTGCCAAGGGTGGTTACCGCCTCCATCAACTCAAGTGGCGAATAGATGACCTGTCGCCTGTCCTTATGAATGAAGGTTGACGCCTGGGCGTAAATCGCCTGCAACTCCTCCTTCATGGTGTTGAGTTGGCGTGCTTCGGCGGAATGGATCAGATTGCTGTCAACAAGCCGCACTTCAGTCACACCGCGGACTTCCCGGCTGAACTTCAGGCTGAAATCCGGCAGGATCTCCCCTTTCCATCCGCGTTCCGTCTCGGACGAGATGGCATCCAGACGGCGGGCGACAAAAGCGGCGGCTTCAGGTCCGCGGACGGCATCGCTCAAGACGTCGTCGCTGAGTGCGCCGGCAATGGCCACCTGCTCCACCACCGCGCGGTTCTGCACACGGGCGATGGCGTCGATCAGATCGCGGGCCTGGCGGGCGCGGCCGACAAGAGCGCGTAGGTCCTCCCCGCTGCGTTGTTCGCCGGACGCCAGTTCCAGCACCACCTCTTCCATACCCTGATCAATCAGATAATCATCCATCGCCTTCTGATCCTTCAGATAGACCGATGATTTGCCCTTCGTCACTTTGTAAAGCGGGGGCTGGGCGATATAGAGATAGCCCCGTTCGACCAGTTCCGGCATCTGCCGGTAAAAGAAGGTGAGCAGCAGGGTGCGAATGTGGGACCCGTCCACGTCGGCGTCGGTCATGATAATGATCTTGTGATACCGCGCCTTTTCGATATCAAACTCCTCCGGTCCGATGCCGGTGCCGAGCGCGGTGATCATGGTGCCGATCTCGGTGGAGGACAGCATGCGATCAAAGCGGGCGCGCTCCACGTTGAGGATTTTACCGCGAAGAGGCAGGACGGCCTGATTGAAACGGTCCCGCCCCTGCTTGGCGGAGCCACCGGCGCTGTCACCCTCGACCAGGAACAGCTCGGAAACGGCGGGATCGCGCGACTGGCAGTCCGC
>CEOG01036971.1_pt1 | contig 11101 bp, 6 predicted proteins | sample 530301 | NCBI WGS metagenome assembly CEOG01 (sample SAMEA2619903, study PRJEB7988) | marine metagenome | biome: marine biome (ENVO:00000447); feature: surface water layer (ENVO:00002042); material: "saline water (ENVO:00002010), including plankton (ENVO:xxxxxxxx)" | depth 5 m | reverse complement strand
TAAAGTCAGTAGCTAATGCAATTAAACCGTTTAGTTTATCAGGTTGTAGTAAAGGCTCAAATGCAGGTATGAAGTTAGGGTCTGCCTTATCTAATATACCAGCTTTTTTATCTGCAATCGCTTGACCTGAACTTTTTACTAGATCCATATCTATTTGTAGGTTGCCTTTACTATCTACCTTACTTATTTTTACACCTACCTGTTCTTCAAAACTTTTTATTAAATCATTTCGCACACCTACATTAGCTTCTGCAATCTTTCTATTTCGTACTTCTATCTCACTCATTACCTCACTTTCCATCTGCCTTGCTTCTCTTGCTGTCATCACAGATAGTTTTGTAGGATCTTCTCTAATAGCCTGTGCTTTTTCTGTACCTCTAATATCAACTACTTCATCTTTAAATTCTTTTTTAACAGGGTCATAAGTTCGTATAGTAGTTTTAAAACCTGCATCCATATCTAATCCAACAAGACGTTCTTCATCAGTTGCTGGTAACATTGGTCCAGCACTTTTGTCTGTTGGTTGGAATAACTCTACCTTTGTAGGCTTAGTATATGCTGGCATTGCCTTGGCTGCTAAAAGAGGCACACCTGCTATAGGAAAATCTAGAGATTCAGATAACATAAGAAAATCTTTTACTATTTTTTGAGCAGTTTCTGCTGGACCCATTTTACCACCTGCTACACGATCTACTACAGATGCCTGTAGCAAGTCATAATAATTTGGATGCTTATCTCTTAGATATATCATGCCAGCTTCTATACCGTCTGCCGTATATCCTATACCTTTAAAAAATCCATGTAAGAGGTTCATAGAGTTTCTAAATACTTTAGGTCCAACAACATTACCAAATGTTTTAAAGGCATTGTCCTCTGGTAACTTATCTATCACTTCTTTTTGTATGCGGTCATCTCTAAACTCTTTTATAAACATACCGCTAATACCACCTACGGTGTATGGTTCTTCTTCTTTTTCAATTTTTTCTATAGGATCCATTATAGGTTTAAAACTTTTTGTAGCAGCACCTACAAAATCTACGTCACCTTTTCTCTCAATAGGAACCTCTTCACCGTATAAATTTACACGTGTTTTAGGCTCACCTATAGTAAAACCTAACTCCTCTGGCTGTTCATCAGGTGCAGTAGGAATAGTGCTCACAGGTTCTTCTTTTGCTTGTACAGGTTGAGTTACAGACAACATGCGCTGACTTCTCATTGCATTCTCTCTTGCTGTTGCCATAGCACGTAGTTGTTGTTCCATCTGTTCTTCTGTTAATTGCATATTCTGTTATTCTCCTACTTATTGAAGTTTATACATAGTCATTAGGTTTGGTTTTGTTATAGCAGTGAAGTAAAAATTATCAGAAAAAATATCTGGATCTAATATACCTAAACCTGTGTATATAGCAAACACTCCATCTATTAAAACAAAGTCACCTACCTTTAGTTTACCGTTGTTAGCAGCTTCCAATGCCTCCCTATTTGTATTAAATTCATTGGGTGCTGAAGTTTTAGTTGAACCAGATATAATTTGTGATTTTATTTTGTTTTTTATTGCAGTTTCTACAGGTGTTTTTAACCTTGTAGGACTTTGTACCATAGCTACAATATTTCCAGCAGTCTTATCTGTTTCATTTTGAACCATAAGTTTAGCAGATCGCGCAGTTTCTGTAACTATGCCTATCTGCCCCTCCTTACCAGCACTTGTCAATCTATCTATTTCAATTTCATCTAGCTTATTCATTCTAGGTCTTACCCTTTTAAATCCACTTACAATCTCCGACAATATCATCGTAGACATATTATACTCTTCTGATGTTATATCTCTACCTTCAGCAGCATCTTGAAATTTCTGACTTAATTTAGTAACTACAGGATTTGAATATAACATTGCACCGTCTTGCACTAGAGCTTTAGAATTTTTAAGCATTGATTCGATGATAGCCTTTGGCTTTTCTGTGTATCTTCTATCTACATCAGTAACGGTAGGTGCTCTGTTATTTGGGTAATCAGAAAGTGCTTTTCCTAATTTCGTAACCAGATTCTCTAGTTTAGGTATTTTATCTGCATCGTCAGGATTAAGTGTCCCATTTTCTTTTTGTATTGAAAGTTCAATAAGTTTTAATTTGGATTCTTCATATGCTTTTTTTAATGAGTCTCCTTCATTATCCACTATATTTCTAAGTCTGTCTGTATCTATACGTGCAGCCACTGTTTGTTCTGTTGGTTGTTCTACATCTGCTGATTCAGGTTTTAATCCTAACGCTTTAGCAGTCTGACCATAATCAACTGTAACTGGACCCCTTGTGAGACTTCGCTCACCTATCTGTACGGTTTCAGGTATGGGAACAGCATCAGGATCTGTGAAAGGTTTGACAGAATCTTCCGTTATAGTTTGTATAGTAGATTTATCACCCTCAAAAGTGCTGTTAGAACTACCCAACTCTGGGTGCGTTATCTCTACCAAAGAAGGTAGATCTATCCCTTTAGTAAATTTTAATTTCATAGCATTTTCATAAAACTCTTCACCAGCACCCTGCTTAACTAAAGCAGATGCAGCCTGTTTACTATACCCTACTGTTACTAGTTTTTTATACATTTCAACTGCTTCTTTATTAGCTTTACGTTTAGAATCTCTTTTTTTCTGTGATCTATCTATAAAGTTAGTTATTAATTTACTACGGATAGCAGCATTCTCTTTTGCCTTTAAAGCGTCCTGCTCTCTAACAACATCTGCAAATGCACCACCAGCACTGCCTATAAAATTAAATATACTCATTATATTCTCCTAGACATTAATCCAACAGGTTCTTCTTCAACCTCTTCTTCTTCTGCACCTTCGTTAGCAAACGCATCAAACTCACTAGTATCTAGCATGTCATCTTGAGCCTCATTAGCCATTTCTTTATCTGCTAGTGCAATCTGTGTATCTGTCATAATTTCTCTGTCTTCTTCTTCTGTTCCAGTTTTAAATGGAACATTTTCGTTCTCAGCTATTAGTGCTAAACTTTCAACCAATGCAGGTAGCACAAGTATACCCACATCTACACTGTGATAACCTTCCATCACAGACCCTAGCTGTAGTGCATTAGCTATGATAGTCAGAGGTATGCCATTCTCAATGACATCTAGTAAGTCATCCTTAAACTTATCATTGTCCATTCTTTGCATGTAAAACTGCATGGCCTCATCTACAGTGGAGTACTGTGGTGGTTTCTGCCAAGGTCTGCCACCATACTCTGCTGTTAGACTTTCTCCGGGAATAGGACCGTCTATATTTATAGGTTCTCTAGCTCTCATCTGTTCTGTTCCTTCTAGCATTTCTTAGTTGTGTAAAGTAATATCTAGCTATATCACCGGGTGACATATCACCTTCTTTTCTGCTACTACCACCTTTTGATAGTAAACCTCTCTTTGGTTTTTCTTCCTCTATCTCAAGGGGTGTAATACTTTTGTATGCTATTCTAGCTGGATCATTTATCATTGTTTATTTCCTTACGTTATATAGGTAACAAACTACCTATCACACTATCTTTCTCTGCTGTTAGGAATGTACCAATCAACTTACCAAAGCCAATTGCAGACTGCTGATCACGCTTTGCTGCCTCTACATCAGTGGTCACTTTTGCCTGTAGTTCTGCAATAGCTAGTCTTATCTGTCTGTCACGCTCACTCTCAGCACTTTGATATGCAAACTCCATAGTGTCTGCATAGTACTGCCAGAGATCATTATATGCAGTATTAGATATGTCTAGTAATGCAGCAGCATTTAATTCATTGGCTCTGTTGATAGCTTGTGTATCAGCAGTTGCTATGGATCTTCTCCACTGTGCATTGCTTTGATCTATCACCAATCTATTCTGTGCATTAAACTGATCACGTTGATTGGCTAGTTCCTCGTTAAATCTATTTATAACATTTTCTTGCCCTGCATCAAACTGTTTTATAGCATTTTCCTGTGCTTTATTAAACTGACTAGTTTGTGTAGCTAGGTTAGCAAAGAACTGTTCTACCTGATTCTCTGATGACGCATTAAACTGTAAACGTGCATTGTCAGCAGCAGTATCAGAAAGTATGGCCTGTATACGATTCTGTGCATTAAATATCTCAACCTGTTGATCATTTGATGCCTCTGTCAAATCTTTCTGTAAGAATGCTTGTGCAGCCTGTACAGCAGCCTGTTGCCTGTTGTTTAAATTAGCTACATCTAACTGTGCTAATGCAGATGCTTCTGCTAGAGTCAAAGCCTGTTTGTTACTAAGATCCTGCAATCTTAATGTGTTTACTGCTCTACTATTCTCTAACACAACCTGTTGTTCAGCAGTAAAGTTTCTATCTGCTATATCGGCTACTCTAGCCGCATTAGTAACACGTGCTTGAAACTCTTGCGTGAACTCTTGTCCTATTGCAGTTGCACGTTGCTGTGCATAAAACGCTGCCATCTGTTGTCTATTAGATAAGTTCTGCCCTTCAAACTGTGCCTGTATTTGTGCATCTGCTTGTGCTATAGGCAGGGCTGCTTCCATTGCTGCTTGCACGATAGCCTGTCCAGCTATGGATGATGAACCTAAACCACGCCTAACCATCTCAGCAGTAGCGGCTCTCATTGCACCTGCTGCCCAAGGTGGGTTTATAGGATTACCTATCTCATCCACTTTTTCAAACTCAGCTAGTAATGTAGTAAGTTGACCTTTTACTGTGGCTGTTTCAGTAGGAGTTGCTGTAGCTGCTGCTATCTCCTCCACAAATTTTGCTGCATTTTCTGCTATTGCATTATTTAGCACAGTTTCTTGTGGAGTCATATCAGGCCGTGTGGCGGCAACTGCTTTATCTACCTCTTCAGTTTTAGGTGCGTCAATACCTGTAACAGCAGATCCAACCTGCTGTGCAGCTTTAGGTGTAGCTAAAACTCTGCCTGTAACAGCGTCAGGAGTAAAAGTTACATCTTGTCCTTCAGTGCCAGTAGTTACACCTTCAACAGTGGTTTGAGCTTTTTTAAAATCAGCGTCAGTAACTGTTGATGCACCATCTGGACCAAGAGGTGTAGCTGTAGCAGTTGCAGCAGTTCCAGCTTTTGCAACACTAGCTGTTAAATCCCCTGTTACTTGTCCTAATCCTGTGGTGGTAGGTAGTGTTGTTCCTGTTGGAACCGCACCACCGGGCTGTGCTATTTTCTGTGCCTGTAACTTAGTGTCACCTACAAGTGTAGGAGTCTCTAATCTAACAGTAGAAATACCACCTATAGTTTGTTGTCCTGCATACGGAGATACAGGAGGCACTAGAGCATCTATCTTAGGTCTAGTACCTTGCAACATCTCCTGTCTACCAAACTGTATAAAGTGTTGACGTAATTCAAAGTCACTTAGATTGGCTAAGTCAGGATTGTTATCTCTATAGATAGCTAACTCTGCATTATTTAGTATCTGTGCATTTCTGTCAAAGTTAGTAGCACCTGCTGCACCACCAATCTGTATGTATGTTCTACGTAGTTCTGTAGGTGTAAGATTTTCATATGCATCATTAGAATATCTAAATGCTTCTAGCTGTGCAGGTGTTAAATCAAATTGCACTAGTCTAGGTCTATTACCTTCTGCTATCTCTCTTCTACCAAAGTCAGCATAGTGTGCTCTAGCTTGTGCCAGTATAGCTGGAGTGTATGGAGGTCCACCAAATGCCTCACGCAAATCAGGAAACTGATCTAAGTAGTCCATGATTATTTGATCTGATACATTATCAAAATTACTAGGCGTGTTAGATAAGCCAGTATTAGGATTAACACCTTCTTGATTACCAAATGTGTTAAACCATGCTTCTGCTAACCTTTGGTTGCGTTGTTCAGGTGTCAGTCCTTCTAATGTAGCTGGATCTACACCAAAAGTATTACCAGCCTGTATAGCCTGTGCAACATCAGGTCTATTAGCTAATACTGCTGCACCATTTACAGAGCCAACACCTGTAGCTCCTGATACTGTATCACCTGCTGGTGGTTGTGGATCTTGTTGAGTAGGAGCAGTTACTCGTACACCCGGTTGATACTGTCCAACAGGTAACTGTGCATTTCTAAACTCTGGCATTGCATTTATGGCTTGTTGTTGTTCTGGAGTACTAGAATAAAAATTAAGTATATGCACTTGTTCTGGAGTTAAAAATTCTCTAGGTGTATTTTGCAAATCTTGAAATGTAGCAAATGTACGGTCAGGATCAGGTTGTATAGATGGTTGTTGTGTTACAGTATCATCTGTTGGTGGTGGTTGTGTAGGTTGTGTACCTGTTGATGGTTGTGTAGCTGTAGGACCAGTTACACCCTCTCTATCTTCACCACCACCAAACTTTTGAAAGTGATCTCTTGCATCTTGAAACTCACCTCTTTCTATAGCCTGACCTACATCTGGATTTGCTTCAAGATAACTGGTAGCATCAAACTGTGGTGGAGGTGTGAACCCTGTTGCACCTGTTCTTTCTTCACCACCACCAAACTTTTGAAAGTGATCTGCTGCACTAGTAAACTGACCTGCCTCAATAGCTGCCTGTACATCTGGATTTTCTTGTAAGTAAGAGTCAGGATTAAAACCTTCAGGTATAGCAAACCCACCCTCTTGAAACTTACGCACGTAACCACCACTAGCCATGAGCATAGCTTTGTTTACGTAGCTATTCATCATCTGTTGCTTATCAGGGTTTTCCTGTAAGTATGCTTGAAAGCCTGTCATTGGACCTGTGTAGCCCATTCTGTCAGCTATCTTACGCATTCCTGATTCTTTAAAACCTGCTAACTGTGCCATCTTATATTACCTTTTTTCTAATACCTTATCTAGCTTATCTTCTAAACGGTGTAGTGCCTCTGTCACCATACGCATGTCTTCTCTAAGTTCCTGCTTAGTTGAGTAGTCTTCTCTAGTCCTGTTTAATAATATATCAATACGTTTAACTTCAGCCATAAGGTTTCTAAACATCCATATGGCAGGACCAATCACCAGTGTTAATACTACGTTCCAAAAGATTACAGGTGATATTTCTTCCATCATTATTTATTCCTTTACTATTAATTCTGTTGCAGATATGGCAGTACCTGCAAATACACTTGGGCTATCTGCTGTTTCACCTAGTGTAGCATCACTTTGTACAAAGTACTGTTGTCCTGCTGTTAAGCTAGACTGATCATCATTTACTGTGCCTATCACATCTACAGTTACGCTCTGTCCATCTGCATATGAACCACCTGTAGCTATGCCAATGTAGTTTTCTGTGGTGAGATTATTTACTGCTCCTTCTTTAAATACAATGTATTTAGGTCTTGTTGATGTTGGCCCTATATAAACAATAATCATTTGTTCTGTGTCAGGATCATAAACCATACGACTGTCACCAAATGATGAAGTTTCAAACTCATGCCTAGCGGTAAAACTAATAGATGTACCTGATACAGTTCCTTCAACTAAAAAACCATCATCTCCACCTGCAGCAGAAGGATCACGATATACTACAACAACTTTACCTGTGCTTGGGTTAAAGCCAGAAGATATAAGACTTGTACTATTTTCAGTATTTTCAAAAGTACCTTCAGTGCCAAAACTTATAGAAGTACCACTTACCGTACCAACTATAGCTTTACCTTTACCACTATCACCATTATCAACATAACTAATTACAATCTTATTATTAACACTATCAAATACAACATCTGGCCACACTACAGTAGTAGAATCAAATACAACTTCAGTACCAAAGCTTATAGAAGTACCACTAACTGTTGCAACTACTGCTGTGCCGTAGTTACTATTGTTACCATCCCTATAAACAAATACGTGTTTATTAGCATTGGTGTCATAGGCTATTTTATTGTTATATGCTGAAGCACCTGCAAACTGCGTAGGAGTTCCTAAACTCATGCTATTATCTGAAGGGTCTATAGTTCCTACCACAGCATAAGATTCATTAGCAATTGGATCATCATAAGACAAAACAACTTTTTGTGCATCAGGGTCGTATATTACCTCAGTATAATAAGCGTTATCTGTACCACTATAGGATGTTGCTGTACCAAAGTTAGTGACCCTATTGGTAGATGAGTTTACTGTTCCAATAACATACTTTGCAACATTACCATCACCATTATCCGTGTAAGTATAAATAACTCTATTATTTGAACTATCAAATGCCATACCTATAGTTACAGAGTCTTCTGCCCCACTTACTCTACTTGAATCAAACGCATCCTGATCTCCACTAGCAGTAATACTTGTTCCTGACACAGTTCCTAGTCTGGTTAAGCCACTAATATTGCCATTTGAATATGCAAACACCACTCTATCTTCATTTGTATCATAAGTTATACCTACAATCTGTGAACTATATTCAGACAATTGTGTGTCACTACCTATGCTTATACCTGTTCCTGATACACTTACAGTGCCATCAGTATTTACAATAACAGGCTTACCATTAGCTATAGCACCAGATGCAATCGCTCTGTATTTACCTTTTTCTGTTGGTGGTACTGTACGCATCTTTACCCTTTCACCAATAACTTAGTAGCAGACAGTGCTGTTCCTGCTGGTACGGCATCTGTTGATAGTGAGCCTGATGTATCACTTCCAGTTTTTATAACTACTGCTGTTCCATAATCACTGTTAGCATCATCTTCAAATACAGCAACAACTCTATTGTTTGTAGAATCAAACGTAGCGCCTACATGAAGAACAGCAGCTTCTTCAAAAACCACTTCAGAGGCAAATGTAATATTTGTTCCTGATACTGTACCTACAGCAAAACGCCCATAATTACTTCCACCAGCATCTTGATATACAACAACTGGATTGCCTGTAGAACTATCAAACACAACAACTGGGTATAAGGTAGCAGCATCATTATATGTAGCTATTGACCCAAAACTAATATCTGTTCCTGATACTGTTCCAACAACTGCTTTACCTTTATCGCCATCATCTCCATCTGAAAATGAAACAATAACTTTATTATTACTGCTATCAAATGCTACACTATTCCAGTTGCTTTGACCGTCATTGCTATACTCTACTGGAGTTCCAAAAGTTATATCTGTTCCTGATACTGTGCCAACGATAGCAGTGCCATCATCTCCACTTGAGTAGTTCATAAACACAATAACAACTTTGTTTGAATTAGTATCAAAAGTTGAACTAAAAAACGTAATACTGTTACTAATAATTGTTGCAGCAGTTCCAAAAGTTATATCTGTTCCAGACACTGTGCCTACCCTTGCTTCTCCTCTAGTTGATGAAACTCTGTAGGCAACAACAACTTTATTATTAGAACTGTCAAATGTTATTGTGTCTAGACTTGACCCACTTGCAGAATAATAAACTGCTGGAGTTCCAAAACTTATGCTGTTATCACTTGGATCAACAGTGCCAACAATACAAGTTTCATATCCACTGTTACCGTTATCAACATATGCAATAACAACCTTATTATTACTGCTATCAAATGTAGGGCCAATCATTTCGCAGTTTGCACTTTCAAATACTACAGGTGTTCCAAAACTTATAGATGTACCGCTTACTGTACCTACTACTGCTGTACCGTAAGCACTGTTACCTTGATCTCTATACGCTATAACAACTCTATTTGAATTGCTGTCAAATGTAGCTTTATTTTGTCTAGATTCAGAGGTTTCATATACTACTGCTGTACCCACTGCTTGTGCGTCATTAGTGGTAAGTTTTAAATCACCATTCTTATCCACAAAGAATGTCTGCCCTGCTGTCAGTCCACTTTGGTTCTCATCTATTGCACCTTGAGTATTCACAAGAACTTTAGCACCGTCTGCTGCTGAATGTGCTGATGTACCTATGAAGTTTTCTGTAGTTAGGTTTTCATTTGAAAATGCAACCTGTAGAACTAAAGATCTTCCAGTAGATCCACCACCATGAGCAATAAGCACTTTATTATTACTACTATCGAAAGCTAATGTGTTCCAATTAGTAGAACCACTTTCAAAAGTGGTTAGAGTACTTGCATCAAAAGTAACCGTATTGCCACTAGTTGCCACAGTTCCTATTACAAACTTTCCTTTATTTGAGTCATCATCTTCTCTAAATGCTACAACTACGTTATTAGCGTTACTGTCAAAAACTATTGCATTAGCTTGCTCATCTGCATTTCTAAACTCTACTGGCGTTCCAAAACCACTAAAGCCTGTACCAGATACCGTTCCCACTACTGCATAGCCATGATCATTATCTCCACCGTTATTATATGCAACTATAATTCTTTGAGCATTACTATCGTAAGCTATAGCCGTTTCACTAGCATTAACACTATGGTAAACACTAGCAGATCCGTAACTTATAGAAGTACCTGATACTGTACCTACGATAGCAGTGCCGTAGTTAGAATTGCCCTCATCTCGATACGCGATTATTACTTTGTTTGTATCAGTATCAAATGTAATTGCTGGATCACTAATAACAGCATTTTCAAACTCAGCAGCAGAACCAAAACTAATACTAGTACCAGATACCGTACCAACTATAGCGTAGCCATGACCTGAATCACCACCGTTGTTATACGCTATAACAACTTTGTTATTACTGCTGTCAAAAGTTATTTTGCCTTGGTTTGTAGCTGCGGTATTAAATACGGTAGCAGAACCAAATGATATACTGTTATCAGATGAGTCTACTGTGCCGACAATAGCTGTGCCGTAGTTACTATTACCAGCGTCAAGGTATGAAATAACTACTTTATTATTACTACTATCAAATGTAGCATTTATCCATGTAGTTTCTGCGCTTTCAAAAACAACAGCCGTACCATAACTCACACTGGTTCCAGAAATTGTCCCCACTACAGCAGTTCCATAGTTTGAATTACCAGCATCTCTGTAAGCAATGACAACCCTATTGCTGTTACTATCAAAAGTAGCAGACGCATATTGAATAGCACCACTTTCAAAGTTAACAGCCGATCCAAGCGATTGAGTAGCACTATCTATACCTGTTTCAGTAACCGTACCATCAGTATTGACAATTAACGACTTACCAGCAGCAGATATTGCACCACTGGCAGTAGCCGTTATTTGTCTCGATAATGTTGGATCGTTACCGACAATACGCATGAG